>FTCT01000604.1_pt1 | contig 34233 bp, 31 predicted proteins | sample 1658881 | NCBI WGS metagenome assembly FTCT01 (sample SAMEA3914864, study PRJEB12502) | metagenome | biome: forest; material: soil | place: USA | collected 2012-03-12 | depth 0.3 m | reverse complement strand
CCGGACCTTCGCGACCCTGGGCTGGCCTGCTATGGGCTGGGCGGTGATCAAGCTTTCCCTGGCCGACCAGGCGCGTGTGCTACGCTGGGGCGCGGCCTTCGCCGCCGAGCCTGGCCGGCGCGGCAAGCGGGGCGTCACCCTGGTGCGGCTGGAGGCGGTGCGCGAAGACCAGCTGGCCGAAAGCCTGACCGCGGCTTGGCGGCTAGCGCAGACCGCCGGCCAGACCGGGGACCGCGCGGCGGCCTGATAGGGGGCTGGTGCCGATGGGCCACAGCGCGCGTTTTTAGCGCCTCATGATACCGATCGGTCTCGCAACCTTGTCGCGGCGCCCCATGTTGGTTGGGCCCAAGGAAGTCCGACCATGCATTTCGATCTCACCCCGCTCACCGCCCTGATCTCCGACCACCGTGCGTGGGCCGGCCTCGTGCTGGGCGTGGCGACCTTCCTGGAGTCCCTGGTGCTGATCGGCGCCTTCGTGCCGGCCACCGCCCTGATGCTGCTGGCCGGCGGCCTGATCGCCACCGGCGCCCTCGACCCGGTGACCGTGGTGCTATGGTCGGTCGGTGGCGCGGCGCTGGGCGATGCGGCTTCCTACGCCCTGGGCCTGCGGCTGGGCGGCGGGGTCCTGGCCTTGCCGTTCCTGCGTCCCCACCGCCGGGCGATCGCCCGCACGCGCCTGTTCTCGAGCCGCTACGGCGTCGCCTCGATCTTCCTGGGCCGCTTCTTCGGCCCGCTGCGCGCCTTCGTCCCGGTCATGGCCGGCATGGTGCGGATGAAGGCCCACACCTTCCAGGTCGCGAATGTCGCCTCGGCCTTCGTCTGGGTCGCAGCCCTGGTGTCGCCGGGTTATCTGGCGGGCAAGGGCCTGTCGGTCCTTCCGAGCCTGGACCTGGGCGTGGTCGCCCTGGCCGGCCTTGGGCTGGCCGCCGTTACCGGCGGGGTGGTGCTGATGCGCCGCAAGGCTGTTCAGGCCGTCGCGCCGACGGAGCGGCCGGTGGCGCGCGTGGCGACGATCACCGCGTTCAAACCGATGGATCGCTGCGCGGCCTGAGGCGGCCTTGCGCGCTTTCGACTGGGGTCTTGAACGGCATCCAGCCTTGAAAGCGTCATCGAAACTGGGTCAGCCTGCGCCGTCGGATTCCCCGACGGAGTAAGTTCGATGCGCCGCACTCTCGCACTGGCCGCCGCCGCCTTGCTGGCGCTGGCCGTCTCCAGCCCGTCCTTCGCGGCCCAGTGCCGCGACGCCAAGGGCAAGTTCATCAAGTGCCCGGCCGCCAGCGCGCCGGCCAAGCCGACCAAGTGCAAGGACGCCAAGGGCAAGTTCGCCAAGTGCGGCACGCCCGGCGCCAAGCCGATCCCCTAGGACGAGGCCTTGGGCCGCGCGCCTAGCCCAGCGCGCGGTTCAGCTCCAGGGCCAGGCGCACGCCGGCCTTCTTCAGCTGCAGGGCGATGGCCGCCTGGGCGGCGCCGTCATAGCCTTCCGGCAAGGTAAGCGGGGCGGTATCGCTGGCGCAGCCGGGCTTGGAGCCGATCGTGTAGACGGTCGATTGAGCGATGGCGAAGCTCTCCATGGCCCAGGTCTTGGCGTCGCCCTGTTCCCAGGCCGCGCGCTCGGCCGGCGTGATCTGGGCGGCGAGCTTGGCGGACAGCTTGTCCGCGTCCGGCTCGATGGCCTCGACCGCCACCGTGTCCCAATAGCTGTGCAGGTTGGTCGTGCGCGGGCCGCCCAGCGCCAGGGGCACGCAGTTGCCGCCCCGGTCCTGGTTGTCGGCCGCGTGCAGCGGCTGGTGCAGGTCGCCCACGAAATGCAGCACGAACTTGAAGGCCAGCAGGCGCTCGGCCGGATCGGTCTTGGGATCGGCCAGTTCCGCTTCGAAGGCGTCCAGGCGTCCGACCACGCAGTCCTTGGCCGGGCCGGCGCTGGCGGGCGTGGCGCTGGCCGGGAACCCGAAGCAGGCGTCTGCCAGGTCCGGATGATCCAGCTCGACATCGACGAAGTGCCACTCGGTCGTCTCGCGATGGTCCTTGCGCCAGGCGTCGGCCCAGGAGGCCCGCGCGCCAAGATCCGGTGTCGTCAGGGCGTCGGGGTCGGCCGCCAGCAGGGCGTCGACGGCGGCCGCCGCCTTGGGCGTCAGATAGCCGCGCGCGATCTGGGCGACGACAGCGTGACCTTCGCGGCCCCAGGCCAGGGCGGCGCCGGGCACGGTCGCCAGGGCCAGGACGCAGCTGAGGAGGAGGAGGGCGCGACGCATGTTTGATTCCAGTGAAGCTCTGAGCGGCTGATGGGCCACGCGCGGCCTGGCCGCAAGCGTCCCGGCTGACGAGGTCGCCGGGGGGGGGACTGGACGGCCAAGCTCTAGCGCGGGTGCAACGCCGCGATCAGCGCCAGGCCACCGGCGATCAGGCTCACGGTCGCAAGACCCAGCCAGCCGGCGGGCGTCAACAGTCTGGCGGTCGGGCGACGACGAGGCGGCATGGCGTGACCCTAGGCGATCTGTAGAGGTTGGGCGAGCGCGGATGCGGCCGGCGGCGGGGCCAGGCCGAGGCCCAGCTGCTCGTCCTTCAGGGCGATCTCCTGGTCGAAGTTCGACAGGGTGACGCCGACCAGACGAATGCCTCGGCGCGGTGGATAGACCGAGCGGACCAGATCCAGGCTGACGCGGCGCAGGGTGTCGTGATCAGCGACGGGCGAGGGCAGGGAGCGGCTGCGGGTGGTCTGCTGGAAATCGGCCCACTTGACCTTCACGGTCACCGTCCGCGCCCGCGCGCCGGTCTTCTCGCACCAGGCCCAGACGTCGTCGGCCATGGCCAACACGCCGGCCTCGATCGGTTCAGGCGCGACATGGTCCTGGTCGAAGGTGGTCTCCGAGCCCGAGGATTTGCGCACGCGGTCCGGATTGACCCGCCGCGGATCCTGGCCACGCGCGATGCCGTAGAACCACGGTCCGGACTTGCCGAAATGGCCGATCAGGAAATCCAGGCTCTGGCGATGCAGGTCCTCGCCGGTGTGGATGCCCAGGCTCTTCATCTTGCGCTCGGTGACCGCGCCCACGCCGTGGAAGCGGCCGATCGGCAGGCTCTGCACGAACGCCGCGCCACGCTCCGGCGGCACGACATATTGGCCATTGGGCTTTTTCTGATCCGAGGCCAGCTTGGCGATGAACTTGCAGTAGGACACCCCGGCCGAGGCGGTCAGGCCGGTTTCCTCGAGGATACGAGAGCGGATTTCCCGGGCGGTGTCGGAGGCGGTGGCCAGGCCTCGGCGGTTCTCGGTGACGTCGAGATAGGCCTCGTCCAGCGACAGAGGCTCGATCAGGTCGGTGTAGTCGGCGAAGATCGCGTGGATCTGCCGCGACACGGCCCTGTAGACCTCAAAGCGTGGCGGCACGAACACAAGCGCCGGGCACTTGGCCAGGGCGGTCGTCGAGGGCATGGCCGAACGGACGCCGAACTTGCGGGCCTCGTAACTGGCGGCGGCGACGACGCCGCGCCGGGCGCCATGGCCCACGGCGAGCGGGCGGCCGCGCAAGCTGGGATCATCGCGCTGTTCGACCGACGCGTAGAAGGCGTCCATGTCGATGTGGATGATCTTGCGAATCCCGGCGCCGGCCATGGCGACAGCCTATCGCGATTGGAACCAAAAGGGAACATTGAGGATTCGATGCCGCGCCGTTCGCCGTGATGTTGGCGGTGATCAAGGCCTGGACATCGGTTGACCTTTACGGGATCGGTTCGGATGTCAGACGTCGCCCTCGGTGACCTCGGTCAGCGTGTGAGCCAGCGTTTGCAAGCTATAGGGCTTGGCCATGAAACGGCCGTCGTCGGGTACGGGACCGGGCAGCGATCGACCCGACGTGACGACGAGGCGGATGGCCGGCCACTGCTCATGCACCAGGCGCGCCAAACCCAGTCCGTCGAGCTTGCCAGGCATGTCGACGTCAGTGAACAGTACGCCCACATCTGATCGACTATTGAGAATGGCGACCGCCTCCTGAGCATTGGCGGCTTCGACGACCTCGAAGCCGGCGTCTTGAATCGCGGCGACGGCGATTTCACGCACGAAAGGTTCGTCTTCGACGATCAGAACAAGAGGGAATGTACTGGACATACCCAGTCTAACCGCGCGCTACGCTGCCTGTTCCGGTGACGATCGCCTTTGTTTTCCACGAGATGACGGCAGGTGACGTGGAACAAATCGCCGTCACCACCCCGGGCTAGGCCTCGCTTTCGAAATAGGCCGTTCCACTGCCCTCGGCATGGGCGACGATCGCGACGTCCAAGGACTGACCGTCATCCAGCTCCAGCCGGACCCGTCCCCGGCGGAACGCCTCGCGCATGGTGTCCGGCGTCCCGGTGATGCCGCCCTTGGCCAGGCGTCGGCCCTGGCTCTCGGCGAAACGGATTTCGAAGCTTACGGGGTGGGATTGGCGCGCGAGCGTCAGGGCGCCTTGGCCCGAGCGGGGCGGTTTGGGAGGTCTGGCCATGAGGAGGGAACGTCCAGCCGCGCTTGGGGCTGCGCGCAAACCTGTGGACGAGCGGCATCCGCTAGAGAACAGCATGGATCATGTCGGACCGCCGACATAAAGCCATGCCCTTCCGGAAACCTTGGCCGCTGTAACTCGTTGTGATGCGAGCCGGGCGACAGGTCGAGGAGACGCGGGACCGCATGCTCGAAGACTACACCTACACCTTCATCGGCGTCGGGGCAGGCGGCGATCCGCTGTTCATGGACATCGCCGCGCTGGAGGGAGACGAGGCCGCCCTGCGCCATGGGCGACGCCTCTTCGAAATCCACGACAGCGGCTTGGTGGTCGAGGTCTGGCGTGGGATCGCGCTCGTGGCCAAGCTTCCGCGACAGGATGCTGTTGTTAGAACGGGTTGAACCGCATTAGGACGCTCGCGCCCCTGATTGCGCTTGCACGCACCCGCGGCCTACGCGCATCCTTTTCGACGTCTGCCACACGCTCTGGGGATGGGGAGGCAACCATGGCGACGGTGCTCATCGTCGATGACAGCAAGCTTGCGCGTATCGTCCTGAAGAAGGCCATTTGCGCGCTGAAACCCGATTGGGCTCACCGAGAGGCGGGCAGCGCCGAAGAGGCGGCCGAGGAACTCCGCCGCCAAGCCATCGACCTGGCCGTCTTGGACTTCAACATGCCCGGAAGGAGCGGCCTGGACCTCGCCGAGGAGATTCGGGCGCGCGACCAGCGCATGCCCATCGCCCTGGTGACCGCCAATGTTCAAGACGATATCATCGCCCGAGCCCGCGCGCTGGGCGTTGCGTTCGTGGCCAAGCCGATCACCGAGGACAATCTCCGCGGCTTCGTGTCCGGCGCTGATCTTGTCCTGCGCCGCAATAGGACCGAGTGAAAGACTTCGACGTGGTGATGGACAGTCTTTCCGAGCTTGAACGCGACGCGCTGACCGAACTGGTCAATATCGCCGTGAGCGGGGCGGCTTCGCGGCTGCGCGTCATGGTCGGGTCGGAAGTGACCCTCAAAGTGCCGATTGTCGAAATCCACGAAGCCAGCGCCGCGGCCGCCTCGCTCACCAGCTTCGGCGGCGAGGCGCTGGCGGTGGTGCGCCAGACCTTCGCCGGAAAACTGAGCGGACAGACCATGCTGCTGTTCAGCGCCGCCGACAGCCAGACCTTGGCCCGGGCCGTGTTGGGCGACGACTATTCGGAGGAAGACTACGACGAACTGCGCGACGATACGCTGGGCGAGGTCGGGAACGTCCTGCTTCTGGGCCTGCTGGCCACGATCGGTTCGATGTTGGGCGTGACCTTCGAGGTGGCGATCCCCACGGTCGCGGTCTTGGGCGCGCAGGAGGTGTTCCCCGTCGAGGATGGCCGTGTGGTCATGCTGATCCACGTCGATTTCAGCGTCCGTCAAATCGACGCGCGCGGCTATTTCGCGCTGGTCCTGGGGCTGGGAAGCTTCGCGGCCCTGCACGAAATCATCCGGGCGTTCCTGGCCGATCTGCTTGAGACCGCCCCCAACGTCTAGGCGCCTACTGCGATTGGCCCGTCGGCAGATGGAGGGTGGCCCGTTGCTGGCCCGCCTGGCGCAGCGGCCCGCGGGCTTGGGCGGCGATCGCGGTGATCGCGGCGACCGGGGCGCGGACGCGGCGGCGAATGACTTGAAAGTTTGACATGAGGATTTCCGAAGGCCACCGGCCACGAGATGCGGCGAAGAGGTGGTGCTCGCTAAAGCTCTAGCGCCGCGCTCGGGTTCCATGATTTTCAGGCGCGCGGTCGAAGACGTCGCCAAAGTCGTCCGCTCTCTGTCGGCGCCGATACTGAAACCGGCCGGCACAGATCCACGTATTCGCGAACGTATCGCAAGTCCTGCCGCAGGTGGAACAACAGGCTGAGCGCCCCGTTGCCTGTCTCGACAGTCTCCCTGGCTGTTCATGGAGACTAAGACGATGGCTGACGCCCCCAAACTCGACGCCGTGGCCCTTCTGAAGGCCGATCACCGTAAGGTCGAGGACCTGTTCGCCAAGTTCGAAGCCGCGACCGGCGACGGCAAGAAGAAGGCCCTGGCCGAACAGATCTGCATGGAGCTGACCGTCCATACCAAGATCGAGGAAGACATCTTCTACCCGGCCTGTGAGGGCAAGGTTGAAGAGGATCTCCTGAAGGAAGCCTATGTCGAGCACGACGGGGCCAAGGTGCTGATCGCCGAGATCGAGGCGGGCGGCCCGGACGACGAATTCTACGACGCCAAGGTCAAGGTGCTCTCGGAAATGATCGAGCACCACGTCAAGGAAGAAGAGCAGCGCGTCGAGGGCATGTTCGCCCAGGCCCGCAAGGCCGGTCTGGACATGGACGCCCTGGGCGAACAGATGGCCGCCGAAAAGCAGCAGCTGATCGCGACGTACAAGAGCAGTGGTTTGCCGGTTCCCGAGACGCCGACCTTCCAAGGCACGACGCTCGCGGCCCACTGACCATGGAAAAGCTGTTCGCGAAGTTCGCGAACGCGACGGCGAAGGCGACGGGTAGCCCCGTCGCCTTTCTGCTGTGCGTCGCCTCAGTGCTGATCTGGGCCGTGACCGGTCCGATCTTCAAGTTCTCCGAAACCTGGCAACTGGTGATCAACACCGGCACCACCATCGTCACCTTCCTGATGGTGTTCCTGATCCAGAACACCCAGAACCGCGATGGCGCGGCCCTCCAGACCAAGCTCGATGAACTGATCCGCGCTTCCGACGCTCATGACGAGTTCATGGGCATCGAGAAGCTGACCGACCGGGAGCTGGAAGCCCTTCACGTCAAGTGTAATCGGGCCGCCGAGCGCAGCGCCAAGATCGCCGCCAAGGCCCAGGCTGAGCGGGCCTCACGCGGCACGGCGTCGAAGGCGGGGCAGGCCACTGCGCCGGCCAAGGCCAAGTCCACGCCGCGCAAGGCCGCTACGCGCAAGAGCGCCTCGTGAGCCAGGTCCCGACCAAGGCCGGCGTCGCCGACCACGTGGCGGAGTCCGTCGAGGCGGTGGCCGATTTCCACCGCGAGCACTACCGGCGCGCCACGGGCTTGCAACGGGCCATCGACGCGGCCACCGAGCGTCTGGGGCGTCCCGCCGCGGTCATCGTCCTATTGGCGGTGATCGCCCTTTGGGGCGGCTTTGCGGCGTGGCGCGGCGATGGCCGCGTCGATCAGCCGTCCTTCGCCTGGCTGGAGCTGGCGGCCACCGTTGCGGCCTTGCTGGTCTCGGTCCTCATCCTGGTCACCCAGCGCCGCGAGGACCAACTGGCCGATCGACGCGCGCAACTCACCCTGGAGCTGGCTTTGCTGGCCGACAAGAAGAACGCCAAGATCATCCAGTTGCTGGAAGAGCTTCGGCGCGACCAGCCGGACGTCGCCGACCGTGTGGACACCGAATCCGACGACATGGCCAAGCCGACCGACACCCAAGCGGTGGCCGCCTCGATCGAGGCGAAGGGCGGCAAGCCCGGCCAGACCTGATCACCGCAGCAGCGGCGAGACGGCGGCCAGATCATTGCGCAAGGTGGTGGCGGCGACGCCGGCTTCGCCCATGGCGTGGCTGATCTGGTCCAGGCCAATCACGACATCGCCAGCTGCATAGACGCCCGGAATGCTGGTGCGCTGGTGGGCGTCGACCTTGATGCAGCCATCCTCGGTGACCGCCGCGCCCAGGTCCCTGGCCAGATCGGAATGGATGTCCGACCCGAGGGAAGGGTAGATCGCGTCGAAGCCAAGACGTCCTTCGGCGCAGGTGAACGTCAAGCCGTCGGGGTCCAGCGCGAACGCGCGCGCGGGACCAGCGATGCGTCGAACCCCGATGGCGTCGAGGCGGTCGCGGTCTTCCGTGCTCAGGCCGTCTGCTTCATCGAGGGAGATCAGGCTTACACGCGTTGTGAAGCTGCGCAGGAATTCTGCTTCTCGCGCCGCGCGGGGGCTTGCCCCTATGACTGCTACGTTTTGATCGGTGACCTCGAAGCCATCGCAGACCGGGCAATAGCGTAGCCGACCCTCGGCGAGGGCCCTGGCGTGAAGCGCTTCGTCGATCGGCGGCCTGCGGTTCGTGACGCCGGTGGCCAGCAGCACCGCGCGCGCTTCGATCGACCCGTCGGCCAGCTGGACGATGAAGCCGGCCTCGGCATTACCCATCAGACCCTCAACCCGGTCGGAGAGGATCTGCGCGCCATAAGCGGCAGCCTGTTGGCGCATGCGCGCCAGAAGCTCCGTCCCCGAGACTCCGCCCGGAAAGCCGGCGTGGTTGCGGGTCAGGGGGATCTGCGCGGCGCGGCTGGCTCCAGCGTCCACCACCAGCACCGACAGATGAAACCGCGCGGCGTAGATCGCGGCGGTCAGGCCCGCGGGCCCGCCGCCGATGATCAGGCAATCGATCGGCTTGGCGGTCATGCGGGACGAACGTCGTCCGTGTAGCGGAGTTTGAGAATCAAGATCAGCGCCGCCAAGCTCAGGCTGACCAGGTTGGAGACGATCAGCGGCCAGCTCTTCAGCATGACGCCATAGGCGGTCCACAGCGTAAAGCCGGTGACGGTTACGGCGTACATCTTCAGCGACACCGAGGCGGCATCGCGCTCTTTGACCAGCTTCACCGCTTGAGGAATGAAGCTGGCCATCGAGCAGGCTGCGGCGAAAACGCCGACGGCGTTGATCAGAAGCGTCGCCACCTAGGCCGCGATCATCGGCTTGGGCGGCGGACGCACCAGGGGCTCACGATCCCAGACGCGGCCGGCCGAGGCCGCGGCGATGAAGTCGTCCAGGCTTGCGGCCGACAGGTCGAGCAGGCCCGCGTCGTCGTCTGGACCGACCTCGGTGATTCCGCCCTTGGCGAACAGAGGACCGGCCGAGGGCAGGAAGGCGATGACCTTCAGGTGGCCATAGGCGTCACGCAGGAAGTTGACCGCCGCCGCCTCGATAGCCAGCTGCTCGCCGCCGTCGTCGGACGGCAGGATCGCCACCGCGTCGAACAGCACAGAAGGCCCGCCGTCGATCTTGTGATCAACCGGCAGCACCGCGCCGCTGGCCGTGGTGACGCCATAGATGGTCGGACCGATGATCTGCAGCTTGGCGCCGGCGGCTTCGACGGCGGCCTTCAGCTTGGTGACCAGCTTGTCGTCGCAGCCGTCGCTGACCAGGGCGCCGATCTTGCGGCCCTCCAGGGTCGGCGTGGCCTTGGCCAGCAGGCTGAGCATCGGCGACGGCTCCATGTCCTTGGCCGCGATCGGGGCGGGAGCGGGGACGATCTTGCCGGGGAAACCCAGGCCCTCGGCCACCGACTGGGCCAGGAAGTCGTCGATGTGGATCAGCCGCGACAGCACCGCCTCGCGGACGCGCGGCGTCACGCACTTGCTGAGCTCGAAGACCAGGGCCGCGACGATGTGGTCCTGCTCGGGCTTGGTCTGGCTGGCGAAAAAAAGGCGCGCCTGGGTGTAGTGATCGGCGAAGGTCTCCGGCCGCAGGCGCAGTTGCTCGCCGGCCTCGGGGTTGGGGAAGGTGTGATAGCCGCTCTCCAGCGACTCCCGCGCCACGGCTGCGCCCAGGCTGGAGGGCTCGTAGTTCACCTGGCCCTTGGAGACGCCCATCTGCATGTGGCCGTCGCGCTGCAGGTTGTGGAACGGGCACTTGGGCTGGTTGATCGGGATCTGGTGGAAGTTGGGCCCGCCCAGGCGCTTGAGCTGGGTGTCCTGGTACGAGAACAGCCGGCCTTGCAGCAGCGGGTCGTTGGTGAAGTCGATCCCCGGCACCACGTGCGCGGCGCAATAGGCGACCTGTTCGGTCTCGGCGAAGAAGTTGTCGGGGTTACGGTCCAGCACCATCCGGCCGACCACGCGCAGGGGGATGACCTCCTCGGGGATCAGCTTGGTGGCGTCCAAGACGTCAAAGTCGAAGCTGTCGGCCTGCTCCTGGGTGAAGGTCTGCAGGCAGAACTCCCACTCGGGGAAGTCGCCGCCCTCGATGGCTTCCCACAGGTCGCGACGGTGGAAGTCGGGATCGGCGCCGTTTATCTTCAGGGCCTCGTCCCAGACCACCGACTGGGCGCCCAGCTTTGGCCGCCAGTGGAACTTGACGAAGGTCGAGGCGCCCGCCGCGTTGACCAGCCGGAAGGTGTGGACGCCGAAGCCCTCCATCATCCGCAGCGAACGCGGAATGGCCCGGTCGCTCATCGCCCACATGATCATGTGCATGCTCTCGGGCGTCAGCGAGATGAAGTCCCAGAAGGTGTCGTGAGCGGTGGCGGCCTGCGGGAACTCGCGATCGGGATCCTGCTTGGCCGCGTGGATGAGGTCGGGGAACTTGATGGCGTCCTGGATGAAGAACACCGGCATGTTGTTGCCGACGAGATCGAAATTGCCCGCTTGCGTGTAGAACTTCACCGCGAAGCCGCGCACGTCGCGGGGCAGGTCGGCCGAGCCCTTGTTGCCGGCCACGGTCGAGAAGCGGGTGAACACCGGCGTGCGCTCGCCGGGCCGCTGCAGGAAGTCGGCGGCGGTGACGTCGGCGCAGGACTCCAGGCACTCGAAGAAGCCGTGCGCGGCCGAGCCGCGGGCATGGACCACGCGCTCGGGGATGCGCTCGTGGTCGAAGTGCATGATCTTTTCGCGCAGGATGAAGTCCTGCAGCAGCACCGGACCGCGCGCGCCGGCCTTCAACGAGTTCTGGTTATCGCCGATCGGCACGCCCTGGTTGGTGGTCAGCTGGGTGTCCGGGCCATCGGCTTGCTGATGGGTCTCGCCACCCGGCGCGACCAGGACTTCGCCTTCGGTCGACGGCCCGGCGGGCTGCGGGATCTTGATGTTCGTGGCGGGCTTGGCGCTGTCGCGCGCGCCCGCGGTCTTGGCCTTGGTCTTAGCCGGGGTGGCCATGGGGGCGTCTTTCGATTGTGCGGAAGTTGGCGAATGAACGCCTGCAATCACCAGGGGTTGCGGTCGCCAATCCGACACAAGCCCTTGAGGCTGCGATTTATTTTCGGGATGTCGTCGGCGCGCGCTTGCTGGCGTTCGGCGGCCCCGGGGAGCCGGAACCTTGTCGTGGGCGAGGGCTTCCTATCCCACCTCTGGGAGATCCAAGACATGCTGAAACCAATGATGGGCGTCGCGCTGGCCGCGATGCTGCTGGCCGCGTGCGGCCAGAAGAACGCCGACCATGACAAGGTCGAAGGACCGGCCGTGTCGGCCCCCGCAGCGCCGGGCAATGTCGCCGTCGACACCAAGCCGACCACCGGCGAGAGCGGCCCGACCCCGGGCGCCAGTTCCTACACCGCCGACCAGGCGCGGATGGCCATCGAGAAGGCCGGCTACACCAATCTTGGCCCGCTGAACCAGAACGCCAACGGCCTGTGGCAGGGCGAGGCGATGAAGGACGGCAAGAAGGTCAGCGTCTCGATCGACTACAAGGGCGCGATCACCGCGCTCTAGGCCTTGGAGGACTCGCCTCCGTCAAATCACATCACGCTTAGGACATTCACCATGAGCAAGACGATCACCCGGCTGTTCGACAGCCACGCCCAGGCCCTCGACGCGGTCGCCGATCTGGAAGCGCGCGGCATCGACCACGACAAGATCAGCCTGATCTCCAACAATGCCGAAAATTGGCACGACGGGCACAAGCACGCCGACGCCGACAACGACACCGCCGAGGGCGCGGGCAAGGGCGCGGCCACGGGCGGCCTGCTCGGTGGCGGCGCCGGACTGCTGGCGGGCCTCGGGATGCTGGCCATTCCGGGTCTTGGCCCGGTCGTCGCTGCCGGCTGGCTGGCGGCCACCGCTGTGGGCGCTGCGGTCGGCGCTGTCGCCGGCGCGGCCACGGGGGGTCTGCTCGGGGCGCTGAAGGATGCGGGTCATAGTGACGACGAAGCCAATGTCTATGCCGAGGGCGTCCGTCGCGGCGGCAGCCTGGTCAGCGTCAAGGCGCATGACGACGAGATCGCCACGGTCGAGAGCATCCTGAACGAGCGGCGCGGCGTCGACGCGGCGGTACGCGGTGACGCCTATCGCCAGACCGGCTGGACGGCCTTCGATCCGGCCGCCACGCCTTACGACATCGACGACATCAGCCGCGAGCGGGCGATGTATGGCGAGCAACGGTCCTTCACGCCGACCGATGACGTCCTGGTCGAGGATGACGCTCGCCGCATCGATCGTCCCGCGATCGACCCGGCTCGCCGCGAGTACTGATCCACGCGCGCCACGATCTGGACCGTCCGGATCGCGGGCCGCGAAAGACGTGATCAAGCGTGATGCCACGTTTGCTGCATCGCAGCATTACACTGCGATGCAGCATTCCGCTGCGCTGATCAGGATCACGTCATGCCGGGCCTAGCTGAAACGACCGCGATGCTGGCGCGGCTGCGCAAGACATCGGCCCTGTCATGCAGCTCGAGCGGCGCCTTGGTTCGAACCGAGGCCTTCGGATCCAACCCCGGGCAACTGGCCATGCTGAGCTACTGCCCAGCTGGATTGACGCCCGGCGCGCCGCTGGTGGTGATCCTTCACGGCTGCACCCAGACCGCCGAGACCTATGCCGTCAACGCCGGCTGGCTGACCTTGGCCGACCGCTTCGGTTTCGTGGTCCTGGCCCCCGAGCAGGCCGCGTCCAACAATCCCAATCGCTGCTTCAACTGGTTCTCGCCCGGTGACGTCCGACGCGGGGAGGGCGAGGCCGCATCGATCGCGGCCATGGTCGCGCACCTGGTCACGGCCCACGATCTCGACGCCGGTCGGGTCTTCGTCACCGGCCTTTCGGCGGGCGGCGCCATGGCGGCTGCGATGCTGGCGGTCTATCCCGATGTCTTCGCGGGCGGCGCCGTGATCGGCGGCTTGCCCTACGGCGTCGCACGCAATGTCCCGGACGCCCTGCGGGTGATGAGCCGCGCCGACGGCCGTGGGGCGAACGGGTTGGGCGCTCTGGTTCCCAGGCCGCATGGGGAGGGACGCGCGCCGCGCCTGTCGATCTGGCATGGCGAGGCCGACTTCACGGTGCAGGCCGCAAATGCGCATGACCTGGCCCATCAATGGAGCGCCGTTCACGGCTTGCCTTCTGTCCCCGACCAGGTGGAGGCCAAGGCGTTCGGAACGCGATCGATCTGGCGATCGGCGGCCGGAGAGACGCTGATTGAACTGAACCTTGTGCGGGGCCTTGGCCACGGGACGCCGCTTTCGACCAAGGGTCAGGACGCGCTAGGCAAGGTCGCGCCGTTCATGCTCGAGGCCGGCGTCTCTTCATCCCTTGAGATCGCCCGGCTATGGGGGATCGATGTAGCGGCGGACCGAGCGCCGTCCGTTCAGGCTCCCAGCCAAGCCCCGGCGCGATCGACCGCGTCGGCGAAGCCGGAAGGCGACCCTTTGGGCCAGGCGGTGATGAGCGCCGTCAGCGCGGTACCGTCCGGTGTTCAGGAGACCATCGCCAAGGCGCTTCGGGCGGCGGGCCTGCTGCGCTAACCGCGCAGAAGACTAGCGGACCGCCTGCAGGATCATCGCCTCGACCATGGCCCATTCGTCTCGGCCCGGGGCGATCGGCTCGAAATGCCCGGAACCTGGCAGGATCAGCACCTGGACGGCGTCACCGCGCTGATTGCCGTGATCGCGATAGTCCGCCGCCTCTGCGGGCGACATGAAGCTGGCGACCACGAAACCTTGCGGCACGCCGAGCGGCTGCAAGGCGTAGGGCGAGGCCTGCCGGTAGCGCTCGGGCCGGGCTTGGGGCGTTCCCCCCATCAACGGGACGACGACGGGCTGGCCGCAGCGCTCGGCGTCCGGTCCGACGAAACCGGCCAGGTCGCCGATGCCGTCGATCGAGATCGCCGCCTTGATCTTGAGCGGCGCCTTGCCGCGAACCGCACTGTCGGCCGGCAACCTGGAGCGTGCGGCGATCCACAGCGCTGCGTGACCACCCGCCGAGTGACCTACGGTGACGACGCGCGACAGATCGAGCGGCTTGGTCTTGGCCAGAACGCGAAGGTAGTCGCTCGCCGCGGCCCAGTCCTGGAACGTTCCGGGCCAGCCGGCGCCGGGTTCGCCGACCTGGCGATATTCGATATTCCAGGTCGCCACGCCAGCCTTGGCCAGGGCCGTGGCGATTGGAGCGGTCCCGGCCAGGGTCTCGAATCCCGCCGTCCAGCATCCGCCGTGGATCACGATGGCGACCGGGAAGGGACCTTTGCCGGCCGGAAGGCGAAGCTCGCCAAATTCGCGTGGGTCCTGGCCGTAGGTTCGCACCACGGTCGGACGCGAGACGGGCAGGGCGTGAAGATCGTCGACGCCGAGCCTTTGGGCGAGGCTCAGTCCAGGCAACGCCACGGCCAGGCCCAGCGCCATGGCCGCCGGCGCGCCTCTGGGATGGCGATGGCGTTTCACAGCCTCTGCCTTCCCGGGGGGCGGGGTTATTTCCTGGCGTCCTTGACGGCGCCCTTGAGGTCGCCCTGCTTGACGTTGCCGGCGACCTTGTCGCTTTTGCCCTCGGCCTTCAGGTCCTTGTCGCCGACCACTTTGCCGACGCCCGATTCGACCTTGCCAACCGTCTCCTGTTTGCGTCCGGCCTCCTTGTCGCAGGCGCCCAGGGACACCACCGAGGCGGCGAGGATCGATACGGCGAAAAGGCGGGTCAGGATCACGTGGGCATGTCTCCGGTTCAGAACCCCAACGCATACGGCGCAGCTTTGGTTCAGGACTCGAAGGGGCCGTGAAGCCGGAGCGATCTGGCCGCTCCGGCCCTTGGAGGCTACATGCCGAACGCGGCCTTCAGCTTGCCGGCGGCGAAGTCCTCGGCGTCCTTGGCCTTGGCCACCACCGAGCCCATGCCGAAGAATTCGTGGGTGACGCCGGTATAGTCCTTCAGTTCGGTCTGAACGCCGGCGGCCTTGAGCTTGTCGGCCAGATTGGCGCCGTCGTCGTGCAGCGGATCGATCTCGGCCAGGATGATGGTGGTCGGCGGCAAGCCCTTCAGATCGGCGCCGACCAGGTTCAGGCGCGGGTCGAAGGCGTCGCCTGGCTTGGCCAGGGTGTTGGTGAAGAACCAGGCCAACATCGGGGTGCTCAGCGGCTTGGCGGTCGCCTTGTTGACCTTGGAGCCGGTGGTCATGTTGCTGTCGGCCACCGGATAGACCGCGACGACGGCCAGCGGCGCCTGAAGCTTGTCGTTGCGCGCGGCGATGGCGACGTTGACCGCCATGTTGCCGCCGGCGCTTTCGCCGACAACGGCGGCCTTGGTGGGATCACCGCCCCAGCTCTTGGCGTTGGCCAGCATCCACTTCCAGGCCGCGACGCTGTCGTCGTGGGCGGCGGGGAACTTGGCCTCGGGGGCGTGGCGGTACTCGATCGAGACGACGATGGCGCCAGTGGCCTTGGCCAGGGCCCTGGGGCTGGCGTCGTAGGTGTCCAGATCGGCGATCACCCAGCCGCCCCCATGGATGTAGAGCACCACCGGGGCGTTGGCCGCGACGCCGGCCGGGATATAAACCCTGGCCTTCTGGCTGCCGACGCCGGCCGGATAAGTCACGTCCTTGGTGGTCACCGTGGTGTCGGCCGCGACGCCCTTGTCAGCCATCACTGCCTTGACCGCCTCGGCGGGCGAGGGCTGGGTGCGGGCCTCGGTCGGCGACAGGGTCTCGATCGGCTTGCCGCCCAGCGAGGCCAGCTTGTCGAGCACGGCCTGCATGTCGGCGTCGGGCTTGCCGGCTTGCGTGGTCTCGACGGCCGCAGCGGGCGTGTCGCCCGTCCTCTTGGCGCCGTCGGTGCTCTTGGAGCAGGCGGCCCCGACCAAGGCGAAGGCGCAGACCGTGCCCAGCAGGGCGAGCGTGTGGCGAGATTTCATTGATTTTCCCAAGACTTGCGAGCCTTGGCCCGCCGTGATGTTTCCCCTGGGGTGCTCAACGAGGCCAGGGTGGCGAAGTTCCGCGTCGTCCTGGGGCGGGTCGTGTCGGCGCCGGAAAGGAACGACCAACCCTTTCAGCTGTTGGGTCTGGGCGCGGCCCGCGCCAATCCTGGAGCCTCAATGTCCTTCGATCCGCCCGCCGATCCGCTGCGTTACGATCCTTCCGTCGAGGCGATGGAAAAGGACGAGGCCGAGACCACCCAGGGCCTGATCGAGCAGATGCGCAAGATCGCCGAAATCACCTATGCGGACGGTGGCCACGCCTTGCGCGGCGTCCACGCCAAGCCGCACGGGATCGTTCGTGGTGAGTTGATCGTGCCTGCCGATCTGCCGCCGGTCCTGGCCCAGGGATTGTTCGCCACGGCCGGTCGCCACGACGTGGTCATGCGCTTTTCGACCACACCCGGCGACATCCTCGACGACAATGTCTCCACGCCGCGTGGCCTGGCGATCAAGGTCTTCGACGTGGCCGGGCCGCGCCTGCCGGGGTCCGAAGACGCCTCGACCCAGGATTTCGTGCTGGTCAACGGCAAGGCGTTCGCCACCCCCAACGCCAAGGCGTTCCTGGGGAACGTCAAGCTTCTGGCGGGTACCACCGACAAGGCGGAGGGCTTGAAGAAAGTCCTGTCGGCGGCGCTCCGCGGCGCCGAGACGCTGATCGAAGCGCTCGGCGGCGAAAGCGGTCCCATCAAATCGTTGGGCGGACACCCCGAAACCCATTTGCTGGGCGAGAGCTATTTCAGCCAGGCGCCGATCCGGTTCGGCGACTACATCGCCAAGATCGGTCTGCGGCCGATCTCGCCCGCCCTCAGGGCGCTGACCGACGCCAAAGTCGACTTGGACGGCAAGCCCAACGGCCTGCGCGAGGCTGTGTCCGAACACTTCGCCGCTCAAGGCGGGGAATGGGAGGTGATGGTGCAACTGCGGACCGACGCCGACACCATGCCGATCGAGGACTCTCACAAGCCTTGGCCCGAGGATAAGAGCCCCTATGTCCCGGTGGCGCGCCTCGTGGTTGAGGTGCAGGCGAGCTGGGATGAGACCCGCTCACCCAAGATCAACGACGCCCTGGCCTTTAGTCCCTGGCATGGCCTGGCGGCCCATCAGCCGCTGGGATCGATCATGCGCGTGCGCAAGGCCGTCTACGAGGCCTCGCAGGATTTCCGGCTGACCCGAACGGGTTGCCCGCTGCGCGAGCCGGCCTCGGTGGCGCAGATCGGGTGATCCGTCGGCTGGCGCTAGTCGGCGTCTAGCCGGCCAGCGCCAGCAGGAGACGCTCGACCAACAGCCGACGTTCGTCGCTGTCGTCAATCGGCGCGGCGATCAGCAGGCGGTTGTCGTCCAGCCGCGCCTGGGGCGCCAGTCGCGCCGTGCGACCCAGCGCCTTGTCCGCCTCAGTCGGATCGAGGGTTAAGGCCAAGCCCTTGGGGCCGGCATTGACCTGGCGGACATTCGCCGCGCGGGCCAGGGTCTGGAGCCGCGCCAGTTCCAGCAGGGTCACCGCCGCCGACGGCACGGCGCCGAAGCGGTCGTCCAATTCCACCTCGAAGGCGTCAATTTCGGCCAGGGACTGAAGGCGCGCCAGCCGCGCATAGAGATTGATCCGGGTTACTGCGTCAGGGACATAGTCGAACGGGATGGCGCCAGATTCGCCAATGTTCAGCACCGTCGTCCATTCGGCGGCCAGAGCCTCGCCGCGCGCCGCGCGCACCGCTTGTTCCAGCAGGCGTTGATAGAGCGCCGGGCCGATCATCCTGACATGGCCAGCCTGATCCTCGCCGATCAGGTCTCCGCCACCGCGCAGGTCCAGGTCGCGGGCGCTGATCGCCAGGCCCGAGCCCAGCCGGTCGAAGGCCTCGAGCGTGGAAAGCCGCGCCCGGGTGGCGTCGGACATATCGTCGTCCGGATCGGCCAGCAGGTAGGCGATCCCCTGGACGCGGCCACGGCCCACCCGGCCACGCAGCTGATGCAGTTGCGACAGGCCGAAACGGTCGGGGCGCCACACGAACATGGTGTTGGCGCGGGGCACGTCCAGACCGCTTTCGATGATGTTGGTGGCCAGAAGGACATCGCCCTGGCCATCGGCGAAGCCGACCATCACCGCGTCGGCGTCCTCGGCCGACAGACCGCCGTGGGCGACCAGCACGGAGAGTTCGGGCGCCAGCTGGGTCAGGCGCTCGCTCAGCGGCCCGATGTCCTCGATACGCGGGACGACGAAGAAGCTCTGGCCGCCCCGTCGCTTTTCGCGCAGTAGGGCGGTGCGCAGGCTGGCGGGATCGAAGGGGGCCAGAAAGGTGCGGATGGGCCGGCGGCGCGCCGGCGGGCTGGCGATCAGGCTGACGTCCTGGATGCCGACCATGGCCGCCTGCAGGGTGCGCGGGATCGGCGTGGCGGTCAGGGTCAGCAGGTGACCGTCCTGGGCCAGATCGCGAAGTTGCGCCTTAAGCGCCGCCCCGAACTTCTGTTCCTCGTCGATGATCATCAGGCCAAGATTGTCGAAGGCCACGTCCGTGCCGGCCAGGGCTTGGGTGCCGATCACCACACCGATCTCGCCGCTGTCCAAACCCTGCTTCACGGCGCGGGCCTCGGCCGGGGTCACCAGGCGCGACAGATGGGCGACGCCGATCCCCGTGCCGGCGAAGCGGCGGCGGAAGGTCTCGAAATGTTGCCGGGCCAGCACCGTGGTCGGCGCGGCGATGGCGACCTGACGGCCGCTCAAGGCGACCGCCGCGGAGGCGCGCAGCGCCACCTCGGTCTTGCCGAAACCAACATCGCCGCAGATCAACCGGTCCATCGGCCGGCCCGAGGCCAGGTCGGCCAACACCGCCTCGATGGCGGCCGACTGATCGGGCGTCTCCGGATAGGCGAAACGCGCCGCGAACTTGGCGTAGGCCGCCTTGGGCGGTGCGATTGGCTCGCACGTTCGGGCCTCGCGGGCCTTGGCCAGGGCGACCAGTTGCAATGCGGCCTCGTCGACCTGCCGGCTGACCTCAGCCCGGCGCTTTGGCCAGCCATCGCCGCTCAGGCGGTCCAGGGTGACGGCGGTGTCCTCCGCGCCATAGCGCCAGATGCGGCCGATCTCCTCGACGGGGGCCAGGACGCTGGCCCCGCCGTGATATTCCAACTGCAGGGTGTCGCGCTCCAGGCCGTCGATCTCCACGCTCTTGAGGTCGCGTAGCACCCCGACGCCGTGATCCTCGTGCAGGACGACATCGCCGATCCGCAGATCGGGCTCGGCCAGCAGGTCCGAGGCGCTGGTCGCGCTGCGAGCGGCGATGCGGCCGCCCACCACGTCGCTGGCGGCGATGACCGCAAGGCCTGCGGCCGCGTCGATGAAGCCGGTGTCCAGGTCCAGCTGCAGACTGACCACGTCGCCGAGGTCGCTGGCCATGGCGGCGGCCCAGTCGGCGACCGCCCTGGGTTTGAGGTCCAGGCCGCGAGCCAAGGCCTTGGCCAGCGGGCGTTGCTCGTGCTTGAGGCCCGTCAGCACCACACGGCGATGCGCCTGGCGCTGGGCCTCGACCAGATCGCAGAAGGCTCGACCCGGATTGCGCTGGGTGGCCAGATTGGCGACGGGCGTGACGTCGTCCAGATCGAGGGCATGCGCCGTCCAGCCGGCAAGGCCCGCCTCCAGAGCCTCGCCGAGCAGATAGAGGCCGCCGGGGGCTGGGGGCGTCTGGCCGTCGATGCCGCCCAGGCTTTGCCGGGCCTCGAAGGCTTCGGCGACGTGCAGTGCGACATCGGCCAGCCGGGCCGGGGTCTTGTCGTCCTTCGAAACGCGCGCTTTTGGCAGCAGATCGAACAGGCTTTCGAGCGTGTCGTAGCGCTCGGCCAGGGCGTGCTCCAAGCCTTGTGGGCGCGGCGGCGTTGCGTCGCTGTCCTGCGCGTCGTCGATCCATTCGCTGGCCGGACCCAGCAGGAAGGCGTCGGCCTGACCCTCGGAGCGCTGGGTGAGCGGATCGTACAGACGGATTTCATCGATCGCGCCAGCCTCGTTCAGGACGATGCGAGCCGGACGGGCGGCGTCGGCGGGGAAGATGTCGGTGACTTCGCCGAGAAAGGCGATCTCGCCGGGCTCGTCGATGCGGTCATCCACGACATAGCCGGTGCGGGCGGCGAACCGCGCGAGCGCCGCGAGATCCAGCGGCGCGCCACATTCCAGCGCCATGAACGCCGTCTCCAGGATCGTCCGAGGCGGCAGCTTCTGGACCAGGGCCTCGGGCGACGTGACGACGATGCGGGGCCCGACGGCCTTGGACGCCAGGGCGCGCAGGGTCCGCATCCGCCGTCCCATGACGTCGCGTGACGGGGACGCACGGTCATACGGCAGGCAATCCCACGGCGGCAGGACCAACACCTCGACGCTTGTGGTGAGACCCGCCAGCGCGCGACCGATCTCTTCGGCCCGGCGTTCGCTGGAGGCGATGTGGACACTGACGCCGCGTCCGGCGCTGGCGGCCAGGGCCATGGCGACCGCGGCGGCCGGTGTTTGGGCCGCGGCCCTGGCGCGCGGACGTTCGGGCCGGGCCCCGGGGGTGAGGATATCGCCGATCGGTGGTTCGACCGCTTCGGTCTTGGGCATGAAAGCTTCCCCCGCGCGCACCTGAAAATGGCCGCGCAGGGAGCAAACACCGCGCGTTCGAGGTCGTTGCACCGCGTGTTGCGACGCATTTGTTCCGCGGAGCCGCCGACTCAGGAACGCGGGCGCCCGCCCGCCGTTGTCGTCATCCGCGTGTCTCGCTTAGAGCGCGCCAGGGGGAAAGATCATGGGGCAGCCGATACCAGGTCAGGCCAACACAGTGCCCCGCCCGTCCGAACGGGGCCCGATCCTCACCCGCACCCGCAACCTGAAAATGGCGCGCTCGGCCCACGCCTATGTTCGGGGGAGCACCGTCAAATTCTACGAATGGCTGGACGCCAGCGCGGGCAAGTTGCCCAGCGGTCCGCCGATCTGGATCTGCGGCGATTGCCACGTTGGCAATATGGGGCCGTTGGCCGACGGCAAGGGCCGCGTCGACATCCAGATCCGCGATCTCGACCAGACCGTGATCGGCAATCCGGCCCACGACCTGATCCGTCTCGGCCTGTCCCTGGCCTCGGCGGCGCGGGGCTCGGACCTGCCCGGCGTGATCACCGCCCGGATGCTGGAAGGCCTGATCGAGGGCTACGAGGACGCCTTGGCCGAGGATTTCGGGGCTAAGTCGCGCCATCCGCCGATGATCGGGGCGGTGCTAGGCGAGGCGTCCAAGAGGACCTGGAAGCATCTGGCGGCAGAGCGCCTGAATGGCAGTAAGCCAGAGATCCCGATCGGCAAGCGCTTCTGGCCCGTGAACCGTAGTGAGCGTCGAGAGCTGGAAGCCCTGTGTCTCAGCCAACCGATCCGCGACCTGGTGACGGCGCTCAAGTCGCGCGACGACAAGGCCGAGATCCGCCTGCTCGACGCGGCCTACTGGATGAAAGGGTGCAGCTCGCTGGGCCGTCTGCGCTACGCCGTGCTTCTGGAGGTCGATGGTGGCGATGGCGCGCCAGACGTCTGTTTCCTGGACCTGAAGGAGGCGGTCAAAGCCGCGGCGCCGCGCGATCCCAAAGCGGCGATGCCGCGCGACAATGCCGAGCGGATTGTGACCGGCGCTCTGTCGCTGTCGCCGAACCTGGGGCAGCGGATGGCCGCCTGCCGTCTCCTGGGCAAGTCGGTCATCGTCCGCGAACTGATGCCGCAGGACCTGAAGATCGAACTGGTCGGCTTGAGCCCGGACGAGGCCATGGCCGCGGCCCAATCCCTGGCGCGCGTGGTCGGCGACGCCCATGGACGCCAGATGGACGCGGACACCCGCCTGGCTTGGGTCGCCGAGCTGGCCCGCAATCGCTCGGGCCTGCTCGACGCGCCCTCGTGGCTGTGGTCCAGCGTCGTGGAGCTGACGGCGGCGCATGAGGCGGCCTATCTTGAGCACTGCCGCCGCCACGCGCTGGGCCTGGAGCTCTAGGCGATGCCGGCGCCGCCGGTCACGCCATAGACCTCGCCAGTGATGAAGCTGGCTTCCTGCGAGGCCAGGAGTACGTAAACCGGCGCGATCTCGACCGGCTGTCCCGGGCGGCCCAGCTGCGACTGCTCGCCGAAGTGTTGGACCTTCTCCTGGGTCTGGCCGCCGCTGGGTTGCAGCGCTGTCCAGAACGGGCCTGGCGCGACAGCGTTGGCCCGCACCCCCTTCTTGATCATCTGCTTGGCCAAAGCCTTGGTGAAGGCGACGATGCCCGCTTTGGTGGTTGCGTAGTCCAGCAGGCCCTCGGACGGCTCATAGGCTTGGACCGAGGCGGTGTTGATGATCGCCGCGCCGGGCAGGAGATGCGGTTCGGCCGCCTTGGTAATCCAGAACATCGCGTAGAGATTGGTCTTGAGCGTCTGGTCGAATTGGGCGCTGGAGATGTCCTCGATGTCGGGCTGGGTGACCTGTTTGCCGGCGTTGTTGACCAGGATATCGAGCCCGCCCAGGCCGGCGACCGCTTGGGCGACCAGATCCTTGCAGAAGGCTTCGTCCTTGATATCGCCGGGCAGGGCGATCGCCTTGCGGCCTTCGGCCTCGATGACGGCGATGACCTCGCGCGCGTCCGGCTCCTCGCTGGGCAGGTAGCCGATCGCCACATCGGCGCCTTCGCGCGCGAAGGCGATAGCTGCGGCGCGCCCGATGCCGGAGTCGGCTCCGGTGATGAGGGCCTTGCGGCCCGCCAGCCGGCCCGAACCCTTGTAGCTAGTCTCGCCATGATCGGGCTTGGGGTCCATGCGACCGGCAAGCCCCGGCGCGGCCTGCGGCTGGGCTGGGAAGGGCGGCTTGGGGTACTGCTCGCGCGGATCTTGCATCTTCAGGCGATCGTCGGGGCTCATGGTCTTCTCCGCGTTTCAGCTTGCAGCAACGGGGCGGGAAGGTGGCTGTTCCGCCACGTTTGGAACGGGGGCGGCCTAGATCGCGTGCGCCAATCCAGAAACGGGTCCCAGCACGACACCAGCGGCAATGGCTGCGAAGTGCAGGCCAGCGCCGGCGCAGACGAAGCCGTGCCAGACCGCCCGGCGGTAGGGCAGGCGGGGGTTCAGGAACAGCAGGCAGCCGCCGGTATAGACCAGGCCACCGGCGACCAGGAGGGAGAAGGCGACGATGGGCAGGCTATGGCGCAATGGCTCCAGGACGATCAGCGCGATCCATCCAAAGACCACATAGAGCGCCGTCCACACGCGCTCGGAAATCTTCGGAAACGCCAGCTTGCCGACGATACCCGTGACGGCGATGAGCCATACCAGGCTTGTCATGCCGATCGCCCAGGCGCCGTCCAGGCGCTGAGTGGTGAAGGGGGTGTAGGAGCCGGCGATCATCAGGAAGATGCCGGCCTCATCCAATCGCCGCAGCGCCGGGCGTGCCGTGCTCACGTGGCTGAGATTGTAGATCGCCGAAAAGGCCAGCATGCAGATCAGGGCCGCGCCATAAAGACCGGCGGCGATCACCAGGCCTGGACGCCCCGTGACCAGGGCGCGTTCGACGAGCCAGGCCGCGCCGACGGCGGCCAGGACAAGGGCCACGACATGGACCCAACGGTCGGCCGCCCGCTCCCAGACGTTGGGGTAGTGGTCGAGCAGATATTCGTCGGCCAGATCGGCCAGGGCGCGGACTGAGGTCATGCCGAGTTTAAGCCGGCGCGGCGGTGCTTGTTCCCACTCGGAGATCGCCCGGTTCGACCGTGCAAAAGGCGACGACGAAGGAAACCTATCCGCCCGCCAGGGATTGGCTCGCTGTCGCAAGGCTTGAGCTTGGGAGGGACGGATGACGACGGTCGAAGACAACAGGGGCGCGATGCTCCATCCTGTCCATTCCATCTTGTTGGCGTTCCCGCTGGCGCTTTTCGTCTGCGGCTTGATCTCGGACATCGCCTACCTGCGCACCGCCGTGATCCAGTGGTCGAACTTCTCGGCTTGGCTGATTACCGGCGCGCTGATTTTCGGCGGCTTCGCCATGGCCTGGGCGATCGTCGCGGCAGTGCTTCCGCGGCGGGCCTCGCGCGGGCGGGCGCTGGCCTTTCTGGCGGCCGTCGCGGTCATGTGGATCGCCGGCCTGATCAACGCTTTCCAGCATAGCCACGATGGCTGGCCGTCTGTCGGCGCGCTGGGCCTGACGCTGTCGATCCTCTCATCGCTCGCCGCCCTGGTCGCCGCCGCGATCGGCTACTCGGCTCAATCTGTTCGGGGGATCGTGCGATGAGCGCGCGCTGGATCATCATCGCCGCCGCGGCGCTCACCCTGCAGGCCTGCGGCCGCAGCGACCCTGGGCTTGACCAGACCGGTGCCGGCAAGCCGCCGCTGCCGGGCCAGCAGGAGACCCTGCTGCCGCCGATGAAGATCGCCACGCCGACGGGATGGAACGGTCAGACGCCGGCCGCGCCCAAGGGCTTCACCGTCACGGCGATGGCCACGGACCTGAAGATACCGCGCCAGATGCTGGTCCTGCCCAATGGCGACATCCTGGTGGCCGAGGGCTCGGGCGGCAGCGAGTCGAAGCTTCGTCCCAAGGATTTCATCGCCGGCTACATCAAGGCCAAGGGCAAGACCAAGGTGAAGGGCGGCAACCGCATCACCCTTCTGCGCGACGCCGACGGCGACGGCCGGGCCGAGGTTAAGACGGTCCTGATCGGGGGGCTGAACGCCCCCTATGGAATGGCTTTCGTCGATGGGACGCTCTACGTCGCCGACCAGGACGCTCTGCTGAAATTCCCATTCCAGCCGGGCCAGACCAAGATCACCGCCAATTCCCAGACGGTCACCGACCTGCCGTCGCGGATCAATCACCACTGGACCAAGTCGCTGGCCGTCAGCGCCGACGCGACCAAGCTCTATGTCGGCATCGGCTCCAACAGCAACATCGGCGAGCGCGGCCTGGACGTCGAACAGGACCGCGCCCAGGTCTGGGAAATCGACCGGCTGACCGGCGCGCACCGCGTCCTGGCCAGCGGCGTGCGCAATCCCACGGCCTTGACGATCGAGCCAGAGACCAAGGCGCTGTGGCTGGTGGCCAATGAACGCGACGAGCTGGGTCCGCAACTGGTGCCCGACTATCTGACGTCGGTGCGCGAAGGCGGTTTCTACGGCTGGCCTTACAGCTATTGGGGGCAGAACGTCGATCCGCGCGTGCGGCCGCAAGATCCCCACAAGGTCGCCAAGGCGATCGTCCCGGACTATGCCTTGGGCTCGCACGTGGCGGCGCTCGGCGTGACGTTCGCAAGCCAGGGCGGCTTCGGTGGTGGCTTCGCCCAGGGCGCCTTCGTCGGCGAGCACGGTAGCTGGAACCGTCAGGATCTGTCCGGCTACAAGGTCGTGTGGGTCCCGTTCTCGGGCGGCAAGCCCGTGGGCAAGCCGGTCGATTTCGTCACAGGTTTCTTGGACCAGGACGGGCATGCTCGGGGGCGGCCGGTGGGCGTGGCCTTCGATCCCATGAAGCGCATCCTCCTGATCGCGGACGACCTATCCAATACCGTCTGGCGCGTCGCCCCGGCCAAGTAGCCCAATCCGCACGGGGAGGGCAGGTCCCGCCGCCTGGGTTATTAGCCTCGGCGCGCCACGAGATTTGCGAGTTGCGCCGGAGACTCCACGTCGGAGTAGGTTGGCGTAGCTTCGGCGGTGGAAGCGGGAAATCGGCTGGATTTACTTTCCGAATGCTTGTTGTTATATTTTGCACCGATCAGTCATTTTGAATTATCGCGCTTTTGTCAAGAAATTTGATTGTTCAGTAAAAACAAAAGCGTAGTAATTAGTCGACCGGTGTGACGGTAAGCACGATTCCGTGAGTGGAAAAGTTCAACTAAATTAACTATTTGCGGGATTTGTGAATAATCGAGTGGGAGTGACGGTATTAAAATACCGCCATTCGATATCGGGTCGCTTGCGGCGCCTTACGATTTCAAATGACCTTCGGGGCGCCGCGCATGTCGTTCGGTGCGCGGGCAGGCGCTCAACGCACGGTTGATTATTCCTCGCGCGAAGCAGCACCGCCCGCTTGCCTTCGCGGGAGACATCGGTCCGGCGGTCTCTACTTTTTTGGGATTTCCTTCGCGCCGCGCGGGGTTGTCCGGATCGGATGAAATCGCGGCCGCCGGCGCGGTTGGGCCAACCTTCGCCACGGCCTCGAATTGTGATCTTTTTTCAAGCAAATGCTGGGCGCAAGGACGCGCGTGGAGCGGTCGCTTCGCCCGCGTTTCACGGCCGAAGCTTTCCCGTTCGGCCGCCGCGGATTTCGCTCGATTGACGCTGGGGTTGCGACATGACGACGCCCTCAACCCCTCTTGGCTTTTCAAAAATTTTCCGTAACGGTATCTGGGGGAAGCAAAAAACAGAACTGAAACTGAAGGCGGGATTTCAACCATGCCTATGCAATGCGACGCGCCATGCGGTAACATGACCCCGTATGGAAAGGGCGTTCGCGCCCTGGTCGGGGCGGCCTTGGAAGCAGCCTTCAGCCCGGCGTCGTCGCTGTGAGCGGCCCTCGTCGCCCGGTGGCCCCGCTTACCGCTTCACAGTCCTTGCATTCCCGGGCCACGCCTGGACAGCCAGCGCGGCGCGCGGGTTGGACCTCCGTGCTGCTGGGCACCTGTTCGCCGGGCGCGCTGCTGGCGCGACTGGCCGTCGTCGCGCCGGCGGCCGTGGCCTTGGGCGTAACCCTGCCCAGCCCCGCCTCGGCCCAGATTCTCCAGCTGAACCCCGAGCCCACTCAGGGCATGAACCTGAGCATCTACACGCCCAACTACATCTCGTTCATTCTTCCCAGTTCGTCGACGATCGGCAACACCCAGTCCAGCGGCATGCAGAGCGGCATCTATGGCAACGCCGCCTATACCTGGACGCTGAGCAACTCCGGTACGATCTTCGCCAATTTCGGCGCGTCCGCTCCCGTCACGGCCGGGGTGTCGTTCCTCAACGGCGGCAGGGTCACCAACACCGGGCGGATCAGCGGCGCCCAGACGATCGGCGTGCGGATCGCCGGCAGCACGGGCACGCTGATCAACGCCGGGTCCATCTACGGCTACCGCATCGGCGCCAACTTCTTGGCCGGCGGAACGATCACCAACAACTCCAACGGCACGATCACGGGGCGCAACATCGCCTCGGCCACGCTCAGCAACTCGTCCCGGGCGATCTCGATCAGCGGCGCGATTGGCCGCGTCACCAACGCTGGCAGCCTCAACGCGACCTACGGCGTGTCCCTGAGCGCCGGCGGCACGGTGACCAACCAGTCGGGCGCACGGATCACCGCCCTGCAGGACGGCGTGAACATCGCGGGCGGCGTCGGCACCGTCACCAACATGGGCACGATCACCGGCACGGCCGGCTACGGCGTGCGCTTCCTGGACAACAGCGGCGGCACGGTCATCAATTCCGGCACGATCACCGGCGGCGTGGCGGCGGTCAAGTTCGGCAACGGGACCAACCGCCTGGTGGTCAACGCCGGCGGCGTCTTCACCGGCAACGTGATCGGCGGCACGGCCAGCAACACGCTGGAACTGGCGACGGGCGTGGGGACCGGCACCCTGTCGGGTCTGGGCACGTCCTTCACCAATTTCGGGACCATCTCGGTCGACAGCGGCGCCAACTGGCTGATGTCGGGGACCAACACGGTCGCGGCGGGCGTGACCCTGACCGCCACCGGCACCCTGGCGTTCGACGGGACGCTGACCAACGCCGGCACGATCATCGGGTCCAGCGGCACCGCCGTGAACTTCGGGGCGGGCGACGACCTGCTGATCCTGAAGTCTGGCTTCGCCTTCACCGGGCTCGTCACCGGCGGCGCGGGCGTGAACACGCTGGAGCTGCAGTCGGCCAGCGGCAGCCTGACCGGCCTGGGGGTGTCGTTCACCAATTTCGGCGTCATCGCCGTCGACAACGGCACGAACTGGACCTTCGCGGGCGCCAACACCATCGCCAACGGCCAGACCCTGACCAACAACGGCCAGGTCTATGTCTCGGGCGTCCTGACCAACGCCGGCACGATTATCGGCTCGCCCGGCGTGGCCAATGTCACCCTGACCGGCACGGGTACGCTGTCGAACTCCGGGCGGATCACCAGCACGGGCACGGCCGTGGCGGGCGGGACCGCGTCGAACGGCCTCGTCGCCAATACCGGCACGATCCTGAGTTCGGGCGCGTATGGCGTCCTGATGGGCGGCGCGGGGACGGTCACCAACACCGGCGGCTCGGCCTCGATCAGCGGGGCGGATTACGGCGTACGGATCAACGGCGCGGGGGCGGTGACCAACAGCGGCCTCATCTCGGGCGCGGGCTACGCCGGGGTCTATATCGGTTCCGGCGTCGTGACCAACCAGACGGGCGGCACGATCACCGGCGACAAGGGGATCGTGTTCACCGACGCGCTGGGCGTCTCCAACAACACCGTGGTCAATTCGGGGGCCATCGTCGGCATGGGCGGCACGGCGGTGCTGTTCGGGGCCGGCAATGACCTGCTGACCCTGCTGCCGGGCTCGAGCATCACCGGCGTCGCCGACGGCGGCGGCGGCACGAACACCCTGCAACTGGGCGGCTCCACCTCGGGCAGCCTGAGCGGCTTCGACACCAATTTCGTCAATTTCAGCACGGTGACGCTGGTCAACGGGGCGATCTGGACCTTCACGGGCGCCAACACGATCAATTCGGGCGTCACGTTCAACAATTCCGGCTCGCTGACCTTCAGCGGCACATTGAACAATCTGGGCAGCCTGGGCGGCTCGGGCGTGCTCGCCAGCAGCGGCGTGTTCGACAACAGCGGCGTCGTCTCCCAGACCGTCACCCTGACTGGCGGCACGCTCACCAACCAGGTCGCGGGCCAGATCACCGGCGGCGTCGTGGCGACGGCGAGCGCGGTGGTCGACAATGCGGGCCTCGTCTCACGATCAGCGGGCACGGCGGTCGCGATGCAGGCCGGCGGCCTGGTGACCAACAGCGGCACGATCACCGGCCTGATCGGGGTCGACATCTCCGGCGGCGCCGGAACCCTGGTCAACAGCGGGACCGTCGTCGGCACGGGCGGCACGGCGGTGCAGTTCGGGGCGGGCGACGACCTGCTGCAGGTGCTGACGGGCTCGGCCTTCACCGGCTCGCTCGACGGCGGCGGCGGCGCCAACACCCTGGAATTCGTCTCGGGCTCGGGCACGCTTGGCGACTTCGCCAACTTCGGGACTGTCTTGGTCGACAATGGGGCGTCCTGGACGCTGACGGGGGCCAACACCACCGCCGTCCTCACTAACGCCAGCACGCTGAGCAACAGCGGCACGCTGACCAACACCGGCAGCTTCACCAACAGCGGCAGCTTCGTGAACACCGGCCGCCTGATCGAGACGGGCGCGCTGACCAATACCGGTCGCATCGACGGCAAGGTGGAACTGGCCGGGGCGGGCAGCCTGGACAACCAGGCCAGCGGCGTGATCGTCTCGGCCACGACGGCGGTCGAGAGCGGCGGCGCGGCCCATATCCTGAGCAACGCCGGCTCGATCCAGGGCGTGACGGGCGTGGTGTTCTCCGACACCGGCGGCACGTTCGACAACACCTTGTACAACAGCGGAACGATCACCGGCACGGGCGGCACGGCCGTGCAGTTCGGGGCCGGCAGCGACATGCTGGTGCTGCAGGTCGGTGGTGTCTTCGACGGGGTCGTCAGCGGCGGCGCGGGCGTCAACACCCTGGTCCTGGCCAATGGCGCGACCAGCGTCACGGGCCTGGGCTCGCAGTATGTCGACTTCCAGATCGTATCGATCGCCACCACCACCAACGCCACGCTGACCGGCTATAACAGCGTCGGCGTGGGCGAGACGCTGAGCAACGGCGGCACGCTGACGGTGGCCGGCACGCTGGCCAATCAGGGTTCGATCCTGAACGCCGGCGCGCTGGAAGTCTCGGGCCTGCTGACCAACAGCGGCGCCATTTCGGGCGGTGCGAAACTGAGCGGCGCGGGGGCCTTCGACAACCAGGCTGGCGGCAGCCTGGTGGCTGGCGGCGTCGCGGTCAGCGCGACGGGCGGCGCCCATCTGGTGTCGAACGCGGGCTCGATCCAGGGCTCAACGGGCATCGTGTTCTCCGACGCCGGCGGGACGTTCGCCAACACGGTCGTCAATTCGGGCTCGATCGTCGGCACGGGCGGCACGGCCGTGCAATTCGGAGCCGGCGCCGACAAGTTGGTCCTCCAGGTCGGCGGCGTGCTGACCGGCGTCGCCGACGGCGGGGCAGGGGCCAACACCCTGGAGCTGGCCGGCGCCGGCTCCGGCGCGATCACCGACTTCTCGACCAATTTCCTCAATTTCGGCGCGATCAATCTCGACAGCGGCGGCAGCTGGACCTTCGCGGGGGCCACGACGATCGCCTCGGGCGTCGCGCTGGCCAACGCCGGGACGCTCCTCAACACCGGGACCTTCGCCAACGCCGGTTCGATCACCGGCGCGGGCGTGTTCGGCAACGCCGGTCAGCTGACCAACAGCGGCGCCATCGCCCAGGCCGTGGCGCTGAGCGGCGCGGGCGCGGTGACCAACGCGGCGGCCGGCGTGATCGCCGGCGGCGTCAGCGGCGGCGCGGGCGGCAACCTGGTCGACAACGCCGGCACGATCGGCGGCGGCGCGACCAGCGTCGGCGTGGGGCTGGCCCAGGGCGGGACCATCACCAACACGGGCCTGATCACCGGAACCGCCGACGGCGTGAAGATCGACGGCGGCTCGGCGTTGATCACCAATCACGGCGTGATCAGCGGCACGGGCATCCAGGGCGTCGGCGTGTTGTTCACCGGCGGCGGCTCGGGCACGATCGACAACTTCGGCACGATCTCGGGCGCGGGCGGCACGGCGGTCAAGTTCGCCGGCGGCACGAACAAGCTGATCCTCGAAAGCGGCGGCGTCCTGATCGGGGCCGCCGACGGCAGCCTGGGCGTCAACACCCTGCTGGTCCAGGGCAGCGCCCAGCTGGCCCAGGTGCAGGTCATCGGCTTCCAATATGTCGGCTTCCTGAATCCGACCCAGGAGATCGACGCCAACTCCACGATCAGCAATCCCACGGCCCTGTCCGGCACCCTGACCAACCAGGGCACGCTGACCGGGACGGTGACCGTCAATTCAGGGGCCACCCTGTCCAATGGCGGCGTGGTTTCGATCGACGACGCCTCGACCAACAGCGGCGTGTTCACCAACACCGGTTCGGTGACCAACCGGGACACGCTGACCAATGCCGGCACCCTGGCCAATTCCAGCCAGTTCACCAACAACGGCGTGCTGGACAACACCGGCAGCCTGAGCAATTCGGGCACCATCAGCGGCCCGGGCACGTTGTTGACCAGCGGCAGCCTGACCAACAGCGGTGTGGTCACCAGCGGCGTGACCGGGGTCACCGGCGGCGGCGTGATCACCAACAGCGGGACCTTCGTCGGCGTCAGCGACACCGGCGTGGATCTGACCGCCGGGGGAACGCTGGTCAACACCGCCACGGGCTTCATCCAGGGCGGCCAGTACGGCGTCCAGGTCGGGGCCGGCGCGTCGGTGCGCAACGCCGGCGTGATCCTCGACGACGACACCGCCGGCGCCACCCTGGCCAGCAACGCCAGCATGGTGAACGACGCCACCGGCAAGATCACCGGCGCGACCGGCGTGATCTTCACCGGCACGGGCGCCAGCCTGACCAACCGAGGCACGATCACCGGCACGGCGGGCGTGGCGGTCCAGTTCGGCGCGGGGGTCAACACCCTGACCCTCGACACGGGCTCGACCCTGGTCGGCGGCATCGACGGCGGCGGCGGCGCGGGGCGGATCGTCCTGACCGGCGCGGGCTCGATGAGCAACGCCATCGCCAATTTCGGCGCGGGCAGCGCCCTGACGATCGGCGCCGGCGCGGTGTGGACGGCCAGCGGGAACTGGGGCGTCGCCTCGGTGACCAATTCGGGCACGCTGCAGCCGGGAGCGGCGGGTTCGTCCCTGCATGTGACGGGAAACTACGTCCAGACCTCCACCGGCGTCCTGCGGATCGCGGCCAACGCCGCCGGCGCCAGTTCGCAACTGCTGGTGACGGGAACGGCCTCCGTGGCCGGCTCGGTGGCCGTCGTGGCCGCCGACGGCAGCTACCAGCCGGAAACCCGCTATACGATCCTGACCTCCAGCGGGCTGACCGGCCAGTTCTCGGGCGTGTCCTCCGACTTGGCCTTCCTGACGCCGACCCTCAGCTACGACGCCGCCAGCGCCTATCTGACCCTGGCCAGGTCCGCCGACTTCTCGAGCGCCGCGGTCACCAGCAACCAGGTCAACACCGCCGTGGCCGTCCAGGCCGGGGGGAGCGATTCCGCGCTGTACAAGGCCGTGGTGGGCCAGAGCACGTCGGGCGCCCGGACCGCCTTCGACGCCCTGTCCGGTGAGGCCTACGCCAGCACCAACAGCGCCCTGCTGGCCGACAGCCGACTGATCCGCCAGGGCGTGCTCAGCCGCATGCGCCAGGGCCTGAACGGCGGGCTCGCCTCGCTGGAAACCGGCTCGACCCAGTCCACGTCCGAGACCGGTACGGTCGGCTGGGGCGAGATCCACGGCGACTTCGGGCACCTGGGGTCCGACGGCGTCGCCGCGCGGGTCACCCAGAACAGCGTGGGCTTCGCGACCGGCGTCGACACCGAGATCGCCGGGGCCTGGCGGATCGGCGCCGCCGTCGGCTACACCCGGTCCGACATCGACGTCGACAGCCGGCTGAGCCAGGCCGATGTCGACAGCACCAGCGTGGCGGTCTACGGCGGCCGTGCGTTCGGGCCGCTGAGCTTCCGGCTGGCCGGCGCCTATGGCTGGAACGACATCTCGGCGCGGCGCACGGCGACCTTCCCGGGCTTCACCGACACCCTGCAGGCGGACTATTCGGCCAACACCGCCCAGGCCTTCGGCGAACTGGCCTATGGCCTGGCCTTCGGTCGCGTGGCCGTGGAGCCCTTCGCCGGCGCGGCCTATGTCAAGGTCGACAGCGACGCCGTGAGGGAAAAGGGCGGCGCCGCGGCGCTGAACATCCAGGGCGACAAGGTCGATGTCGGCTATTCGACGGTGGGGGCGCGCTTCGCGACGGCCTGGACGGTCGGGCCCGACGCCGTGCTGACGCCACGCGCTTCGCTGGCCTGGCAGCACACCTTCGGCGACCTGACCCCCGGGGCCCGGGCCGCGTTCCAGGAAACCGGGGTCGCGTTCAGCGTCACCGGCGCGCCCCTGGCGCGCGACGCGGCGCTGGTCGAGGCGGGGGCCGACCTGAAGGTCGGCGCCCGCTTGAAGGTCGGCGTCTCCTATCAGGGCGGGCTGTCGAAGAACGCCGTCGACAACCGGATGCAGGTCCGTTTCGACTGGGCGTTCTAAGGAGCGTCGCGGAGGCTTGGAGCAAGGAGTTTCGATGGGGCGACGCGTGCGTGGGGGGATCAAGCCCCGGGGCTTAGGCGCGCCTCTTGGCCTGGCGGTCCTGGCCCTGGTCTCTTCAGTTGCTTCGCACGCGTCCGCGACGACCGCCCAGCCCACGGCCCAGGCCGCGGCCGTCTCGACGCCCGCCTCTTCGCCGCCCCTCGCGGAGGGCGTGCGGGTCGTCTCGTCCCAGGATTTCGAGGCCTGGACCTATCGCTGCATCGCCGCCCCGGCCGCCACCGGGACCGCCGGCGGTCAGGCCGCGGCCACGCTCTGCGAGTTGTCCCAGCAGATCGCGGTGAAGCAGGACGACAAGCCTCAGGTGGTGATGGCCGTCAGCATCTCGCGCCTGCCCGCCGGCGGCCACGGCCTGACGATCTGGACGCCGCTGGGGGTTCGGATCAAGCCGGGCCTGGGCCTGGAGGTGGACCAGGCGTCGCCGCTGCCGTTGGCCTTCGATT
>FTCT01002669.1_pt1 | contig 34502 bp, 38 predicted proteins | sample 1658881 | NCBI WGS metagenome assembly FTCT01 (sample SAMEA3914864, study PRJEB12502) | metagenome | biome: forest; material: soil | place: USA | collected 2012-03-12 | depth 0.3 m | reverse complement strand
TCGGCGTCGTAAAGGAATTCGACCGTGCCGGCCGAGCGGTATTTCGCGCCCGACGCCAGGCGCACTGCGGCGTCGATCAAGGCCTGGCGGCTCTTTTCAGGCAGCAGAGGGGCGGGCGTCTCCTCGACGACCTTCTGGTTGCGCCTTTGCAGCGAACAGTCGCGTTCGCCCAGCGCCACCACGTGGCCCTGGCCGTCGCCGAAGACCTGGACCTCGATGTGGCGCGCGACGGGCACATAGCGTTCGAGAAAGACGCCGCTGTCGCCGAAATTGCCGGCGCCCAGCCGCGCCACGGTGGCGAAGCCGGCGCGGATGTCGTCTTCGCTTTCGCACACCTTCATGCCGATGCCGCCGCCGCCGGCCGTGGCTTTCAGAATGACGGGATAACCGATGCGCGCCGCCGCCGCGATGGCCGCGCCTTCGTCGGTCAGAAGGTCGGTGCCCGGGGCGAGTGGCACGCCCAGCGAGGCTGCGATATCGCGCGCCGTGTGCTTGAGCCCAAAGGCGCGCATATTGTCGGGCGTCGGACCGATAAAGGCGATGCCTTCGGCTTCGCAGCGTTCGGCGAAGGCTGCGTTTTCCGACAGGAAGCCGTAACCCGGGTGGATGGCCTGGGCGCCCGTCTCCCTGGCGGCGCGGATGATGGCGTCGACGTCGAGATAGCTTTCCTTGGCCGGCGACGGCCCGATAAAGACGGCTTCGTCGGCCTGGGCGACGTGCAGGCTCCCCGCGTCGGCCTCGCTGAACACGGCGACCGAGCCTATGCCCATGGTCTTCAGCGTGCGGATGATGCGGCAGGCGATGGCGCCGCGGTTGGCGATTAAAACCTTAGTGAACATCAGACGTCACCACCATGCGCACCGGCGTCGGATTGAAACCGTTGCAGGGATTATTGACCTGCGGGCAGTTGGAGACGACGACGACGACGTCCATCAGCGCCTTCACGTCCACGGTCAGGCCCGGCGCCGAAATGCCGTCGACGATGCCGAGCGTGCCGTCGGCTTCGACCGGAACGTTCATGAAGAAGTTGATGTTCGACACCATGTCGCGTTTGTTGCGGCCGGCGCGGACATTGGCGTCGAGGAAGTTGTCGACGCAGGCGTGCTGCGATTTCGTATGGTGGCCGTAGCGCAAGGTGTTGGACTCGCAGCTGCAGGCCCCGCCGATCGTGTCGTGATAGGCGACGGAGGTCCCGGTGATGACCATCATCGGCCGGCCTTCGTTCGACAGCAGGACCGACCCCGCCTTCAGAAAGATATTGGCTTGCGCGGCGATCGTGTCCTGGGCGCTGTAGCGTTCGGCGTCGTCGTCCGCCGCGTACATCAGGAAGTCGACCGCCTGGTTGCCTTCCAGGTCGATGACGCGAAGGGTCTCGCCCTTGCGCACGGTGTGCATCCACGGCGCGCGCGCCGGCACGACCTCGTCGTGGACGATGGCGCCGGACAGACCCGCCATGCCGATATTCATATCTTCTTTCATGGCGCTCACCGGTCGTAGAGGTCTTCGGTATTGAGGAATGCGCGCAGGCCTTCGGGCGTGGCGGTGCGGATCGGGTCGTTTTCGGGCGTGACCTCGCCGCTCCACGCCGTCAGGCGGGCGGGGGTCACCGTGTAGGCGGCGCGCGCGTCCAGCACGTGCGGCGTATTGGCCAGCACGACGATAACGTCCATCTCGGCGCGCAATACGACCTCGCGTGCGTCGGGGAACGGGCCGGCGACCAGGGTCGTCGCGCCGTCGGCCTCGATGCGTACGCCCTTGAACCAGTTGAGGCACGGGTGGACGTCCTTGCGGTTAAGGCCGTACTTGCCCACCGCCAGCAGGAAGCGGTCGCGCGCGCTGGGGTGAGGCCCGTAGTTTGTGCCCTCACCGTATTTCCTCGCATTCGACGCCGCATTCGACGCGCCGCAGAAGGCGTCGTGCGTCGCCGCCGTGTCGGAGACGATGCTCATCATCACGCGGCCCATGTCCGACAGCAGCAGCTTGCCTTCGCCGAGATAGCCGTTCCACTGGACCTTCAGCGTGTCGGCGATATTGAGACGCTCGGTCGGTTGTTCGCTGTTGAAGACCAGCATGGAAAGACAGGCGTCGCCGTCGAGATCGATCAGTCGCAGCCGCGTGCCGCGTTTCAGCCGCTTGTGCGCATAGCCACCGGGCGCCAGGGTCTCTTCCCATACGGCGCGAGCGCCAGAAGGAATGTCCGGGGCTCTCGGCGGCAGGATCGGCATGGTGTCGACCCGGGTTCCCGCCATGGCGCGCGCATGGTCGCGCGCGCCCTTGGGATCGGCAGTGGTCATCAGGAGGCTCGCAGGGGCAGGGAGGAGGGAGGCGCGGGCGGATGGTCGTGGAGCTGCGGCAGCAGGGCCGCGGTCGTCACCAGCTTGACCTGGTGCATGCCGCGGATACGGCGGAGCGCGTCGCACAGGGCGTCGAGCCGGCCGGGCGGCCCCTGCACCAGCAGGACCTCCAGCGACTGGTCGTTTTCGAGGAAGACGTGCTGCGACGAGATGACCTCTTTCAGGAAGTCGCGCTGCTTCTGGGCGACGCGGTTGCGCACCGTGCCGGAGTCGGAGGCGTAGGTCAGGGTGACGGTCCCTGCGACGACGTCGTCGGGGCGGACGCGCTCGGCGTGCTCCGCGACGGCGCCGCGGATCAGCTCGGTCATGGCGCTCGACCGCGAGGGCAATCCGCGTTCCGTCACCATGCGGTCGAAGGCATCGAGGAGGTTTCCAGGCAGGCTCATACTGAGCCGGGCCAGGTGATCGGGATCAGTGTCCGCCATCGGGGGATCGACCTTATCGGATATTACGAATTTTGTAAACCGTAATAATGAAAAGCGGGTGATTTGAAAATGAAATAAGGATTACAAGCTGTTACATCTTCGTGTTTGGACCTGTTCGGAAATTTGAGTTCCTAATTCACAGCTGGGGGCGACATCCCGACGCCCGGACTTTACCTGAACCTCCCCAATCTCAGGAGCGATCCGAATGAGCCTTTCAAGACGAAATATCCTGGCTGGCCTGCTGGCCGGTTCCAGCGTTCTGGCCCTGTCGGCCTGCAGCAAGCCGGCGGACAAGCCCGCCGCGCCGGCCGCACCCGCCAAGACCGCCTTCACCATCGGCTGGTCGATCTATGCCGGCTGGATGCCGTGGCCCTATGCCGCGCAAGCCGGCATCGTGAAGAAGTGGGCCGACAAGTACGGCCTGACCATCAATATCGTGCAGATCAACGACTATGTGGAGTCGCTGAACCAGTTCACGGCGGGCAAGCTCGACGGCGTGACGGTGGCCAATATGGACGCCCTGACCGTTCCGGCCGCCGGCGGCAAGGACACCTCGGCCATCATCGTCGGCGACTATTCGAACGGCAATGACGGCATCGTCATGAAGGGCGCCTCGTCTCTCAAGGACATCAAGGGTCAGTCGGTCAACCTGGTCGAGCTGTCGGTCTCGCACTACCTCCTGGCGCGCGGCCTCGAAAAGGCGGGCTTGAAGCTCAGCGACGTCAAGACGGTCAATACGGGCGACGCCGATATCGTCGGCGCCTTCTCGAGCAAGGACGTGAAGAACGTCGTCACCTGGAACCCGCAGCTGTCGCAGGTCAAGAAGGCGCCGGGCGCCAAGATGGTCTTCGGTTCGGCCGACATTCCGGGCGAAATCCTCGATCTTCTGGTTGTCGACACGGCGACCCTGGCCGCCACGCCGGCGCTCGGCAAGGCGCTGGTCGGCATCTGGTACGAGACGATCGCCCTGATGAAGTCCGAGACGCCGGACGGCGCCAAGTCGCGGGCCGCCATGGGCGCGCTGGCCGGTACGACTGAGGCCGATTTCGAAAGCCAGCTCAAGACGACCTATCTCTATTACACGCCGGCCGAGGCCGTGGCCGAGATCACTTCGGCGGGCCTGGTCGAGACCATGGACCGGGTGCGGCAGTTCAGCTTCAGCAAGGGCCTGTTCGGACCGGCGGCGACCTCGGTCGACGCCATCGGCATCGCCTTCCCGGGTGGCAAGACGCTGGGCAGCAAGGACAATATCAAGCTGCGCTTCGACCCGACCTATACGCAACTCGCGGCCGACAACAAGCTGTAACGATCCATGCGCCGGCTGATCAATATCAGGCCCCATCAAAGCCTCGCCTTCGTCCTGGGCCTGATACCGCTTGCCTTATTGCTGCTGTTCTATGTCGACGCGTCGAACACCCGGCACCTGGCGAACGCGGCGGACAAGGTCTTGCCGACGCTGCAAAAGATGGGCGACACCCTGTCGCGCATCGTCTTCACCACCGACCCGATGACCGGGCACGTGCTGCTGGTGGCCGATACGGTCGCCAGCCTGCAACGGCTCGGCATCGGCATCGCCATATCGACGGGGCTGGCCCTGGTGATCGGCATGATCCTGGGCATCGTGCCGCTGATGCGGGCGACCTTCTCGCCGGTGATCGCCACCATCGCTGTCGTTCCGCCGATCGCCATCCTGCCGATCCTGTTCATCGTCTTCGGTCTGGGGGAAACGTCGAAGATCATCCTGATCGTCATCGGCATTACACCCTTCATGGTCAGGGATCTGGCAGCGCAGATCATGGCCCTGCCCGAGGAACAGATGATCAAGGCGCAGACGCTTGGCGCCAGTTCCTGGCAGCTGGCGCTTCGCGTCGTCCTGCCGCAGATACTGCCGCGCCTGATCGACAGCGTCCGCCTGTCTTTGGGGCCGGCGTGGGTTTTTCTCATTTCGGCCGAGGCGATCGCGTCGGACGTCGGCCTCGGCTATCGTATTTTCCTGGTGCGGCGCTACCTGTCGATGGACATCATCCTGCCCTATGTGGCGTGGATCGCGCTGCTGGCCATCCTGATGGACGTGGTGCTGCGCGCCGTCAGCCGCGAAGTCTTCCCCTGGGCGCACAGGAAGACCGGATGACCGATATCCTGTCGTTTCAGAACATCTGGGTCGAGTACGGCGAGAAGATCATTCTCGAACGCGTCAGCCTGAATATCGCCGAGGGCAGTTTCGTGTCGATCATCGGCCCGTCGGGGGCCGGCAAGAGCACCTTCCTGCGCCTGGCGCTCGGCCAGGAAGCGCCGACGCGCGGCCAGGTCATGCTCGACGGCAGGCTGTTGACGCCCGAATGCAGTCCCGACCGCGGTATCGTCTTTCAGCGCTATTCTGTCTTTCCGCACCTGACCGTGCTCGGCAACGTCATGCTGGGGCTCGACTTCGCGGGCTCGCCGATCCTTGGCCGGTTGATGGGCCGGGCGCGAAAGGAAGCCGAGGATCTGGCGCGCGCCATGCTGGCGGCCGTGGGGCTGCAGCACAATCTCGACGTCTATCCCAGCCAGCTGTCGGGCGGCATGCAGCAGCGGCTGGCCTTTGCCCAGGCGCTCGTCAAGAATCCGCGCGTCCTGCTGCTCGACGAGCCTTTCGGCGCGCTCGATCCTGGCATCCGCCTCGACATGCACGAACTGGTGCTCAAGCTATGGGCGGAAAAGAAGCTGACCATCCTCATGGTCACGCACGATATCAACGAGGCCTTCAAGCTCGGGACGCGCGTCCTGTCCTTCGACAAGCGCCGGCATGATCCGCAGGCGCCGAACCGCTTTGGTGCGACCGCCGTCTACGACCTTACGCTCGACCGGAAGAAGAAGCCGGCGCCCCAGCCCGCCGATGCGACCGGCGACGTCCCTGTGTGACGGCCGCGTGCCGCCGCGCGGGGCCGCGCTTTGGCTTAATGCTGGTCGGCCGGCATGCGCACGATCAGGCCGTCCAGGTCGTCCTTGACGATGATCTGGCACGACAGGCGCGAATTGGCTTGCAGGTCGTTGGCGAAGTCGAGCATCGACTGTTCCATGACCGAGGCCTCGCCCGTCTTGTCGGTCCAGGCCTCGTCGACATAGACGTGGCAGGTGGCGCAGGCGCAGGCGCCGCCGCAATCGGCGTCGATCCCCGGGATGTTGTGCTTGACCGCGCCTTCCATCACGCTCTGGCCGGTCTTGACCTCGATCGTGTGTTCGGTGCCGCTGTGCTCGATATAGGTAATCTTGGCCATGGATATCACTTTAAAACTTAGAGCCGAAGCAAGGCTTCGGCTCTAAAAAGACAGAAAGCAAAAATTTGCGACGAGCCGTCTCTAGCAAATTTTTTCGATACTGGAAGGGGGCGCACGGGGGAAACTCAGTTTCCCCCGTGAGTTATTTCGCGGGCATCAGCTTCTTGATTTCGGCGATCGCCTTGGCCGGGTTCAGCCCCTTCGGGCACACCTGGGCGCAGTTCATGATCGTGTGGCAGCGATAGAGCTTGAACGGATCCTCGAGCTGTTCGAGGCGCTCCTTGGTGTTCTCGTCGCGGCTGTCGGCGATCCAGCGATAGGCCTGCAGCAGGGCTGCCGGCCCGAGATACTTGTCCTGGTTCCACCAGTAGCTGGGGCACGAGGTCGAGCAGCAGGCGCACAGGATGCACTCGTAAAGGCCGTCGAGCTTGTCGCGGTTCTTCGGCGATTGCAGGCGTTCCTTTTCCGGATCGGGCGTCTTGGCCTGCATGTACGGCTCGATCGAGGCGTACTGGGCGTAGAAGCCGGTGAGGTCCGGCACCAGGTCCTTGACGACCGGCATGTGCGGCAGCGGCGAAATGGTGATGTCGCCCGAGAACTCGTCGTGGCCCTTGATGCAGGCCAGCGTGTTGCGGCCGCCGACATTCATGGCGCACGATCCGCAGATGCCTTCGCGGCAAGAACGGCGGAAGCTGAGCGTCGAATCGATGTGGTTCTTGATGTGGATCAGGCTGTCGAGCAGCATCGGGCCGTGGTCGGCCGAATCCACCTCGTACGTGTCCCAGCGCGGGTTTTCACCCGAATCCGGATCGAAGCGGTAGATCTTGTAGGTCCGCGTCGTCTTGGTCCGCTTGGCGGCCTTGAACTTTTTCCCCGTCTTGATCTTCGAATCGCGGGGGAGGGTCAACTCAACCATCTGCAAAGTCCTCAGTAAACGCGAGCTTTGGGAGCGATATAGGCGATGTCGTTGGTCATGGTGTAGGCATGGACCGGACGATAGTCGATGTTCGTGTTACCCGATGCCAGGTCGATCCAGGTCAGGGTGTGCTTCATCCACGTTTCGTCGTTACGGTTCGGGAAGTCCTCACGCGCGTGGGCGCCGCGGCTTTCCTGACGGTTCAGCGCGGATTCGACCGTGACCACGGCCTGGTGGATCAGGTTGTCGTATTCCAGCGCTTCGACCAGGTCGGTGTTCCAGATCATGCCGCGGTCGGCTATGCCGATGTCGGACGACGCCTTGAAGATTTCGGCCAGGCGTTGCGAGCCCTGCTTGAGCGTCTCGCCGGTGCGGAAGACGGCGGCGTCTTCCTGCATGGCGCGCTGCATCTTGTCGCGAAGCTGCGCGGTCGGTGTTGCACCCGACGCATTGCGGAAGCGGTCGAGGCGGGCCAGATGGCCGTCGACGGCGCCCGAGGCCATGTGCTTATGCGGGGTGTTGGGCTGGACCAGTTCCTTGGCGCGCAGGCCGGCGGCACGGCCGAAAACGACCAGGTCGATCAGCGAATTCGAGCCGAGGCGGTTGGCGCCGTGCACCGACACGCAGGCCGCTTCGCCCACGGCCATCAGGCCCGGCACGACGGCGTCGGGATCGGCGCCGCGCTTGGTCAGGACTTCACCATGATAATTGGTCGGGATGCCGCCCATATTGTAGTGGACGGTCGGGATGACCGGGATCGGCTCCTTGGTCACGTCGACACCGGCGAAGATCTTGGCCGATTCCGAGATGCCCGGCAGGCGCTTGTGCAGGATTTCCGGCGGCAGGTGGTCGAGGTGCAGGTGGATGTGGTCCTTCTTCGGACCGACGCCGCGGCCTTCGCGGATTTCCATGGTCATCGAGCGTGAGACGACGTCGCGCGAGGCCAGGTCCTTGGCAGAGGGCGCGTAGCGCTCCATGAAGCGTTCGCCGGCCGAGTTGGTCAGGTAACCGCCTTCGCCGCGCGCGCCTTCGGTGATCAGGCAGCCCGAACCGTAGATGCCGGTCGGGTGGAACTGCACGAACTCCATGTCCTGAAGCGGCAGGCCGGCGCGCAGCACCATGGCGTTGCCGTCCCCGGTGCAGGTGTGCGCCGAGGTCGCCGAGAAGTAGGCACGGCCGTAACCGCCGGTCGCGAGAATCACGAGGTGGGCGCGGAAGACGTGGATGTCGCCGTTGTCGAGCTGCCAGGTGGTGACGCCGCGGCAGGTGTCGCCGTCCATGATCAGGTCGAGCGCGAAATGCTCGATGAAGAATTCGACGTCGTTGCGCACGCTCTGACCGTAGAGCGTGTGCAGCATGGCGTGGCCGGTGCGGTCGGCGGCGGCGCAGGTGCGCTGCACGGGGCCTTCGCCGAAATTGCGCGTCATGCCGCCGAACGGACGCTGGTAGATCTTGCCGTCTTCAGTGCGCGAGAAGGGCACGCCCCAGTGTTCCAGCTCGTAGACGGCCTTGGGCGCGTTGCGCACCAGGTATTCGATGGCGTCCTGGTCGCCCAGCCAGTCCGACCCCTTGACGGTGTCGTACATGTGCCATTCCCACTTGTCCTCGCCCATATTGCCGAGGCTGGCGGCGACGCCGCCTTGGGCTGCGACGGTGTGCGAACGCGTCGGGAAGACCTTGGTGATGCAGGCGGTCTTGAGGCCGGCCTGACCGGCGCCGAGCGCGGCGCGCAGGCCCGAACCGCCGGCGCCGACGACGACGACGTCGTATTCGTGATTGATGATGTTGTAGGGTTTGCTCGCCATCTAACTCAGGCCCCCGCAATCGCAGTATGAGAGTACACGCAGTAGATCCCGCCAAGGCTGGCCACGACGACGGCCGCGCACAGCAGGAAGGTGAGGAAGAGGTAGACGCCGCGGCCTTCGTCCTTGCCGATATAGTCTTCGATGACGACGCGCAGGCCCATATACATGTGCCAGGCGGTCAGAAGGACGGTGAGGGCCAGCAGGCCTGCATTGACCGGGCTGCGCAGAAAGTCGGCCGCGCCCTGATAGCCACCGCCGGCGACTTGGAAGGCCGCATAGGCGCCCCACAGGGTCAGCGGCACCAGCGCGACGGCGCTGAAGCGCTCCGCCAGCCAGGTGCCGGCACCGTGATGTTCCGATTTTTTCCAGTCGGCGGCCGTGCGGGCGACGCCGAAAACGCTCTTCTTGCTCACAGCGTCACCTTTCCCGATACGAACAGCCAGGCCCAGAAGGCGATCGTCAGCACGACGCCGATCAGGATCGACCAGGTCGACAGCGCGCTGGCCGTCTTGGGCTGGAGGCCTGCGCCCATATCCCAGATGAAGTGGCGGATGCCGCCCATCAGGTGGACGAAACCGGCCAGCGACAGGCCGAACCAGACCAGAAGGCCCAGCGGCGAGCGGGCATAGGTCAAAAAGACGTCGTAGGTCGAGGGGCCCAGGGCCAGACAGACCAGCCAGGCGGCGACCGCAATGGCGCCGGCGACGCTGGCGATACCGGTGGCCCGGTTGAGGATCGACGCCGCCATGGTGACGTGCCAGCTCCAGACCTGGAGGTGCGGGCTCATCGGCCGGCGGGGCGTAGCGGAGGGTTTCGAGCTATCTGGGGACATAGGGTGTGGCCTGTCCGATGTGCTGTATGCGAAGACTGTAAATTATGCGTGAGGCCCGCGTGATCGGCCCTGCGCAATCGTGCGCCTTTTTAGACCCCAAATTCGTCATGTCAATGAAGCATTGGGTTGAAAGCCGCCTTTTCCCTTAAGGGTGGCGCGAACACGACGTCATACGAACAAAGGCACGACCGGGATCACGTCAAAGCTTGGACAAAATCCTGTTGTTCCCTGATGCGGTGAATGAATTCTTAAGGTCCGGCAGGGAAAGCTAAGCTGCGCCCGCCGAAGGCCCGGCATTCCGTTATTGCCCGCAATCTGAACAGAAGTGAGTACCGCTCGTGTTGCCTGTTTTGCTGTTGTCCGCCGCCCTCCTTGCCCAGGATGCTCCTGCCGCGCAGGACTCCGCCCCGCCGTCTCCCCAACCCCAATCGTCGGCCGTCGGCGTCGATGCCTACCGCGGCAATTACGAAGGCCCGAAGAGCGAGCAGGAGGCGCGGTACGACTCGTCGATCTGGTCGGCCTACGCCAACAAGGAAAGCGAAATGGGCGCGCTCGAAGGCTCGTGGGTCGTGGCCGACTCCACCGGCCGCAAGCTGGTGGGCCTGGAACTGCGCAACGATCACAAGCTGTCCGGCCAGCTCGAAGGCGCCTGGCGCGCCCTGCAGGCGGGTTTCGGCCTCAACACGTCGGGCTTTATCTCGAATGTCAGCCTGACCGGCCGCGACCTGGAGATCAATTACGGCCCCGGCCGCCAGCGCTCGCCCAATATCCTGCAGCTGCATCGCGACGCCAGCGGCGCCTGGCGCGGCAACCTGCTCGACATAAAGGGCCAGAAGACGCCGATCGTCATGGTCAAGGCGACGGCGGGCTAGACCGGACTGGTTTTCGGTTGCACCGGGAAGGAGACGTTACCTGGGCTCCCTCCTGCCCCGTTTACGGGGAAGGTGGCTGCGAAGCATAGCGAAGCAGACGGAAGGGGGGCGTCGTCGCCGCGGACAATTCTGCGTCAAGCAAAATCGTAACGATTTAGATTCCCATTTGTTGGGAAATCCTGCCGATTCCAACGGCATTGCAGCAAAGGCTTGCATGGCCGCCGCTTAAGGATTAGATCGCAGCCAAACTGTGCAGTCGCAATCTTTAAGGGGAGTTCCCATGGCGCGTGCGAAAATCGCTTTGATCGGTGCGGGTATGATCGGGGGCACACTGGCCCACATCTGCGCGCGTGAGGAACTGGGCGACGTCGTCCTGTTCGACATCATGGAAGGCACGCCGCAAGGCAAGGCCCTCGACATCGCCGAGGCCACGGCCGTGTTCGGCAAGGATGTCGCGCTGAAGGGCGCCAACGACTACGCCGATATCGCCGATGCCGATGTCTGTATCGTCACCGCCGGCGTGCCGCGCAAGCCCGGCATGAGCCGCGACGACCTCCTGGGCATCAACCTGAAGGTCATGAAGGCGGTCGGCGACGGCATCAAGAAGTATGCCCCGAACGCCTTCGTCATCTGTATCACCAACCCGCTCGACGCCATGGTGTGGGCGCTGCGCGAATTCTCGGGCCTGCCGCACAACAAGGTGATCGGCATGGCCGGCGTGCTCGACTCGGGCCGCTTCGCCTACTTCCTGGCCGAAAAGACCGGCGTGTCGGTCGAAGACATCCGCGCCTGGACGCTGGGCGGCCACGGCGACGACATGGTCCCGATGGTCCGCCACTCGACGATCGGCGGCCTGCCGCTGCCGGACGCGGTGGCGCAGGGCTTCCTGACGCAGGACGAACTCGACGCCATCGTGAAGCGCACGCGTGGCGGCGGCGGCGAAATCGTCGCCCTGCTGAAGACCGGCTCGGCCTTCTACGCCCCGGCGGAATCGGCGATCGCCATGGCGACGTCCTACCTCAAGGACAAGAAGCGCGTCCTGCCGTGCGCGGCCTACCTGTCGGGCGAATACGGCCTGCGCGGCCTGTACGTCGGCGTGCCGGTGGTCATCGGCAAGGACGGCGCGGAAAAGATCCTGCAGTTCACGCTCAATGACGCCGAAAAGGAAATGTTCCAGGCTTCGGTCAGCAGCGTCCAGGGCCTGATCGCCGCCTGCAAGACCATCGACCCGTCGCTGGCCTAAGCCGCACACAAAACTCTGATGAGAAAGCCGCCCCTTCCGGGCGGCTTTTTTATTGGCAACGGCCTTGTCATGGCGTTTATCTTCGGGTGGATGAAGGAGGTGTCGCCATGACCCGTTCGCGTTGTCTAGCTTTGAGTGCCCTTGCCGTTTGCGTGCTCTTGTCGGCCTGCGCCCAGCGGCCCATGGGACATCACGGCGACCCGGCTTTTATCCGCGGCATTATCGACGGCCTGCTGGCGCCGATCAGCTTCGTGCTCAGCCTGTTCTCCGACACCATCCGCATGTATGCCTATCCGAATATTGGCCGCTGGTACGATTTCGGTTTCCTGATCGGCCTAAGCGCCTGGGGCGGGGGTGGCGCGACGGTCACGCGCTATGTCTATATAGACCGCGTGACGCGCCGCCGCGTCGGTGAGGAAACCATCGAATAACGAACCCGTATTCACGCGGGGCCCGGCATGATACGACCGGCCGAACCTGACTGAATACGGGAGTCCGGATGACCCTTCCCTTGACCTCGCCGCTCGGCCCTACGCTCGAGACCGAACGCCTGATCCTGCGTCCGCCGGTGCGTGAAGATTTCGACGGCTTCTGCGCCTTTCTCGGCGATGCCGAGACGATGAAGCACCTGGGTGGCGTACAGTCGCCGGCCGTCGCCTGGCGCGTGATCACCAGCGTCGCCGGCGCGTGGCACCTCGATGGCTTCCACATGTTCAGCGTCATCGAGAAATCCACGGGACAATGGATCGGCCGTATCGGCGCGCTCCATCCCTGGGACTGGCCGGGCCGCGAGGTGGGCTGGGGGCTCCTGTCTTCGCACTTCGGCAAGGGCTACGCCGTCGAAGCGGCCGCGGCGTCTATGGATTACGTCTTCGATTCGCTCGGCTGGGACCGCGTCGTCCATACGATCGCGCCCGACAATCTACCGTCGGCCGCGGTGGCGGCGAAGCTCGGCAGTTATAACCAGGGCCCGGGAAAGCTGCCCGACCCCTATGCCGATCAGGCCACCAATATCTGGGGCCAGACCCGCGAAGAGTGGGCGGCGAACCGGCTGCGGCTGAAAAAATAGCGCTCAAAAAATTGTGTTACGCGCCCGCTTGACGTCCGGGTGCGGCGCGTGTATTTAACCGAATAGTTATTTAACTTTATGGTTCAATACAAGTTTATGGAAACCGAAGACCGCCTGAGCCAGACCCTGACCGCGCTCGCCGACCCGACCCGTCGCGCCATCCTTGCGCGCCTGGCGCAGGGCGAGACCTCGGTCACCGAACTGGCCGAGCCCTTCCAGATGAGTCTGCCGGCCGTATCCAAACACCTGAAGGTGCTGGAGCGCGCGGGGCTGATCTCGCGCAGCCGTGAGGCGCAGTGGCGGCCGTGCAAGCTCGAGCCCGAACCTTTGAGGGAGGTCGACGGCTGGCTGGGTTCGTACCGGCGCCTTTGGGAGGAACGCTTCGACCGGCTGGATGCCTATCTCAAGACGCTCAAGCCCGACGGCGAGATTCACTAAAGGGAATTTGCAGATGCTGTGGCTGATGGAATGGAAAGCCTTCTGGGAAGCGGCCTTCGACCGGCTGGAACAGTATCTGGCCAAATTGAAAGAGACTGGACATGACTGATCTTTTCAGCGGCATCGACGTGACCAATTCGCGGGTCTTTGCGGTGCCGCGCCACGCCCTGTACGAAGCCTTCGCTCAGCGCGAAGCTCTTGCGGCCTGGTGGGGACCGCAGGGTTTCCGCAACGACGTGACGGAATTCGACCTGCGTCCGGGCGGCGCATTCGGCATCACGATGATCAGCCCGAACGGGGCGGCCTTCGACAACCGCAAGACCTTCCACGAGGTCGTGCCGGGCAAACGCGTGGTGATCGAACACCATCAGCCGGTCCATCACTTCCTGATGACCATGACGTTTGAAGACGTCGGCGAAAATGAAGGCGCCGGCATGAGCCGCCTGACCTGGCGCATGCAGTTCACGCCCGCCAGCAGTCAGGAAAACCTCGACCGCTTTATTTTTTCCGCCAACGAACAGAATTTCGACCGGCTCGAAGCCTTTCTAGATCAGTGAGAGATAATTCCATGACTGCCACAGACCAACCCGTCTCCGAATCCGAAGTCTTCGTTCTGAACCGGACCTTCGACGCCTCGCCCGAGCTCCTGTGGGCGGTCCTGACCGAGGCGCAGCATATCGGCCAGTGGTTCGGCCCCGCCGGTACCAAGCTGATCGTCAAGTCGCTCGATTTCAGGCCCGGCGGTGTCTTCCTTTACGGCATGGCCATGCCGGGCGGCGTGACCATGTGGGGCAAGTGGGTATTCCGCGATATCGAGGCGCCGAATTCGCTATCCTACGTCGTGTCGTTCTGCACCGAAAACGGCGTGCCGGTGCGTCATCCGATGGCGCCCCTGTGGCCGTTGGAAGTCCTTGCGGTCCAGACGCTTCAGCCCGCCGCCGACGGCAAGACGCTGCTGGCCAGCCGTTCGTGGCCGATCAACGCGACGGCGGAAGAACGCGCCGTCTTCACCGCCGGCCATGCCAGCATGCAGATGGGTTTTGGCGGCACCTTCGCACAACTCGACGTCTACCTGGCGTCGCTCAAGAAATAGGCAAAACGTGAGGCGAATGATGAAAAACGCACCCTATGTCGCGGCTGCCGTCCTGGCTCTGGCCGCCTGTTCCAAGCCGGCGCCCGCGCCGACGCAAGACGCCGTCGCGCCGGCCGCGGCCGAAAGCTTTCCGGCGCCGTCGGTCAAGGACGTGCCCGCGGGCATTTACAAGACGGACCCGATGCATTCGTCGCTGACCTTCAAGGTCCTGCATATGGGCTTCTCGCACTACACGGCGCGCTTCGGCAAGTTCGACGCGGTCCTTGAGCTCGATCCCGCCCACCCGGAGGTGGCCAGGCTGTCGGCCACGATCGACCCGCAGTCGCTTGAGCTCAATGCGCCGCCGAAGGGCTTCCACGACGAGCTGATGGGGCAGACCTGGTTCGACGCCAAGGCGCACCCGCAACTGACCTTTACCTCGACCAAGATCGAGAAGACCGGCGAAAATACCGCCAGCGTGACGGGCGACCTCAGCCTCAAGGGCATAAGCAAGCCGGTGACGCTGAACGTTACCTTCAACGGCGGCTATCCCGGCATGTCGATGGATCCGAAGGCGCGCATCGGCTTCACCGCCACGGGCACGCTCAACCGCGCCGACTTCGGCATGGGCTTCGGCATTCCGGCACCCGGCTCGAACATGGGCGTCGGCGGCCTGGTCGATTTTACCATAGACACCGAAATGACGGGCCCGGCCCTGAAAAAAGCGGGGGGCTAGGTGCATCCCCAAAAGTGTCCAGCGGTTTTTGGACAGGATGCACGGCAAAAGGAGAAACAATGACCTATTCCACCCACTTCAACACCTTCACCGTCGAGCGCGAGGTGGCTGCGCCGAAGTCTTTGGCTTGGTTCGCCTTCTCGACCCGCGAAGGCAAGGCGGCCTGGTTCGCGCCCCCGGCCTCCTGGACCCGTTTGGAAGACGCGTTCGACTTCCGCGAGGGCGGCGTCGAGCGCCTGAAGGGACTCTGGGAAAACGGCAAGATCAGCGATTTCCAATGCCGCTATCACAACATCGTGCCGGAAACGCGCATCATCTACAGCTACGACATGTTCGTCGACGAAAAGCGCATCTCGGTGTCGCTGGCGACGATCGAATTCCTGCCGGCGCCCAAGGGCACGCTGATCCGCATCACCGAGCAGCTGGTGCATGTCGACGGCTATCCGACGCCCGAGGACCGTATCGAAGGCACGCGTTATCTTATCGAAAAGGCCGCCGCGGCTATCGAAGCCCAGGCCGTCAAAGAAGGAGCTTTATCATGAAATTCAATCCGTACCTCAATTTCGACGGCAAGTGCGCCGAAGCCTTCGCCTTCTACGCCGAGCTGTTCGGCGGCACGATCGGTTTCATTCAGACCTTCGGCGAGTCGCCGATGAAGGACGATGTCCCGGCGGAAATGCACGGTGCCGTCATGCACGCCTCGATCGACATCGGCGGCCAATACCTCTTCGGCTCCGACGCCGTGGGCGAGATGTTCAAGACGCCCCAGGGGTTCGCCGTCAGCGTCGGCCTGTCGGACGTAAACGAGGCCGAGCGCATCTTTGCCGGACTGGTCAAGGGTGGTGTCGAGTCGATGGCGCTGCAGCAGACCTTCTGGGCCAAGCGTTTCGGCATGTGCACCGACCGCTTCGGCATCCCGTGGATGGTCAACTGCGAATGAGGGCAGCGCACTGCGGCCGGCGGTCGATGGCCGGCCGCGTCCAGCGCTCTACAACTTTACGCGAGCCATGCGGCGATCGAGCCGAAAAACCGAAAAACGGCTTTCCGATTCCCACGGCGTGTTTTAGCGTAACCCTGTTCGTCAATAACGACTCAACGGGGAGAAAACATGTCGAACATCCTGCTTGTCGTCAGCATTCTGCTGATCGCGTTCCTGGTCTACGTCTCGACGCGACCGAATACTTTCAGCATCAAACGGCGCATAGCCATCAAGGCGAAGCCCGAGGTCATCTATCCGTTGCTGGCCGACTTCCATGCCAACGGATGGGGCAAATGGTCACCGTGGGAAGAGCTTGATCCGGAAATCAAGCGCACCTTTTCCGGTTCGCACGACGGCGTGGGCGCCGTCTACGAATGGGAAGGCAACAAGAAGGTCGGCGCGGGCCGCATGGAAATCCAGCACGCCGACGCGCCGATGAGCGTCGATATCCGCCTCGACTTCCTGCGGCCGATGAAGGCGACCAACGCCACCGAGTTCCGCATTATCGACGAAGGCGACGAAAGCATGGTGAGCTGGTGCATGCACGGGCCGCTCGGCTTTGTCGCCAAGATCTTCCACCTGTTCATGGACATGGACAAAATGGTCGGCGGCGACTTCGAGCGCGGGCTGACGAAACTCAAGGCGCTCGCTGAAGCCAAATAATCGAAGGTTTGGCGGGCGCCGGTCAAAAGGAAAAACCAATGACTGAGCGTACCGCCAACCACCACACCTTCGTCATCGAGCGTGAATTCCCCTACGATGCGTCGCTCGTCTTCTTCGCCTATTCCAATGCCGAGGCCAAAAAGGAATGGTTCTCCGGTCCTCCCGACTGGGTGGAAGGACCGTCGCACTTCGAATTCGCCGTCGGCGCGCGCGAGACCGCCTCGGGCGGGCCAGAGGGCGGGCCGATGCATATCTATAAAGGCACCTACCTCGAAATCGTCCCGAACGAACGCATCATCAATGCCTTTTCCATGTTTGCCGACGAAACCATCCTGACGGCGTCGATCGGCACGACCGAGCTGCGCGCCGGCGAAAAAGGCACGCGGCTGAAATATACCGAGCAGATCGCCTTTCTTGACGGTTCGGACCACCTGCCCGACCGCATTCAGGGCACGGAGGCTATGTTTCAGCTCATGGCCGACTATATGGACAGGAAGTACGGAGCTTCGAGCGCTTCCCGATAAGGTGCCAAAGAAGGTTCCTGGCACTTTTGGCTACGCCGAACGTTGTTTCGGACAAGAAGCGCGACAAAGAAAAATCCGGAGCATTGGCCGATCAATGTGATCGGCCAATGCCCCAGGCAGGAGAACAGACTATGCCAGACACCGCTGTGACCCAATCCGGCCGCTCCCTGATTCTTACCCGCGTTTTCGACGCTCCGATCGCGACCGTCTGGGACGCATGGACGCGGCCGGACGCCTTGGCGAAATGGTGGGGTCCGCACGGCATGACGGCGTCTGCTACGCTCGACGTCCGCAAAGGCGGCGCCTTCAGCCTCACCATGCACGCGGCTGACGGCGCCGATTACCCGATCACCGGCGAATATCTCGACGTCGTCGAAAACCGCTATCTTGTCATGGAGATGCACCTCGACGACCACCCGGCCAGCTGGCACGACTACCTGGCCGAGGAGGTGACCAAGGCCGGCGGCGCCGAAGATGTTCCTCCCTCGCTGACGGTGACCACGCGCGTGACCTTCGAGACGCAGGGCACGGGGCAGACGCGCCTGACGGTCGAACAGGTCTACGCCACCGACGCGGACCGCGAGGCCTATCACGCCATGGGCAGCGTCGAGGGCTGGAGCCAGAGCTTCGAGAAGCTAGACCGCGTATTGGCCTGACCCTCACGCCCTGTCACGGTTTGCCGGGGCGGGAATGCCGCCCTTGTGACCGGGGCTTTATTTGCCACGGGCCGTTTCCGGTGAGACCATGACGGTCATCCACAGGGAGGACCCGTCATGTCCATCAACGTATTCAATGCCGAGGCCCGCCACGACTACCTGTCGCAACAGGTTTCGCGCCTCAAGGAAACAACCGGGGAAATGGATGTCCGTCTTGGCATCCAACAACTGATCGAGGACGTCAGTTCGCTCAGGTTCGGCGAAGACGACCGCGCAGCGCTCGGCCGCTATGTCGGCCGCATCACCGCCATGGTGCGCACGGGTGAGCTCGACGAGCGGACGGCCCAGGTCGATCTCAACAAGGTTTTGATGGCCGCCGCGGCCAACAGCCCGGACGTGTTGCATTACATTCATATGGAAGCTTAGACGTTTCCGGATTCCGTGATATGCTCCCTGCAAAACGCTGGGGACACAGAATGAAATACCCCGCCTTATGTCTGGCCGCCTTGGGTTTACTTGGGCTTGGCGGCTGTAGTGTCGACACGGTTTCCACCGCCTGGCATTGGCGCGACTTTGCCGGGGCGCCTGACCTTGCGCATTTCCAGCCCCTGCACGACGATCTGGCGGCGTGCGGCACGGCCGGCTGCCCGCAGGGCGAATGGATCGCCGACAAGGAGATCGAAGCGCTGGCCGACCGCGTTAAGGCGCGCAATCCTTTGGCCCTGCGCATCGCCATGGTGGGATACGCCCTGACCCGAAGCCATGACCTGGCGACCACTCATCTCGATGCGGCCGTCGGCAATATGGCTCAGACCGATGCGAAAGCCTTTTTATCGGCCGCGACGGTTGAAAAGGCCGTAAGGCCTGAGTTCGTGTCGCAGTTCGGCAGCCAGCTTGCCGACGACTACGAAGGCCAGTTCCAGGCGCTGGTCGCGCGTCGTGCGGCGATCGCCAGTGTCGCCGATCCGGCGCTCCAGGCGACAAAGGGGACCTACGTCGCCATTCTCGATCAGGCGATTGCCGGCGCGGATAAGAATCGTGTCGTTGTCCCGCCCCCGCGTCCCGTCCCCTAGAACCAGCCGCCGTCTTTCAGCGGCTTCGCATACGACCGGCTGACCGGCGCGGCGACGTCGCCCGGCAGGACCAGAGTCACGCGGCCGTCGCTGCGGCGCACGTCGCGCACGGCATCCTTCGCCACCCACCACGACCGATGCGTCTGCGAGCCCTCGATCCCTTCGAGTTCGCGGATGGCATCGTAGAGCCGCATCAGGATCAGGGTCTCGCCGGCGGACGTATATATCCTGAGATAATGGTCTTCGGCCGACAGGGCGTGGATATCGGCCTGGCGAAATTTGAACGGCAAGCGTTCGCGCAAGGCGGCAGCGGGCGTGTCGAGCTTGTGCTCCGGTGTGAACACGTGGCTCTGCCTGGGCTCGCGATGCAAAAAATACTGCATGACGGACATGGCCAGGGTGACGATGGCAACCGGCTCCAGATAGGCCGGAATGTCGGCGGGACGAGGCGGATGACCCGCATAGACCGCGGTGATCAGCCAGACCTCAAGCGTCAGGCCCGGCATAGACAGGCAGAACTGTACGATCGCCTCGGCGAGAGGCTCCAGTTTGAGGAGCCGGTCCATGATCAGGCTGACGACCTGCGTAACCACGCATCCGACCAGCATGACGGACAGCCAGTAGGCCGAACGCGTAAAGGTCGGGAAGATGTGGGTGCCGAACGCGCCTGTCAGGCTCATGAACAGGGCCAGCGCTGAGGCGGTGGCGTAGACGCGCAGCCAGTGCCGTTCGCCCCAGGGCGCGGTGATGCGCGCGATCAGGCCTGCAACTGGCGAAGCGCCAACGGCCGGCGCCGCATTTTCACGAATATCTTCGCCCCGTTCACGCATGCAATCGGACATCCCCGGCTGGTCGGCTTTTTATGGGGCAAATCCCGCTGCAAGGAAAGGTTTTCGCCATGTCGTTCCTCGATCATTTCGCCCATCCGCACTGGCCCAATGTGGAGCCGGCCATGCATGTCTCGCCGGTCATCCAGATTCATCTCCTGGCGGCGCTCACCGCCTTCGTCATCGCCACCATCCAGATCTTCGGCCCGAAGGGCACGGGGCTGCACCGCACGCTCGGTTGGATATGGGTCGTCCTGATGTTCACGGTGGCCGGCTCAAGCCTGTTCATCCACCTGATCAACCCGCATGGCTTCGGCGGCTTCAGCTTCATCCATATCCTGTCGGGACTGACCCTGGTCGCCCTGCCGCTGATGGTCTATGCGGCGCGGCGACACGACGTGAAGACGCACAAAAAGATTGCGACCAACCTCTATGTCGGTGCGCTGATCATCGCCGGCGTCTTCACCTTCCTGCCCGGACGGTTGATGTGGCAGATATTTTTCGGCTGAAACCTGTCCTGCCTTTGTCCTGCATAAGCGTTTGGAAGGGCTCGGAAAACAATCGCAGCGCAGCATGGGCCGATACCGTCCATGCTGACAACGCTGTCCCGCAGGTGGAAAACCGTTAGCGCTACCATTTATTGTTTTGTAAGGACTTGCCTCTATGGCCTTTCCCGCGGCCTGACTCAATTTTATGTGATTGGGCGGTTGCGTAAAGAAGAGGCGGTCTTTATAAAGCCGCTCGTTCGCAGGGGCGGACGCGACGGTCCGCGCCATTCTGCCATTTCCCGCGCCCATTTCCTGGGCGGGGCCATTCAAGACCGGTTCCATGAACATTCACGAGCATCAAGCCAAGGCCGTCCTCAAGGAGTTCGGCGTAGCCGTTCCGCGCGGTTTCGCTGCCTTTTCGCCGGACGAGGCCTTCAAGGCCGCCAAAGAGCTGAAAGATACCAAGGTCTGGGTCGTCAAGTCCCAGATCCACGCCGGCGGCCGCGGCAAGGGCCGCTTCGAAGGCCTGGGCCCCGACTCCAAGGGCGGCGTCCGCGTCGTCAAGTCCCCGGAAGACGTCAAGGCCAATGCCGACGAAATGCTCGGCCGCGTGCTGGTGACCCACCAGACCGGTCCCAAGGGCAAGCAGGTCAACCGCCTCTATATCGAGGAAGGCGCCGACATCCGCCGCGAGCTGTACCTGTCGCTGCTGGTCGACCGCGTGTCCTCGCGCGTCTCGATCGTCGCCTCGACCGAAGGCGGCATGGACATCGAAGACGTGGCGCACAACACGCCCGAAAAGATCCATACCTTCACCATCGACCCGGCCACGGGCGTCTTCCCGACGCACGGCCGTGCCCTGGCCAAGGCGCTGAACCTGTCGGGCGACCTCGCCAAGCAGGGCGCCAAGCTTTTGTCCCAGCTGTACGCGGCGTTCAACGCCAAGGACATGGATATGCTGGAAATCAATCCGCTGATCGTCACCGGTGACGACCGCCTGATCGTGCTCGACGCCAAGGTGTCGTTCGACAGCAACGCCTTGTTCCGCCATCCGGACATCGTGTCCTTGCGCGACGTCACCGAAGAAGACGAGAAGGAAATCGAAGCTTCGAAGTTCGACCTCTCCTACATCGCGCTCGACGGTGAAATCGGCTGCATGGTCAACGGCGCGGGCCTGGCCATGGCGACGCTCGACATCATCAAGCTCTATGGTTCGGAGCCCGCCAACTTCCTCGACGTCGGTGGCGGCGCCACGACCGAAAAGGTGACCGCGGCATTCAAGATCATCACGTCCGATCCCAAGGTGAAGGGCATCCTGGTCAACATCTTCGGCGGCATCATGAAGTGCGACATCATCGCGCAAGGCGTGATCGCGGCGGTCAAGGAAGTGGGCCTGAAGGTTCCGCTGGTTGTCCGTCTGGAAGGCACGAACGTCGATCTCGGCAAGAAGATCATCAACGAAAGCGGCCTCAACGTCATCGCCGCCGACGACCTGGCCGATGCCGCGGCCAAGATCGTCAAGGCCGTGAAGGGTTAAGCGTTATGTCCGTTCTCGTTAGTTCCGAAACCAAGGTTATCTGCCAGGGCCTCACCGGCTCGCAAGGCACCTTCCACACGCAGCAAGCCATCGCCTACGGCACCAAGATGGTCGGCGGCGTCACGCCGGGCAAGGGCGGTCAGGTTCACGCCGAGACCAACCTGCCGGTGTACGACACCGTCGGCGAGGCTCGCGCAGCCACCGGCGCCACGGCGACCGCCATCTACGTTCCGCCCCCCTTCGCGGCCGACGCCATCCTCGAAGCCATCGAGGCCGAGATGGAGCTGATCGTCTGCATCACCGAGGGTATTCCGGTGCTCGACATGGTCAAGGTGAAGCGCGCCCTGTCGGGCTCGAAGTCGCGCCTGATCGGGCCGAACTGCCCGGGCGTGCTGACGCCGAACCAGTGCAAGATCGGCATCATGCCGGGCAATATCTTTTCGGCGGGCTCGGTGGGCGTTGTTTCGCGCTCCGGAACGCTTACCTATGAAGCCGTGTTCCAGACGACCAATGCGGGCCTCGGTCAAACGACCGCCGTCGGCATCGGTGGCGACCCCGTCAAGGGCACCGAGTTCATCGACGTGCTCGAGATGTTCCTGGCCGACGAAGCCACCAAGTCGATCATCATGATCGGCGAAATCGGCGGTTCGGCCGAAGAAGACGCGGCGCAGTTCCTGAAGGACGAAGCCAAGCGTGGCCGCAAGAAGCCGATGGCCGGCTTCATCGCGGGCCGTACGGCGCCTCCGGGCCGCCGCATGGGCCATGCCGGCGCCATCATTTCGGGCGGCAAGGGCGGCGCGGAAGACAAGATCGCGGCCATGGAAGCGGCGGGCATCAAGGTCGCTCCGTCCCCGGCCGCACTCGGTGAGACGCTCCTCAGCGTGCTGAAGGGGCTTTAAGCCGGGCTACCACCCAAAAGCCGGACGATTAACCCTTTTCCGGCTAAACAGGGCGGTAAAAAGAGAGTATGCGTAACCTTGCGCTGGGCGCGGACAGGATAAACCGCCTGTCCGCAGCTGCCCGGCGCAGGGGCAACATCGGAGCGGTGTCGTGATTGGCCGCTTCACGTTGAAATCGCGGCGATGTCCAGTGACGGCGTCGGCGCACATATAGTGGAAAGGCAGGCGGTGTCGTAATTGGCCGTCTGGACAGGAAACATGGCGGACGATTCCAGCCGGCTCAACCAGGTCTTCGCGGAGACCTCGTTCCTCTATGGCACCAATGCGGTGTACATCGAGATGATGCAGGAGAAGTGGGCAGCTGACCCCAACTCCGTGCCCCCTGAATGGCGGGCCTTCTTCGACCAGCTCCTCGACCGCCCCGACAACGTCAAGGCCAATGCGGCCACAGCCCAGTGGGCCAAGCCCTCGCCCGCCCCGCGCGACGACCTGATCTCGGCCATGGACGGCATGTGGCCGGCCGTCGCCGCCAAGGTCGAAAAGGGCATCCAGCAACGCAATCCGCAAGCCTCGGTCGCCGACACGCAGTCGGCCGCGCGCGATTCGATCCGCGCCCTGATGCTGATCCGCGCCTTCCGTATCCGCGGCCACCTGCAATCGAACCTCGACCCGCTGGGCATCGAGCCGCCGGTCCAGAACCCCGAGCTGACGCCGGAATACTGGGGCTTCTCGGAAGCCGACATGGACCGCCCGATCTTCATCGACGGCGTCCTGGGGCTCGATACCGCGTCTCTGCGTGAAATCCTGGCCATCGTGCGCCGTACCTACTGCGGCAATATCGGCGTCCAGTACATGCACATCGCCGACCCGCAGGAAAAGGCGTGGGTGCAGGAGCGCATCGAAGGCCGCGACAAGGAAATCACCTTCACCAAGGAAGGCAAGATCGCCATCCTTAAGAAGCTGATCGAAACCGAAGGCTTCGAACGCTTCTGCCACCGCCGTTTCCCGGGCACCAAGCGCTTCGGCCTCGACGGCGCCGAAGCCATGATCCCGGCGCTGGAACAGATCATCAAGCGCGGCGGCCACCTCGGCATCAAGGACATCATCTTCGGCATGGCCCACCGCGGCCGCCTGAACGTCCTGGCCGGCGTCATGGGCAAGCCCTACCGCGCCATCTTCCACGAGTTCCAGGGCGGTTCGTCCCTGCCGTCGGATATCGAAGGCTCGTCCGACGTGAAATATCACATGGGGGCATCGTCCGACCGCAGCTTCGACGGCAACAGCGTCCACCTGTCGCTGACCGCCAACCCGTCGCACCTGGAAATCGTCAACCCGGTCGTGCTGGGCAAGACGCGCGCCAAGCAGTCCTTCCAGAACAAGGGCAAGGTCGAGGCGCCGGACCGTTCGGGCGCCGTCGGCCTGCTGATCCACGGCGACGCCGCCTTCGCGGGCCAGGGCGTCGGCATGGAATGCTTCGCACTGATGGGCCTCAAGGGCTACCGCACCGGCGGCACGATCCACTTCGTCATCAACAACCAGATCGGCTTTACGACGGCCCCGCGCTTCTCGCGCTCGTCGCCCTATCCGTCGGACGTCGCGCTGATGGCGCAGGCGCCGATCCTGCACTGTAACGGCGACGACCCGGAAGCGGTGGTGTTCTCGGCCAAGATGGCGACCGAGTTCCGCCAGAAGTTCGCCAAGGACGTCGTCATCGACATGTTCTGCTATCGCCGCTTCGGCCACAACGAAGGCGACGATCCCACGTTCACGCAGCCGATCATGTACGCCAAGATAAAGGACCATCCGTCGACGCGCGAACTGTATGCCGCCCGCCTGATCAAGGAAGGCGTGCTGACCCAGGCCGAGGCCGACGGCTTCGTCGCCGACTTCGACAAGTTCCTCGATTCCGAATTCGACGCCGGCAAGGCCTACAAGGCGACCAAGGCCGACTGGCTGGACGGCAAGTGGCAGGGCCTCGGTCTTCCCGAGGAAGACGAGCGCCGTGGCACGACCAGCGTGCCGCGCGCCAGGCTGCTCGACATCGGCCGCAAGATCACCACGATCCCGAACGATATCGACGCGCACAAGACGCTGAAGCGCGTCATCGAGGCGCGCCGCGCCGCGATCGAGTCGGGCGAAGGCCTCGACTGGGCGACCGGCGAGGCGCTGGCCTTCTGCTCGCTGCTCGACGAAGGCTTCCCGGTCCGCCTGTCGGGTCAGGACTCGATCCGCGGCACCTTCTCGCAGCGCCATTCGGGCTTCGTCGACCAGACGACCGAGGAGCGCTACTTCCCGTTCAACCACCTGCGCGACGGACAGGCCCAGTACGAAGGCATCGACTCGGCCCTGTCCGAAGAGGCGGTGCTGGGATACGAATACGGCTATTCGCTGGCCGACCCCAACAGCCTCGTCCTGTGGGAAGGCCAGTTCGGCGACTTCGTCAACGGCGCCCAGGTCATTATCGACCAGTTCATCTCGTCGGGTGAACGCAAGTGGCTGCGCATGTCGGGCCTAGTCATGCTGCTGCCGCACGGCTACGAAGGCCAGGGTCCGGAACACTCGTCCGCCCGCCTCGAACGCTTCCTGCAGATGTGCGCCGAAGACAATATGCAGGTCGCCAACTGCACGACGCCGTCCAACTACTTCCACATCCTGCGCCGCCAGATCCACCGGCCGTTCCGCAAGCCGCTGATCCTGATGACGCCGAAGTCGCTGCTGCGTCACAAGAAGGCCGTATCGTCCCTGTCGGAAATCGCCGAGGGTTCGTCCTTCCACCGCGTGCTGCACGACGACGCCGAGCGTAAGCCCGACGTCGCCGGCATCCAGCTGGCGCCGGACGACAAGATCCGCCGCGTCATCCTGTGTTCGGGCAAGGTCTATTACGACCTGCTCGACGATCGCGAAAAGAAGGGCATCAAGGACGTCTATCTGATGCGCCTCGAGCAGTTCTATCCGTGGCCGATGAAGTCGCTGATGACCGAGCTCGGCCGTTTCAAGAATGCTGAGTTGGTCTGGTGCCAGGAAGAGCCGAAGAACATGGGCGGCTGGACCTTCGTCGAGCCGTGGCTTGAACTGACGCTGGACAAGCTCAAGATCAAGGCCAAGCGCGCCCGCTATGTCGGCCGCCCGGCCTCGGCTTCCACCGCAGCGGGTCAGATGAGCCGCCACCTCAAAGAACTCGAAACGTTCCTGAATGAGGCTTTCGCTTAAAACAGCGAAAGCCATTGGCCTGAACCCGCTCGGCGCGCTCGCGCGCTCATCAAACAGAATTCAAAGACTCGGAGCCTATTACCATGGCTGACATCCTCACTCCCGTCCTGGGCGAATCCGTAACCGAAGCCACCATCGCCAAATGGACGAAAAAGTCCGGCGAAACCGTCAAGAAGGACGAGGTGCTGGTCGAGCTCGAGACCGACAAGGTCTCGCTCGAAGTCGCGTCTCCCGCCGACGGCGTGCTGCAAATCCTCGTCGGTGAGGGCGAAACCGTCGTCCCCGGCACCAAGCTCGGCACCGTCGGCGGCGCCGGTGCAACCGCCGCCCCGGCGGCTCCTGCGGCGGCAGCTGCCCCCGCGCCGCAAGCGCCCGCGCCGGCAGCGGCTCCCGCTTCGGGCGCGGCCCTGCTCGACGTCAAGACGCCGGTCATGGGCGAAAGCGTCGCCGAAGGCACGATTTCGACGTGGCGCAAGAAAAAGGGCGACGCCGTCAAGAAGGACGAAGTCCTGGTCGAGATCGAGACGGACAAGGTTGCGGTCGAGGTCGCTTCGCCCGCCGACGGCACCCTGGCCGACATCGTTGCCGGCGACGGCGCGACCGTGAAGCCGGGTCAGGTCATCGCAAAAATCTCGACCGACGGTTCGGTCGCCGCTTCGGCGCCCGCGCCTGCCGCGGCAGCCCCTGCTCCGGTGGCAGCCCCGGCCCCGGCCGCCGCGCCCACCGGTTCGAACCCCAACCTGTCGCCGTCGGTGCAGCGCATCGTCGCCGAAAACAACCTCGACCCGTCGGCCATCCCGGGCTCGGGCAAGGATGGCCGCATCACCAAGGGCGATGCGCTCGCCGCCCTTTCGGGTGGCGCACCGTCCCCGGTCGTTTCCGCGCCGGTTCCCTCGGCTCCGGCCGCGGCGCCGCGCGCTACTGGTCCGCGCGAAGATCGCGTGAAGATGACGCGCCTGCGCCAGACCATCGCGCGCCGCCTCAAGGAATCGCAGAACACGGCCGCCCAGCTGACGACCTTCAACGAGGTCGACATGACGGCGATCATGACGATGCGCAACGCCTATAAGGACGTCTTCGAAAAGCGTCACGGCGTCAAGCTCGGCTTCATGTCCTTCTTCGCCAAGGCCGTCGTCGCGGCCCTCAAGGACATCCCGGCGGTCAATGCCGAGATCGAAGGCACCGACATCATCTACAAGAACCATTACGACCTGGGCGTCGCCGTCGGCACCGACAAGGGCCTGGTGGTTCCGGTCCTGCGCGACGTCGACCAGTTGTCGCTGGCGGGCATCGAAAAGGGCATTGCGGCCCTGGGCAAGCAGGCGCGCGACGGTACTTTGTCGATCGACCAGCTGCAGGGCGGCACCTTCACCATCACCAACGGCGGCATCTACGGCTCGCTGATGTCGACGCCGATCCTCAACATGCCGCAGGTCGGGATTCTCGGCATGCACTCGATCAAGGAGCGCCCGATGGCGGTCAACGGTCAGGTCGTCATCCGCCCGATGATGTACCTGGCGCTCAGCTACGACCACCGCATCGTCGACGGCAAGGAAGCCGTGACCTTCCTGGTCCGCGTCAAGGAAGGCCTGGAAGACCCGCAGCGCTTCGTGCTGGACGTCTAATAGCTCAAGCACCGCAGGTTCGCCGTATTAGCGGTGGCGGGCGGTCGCCCTTGCCAACGGCATCAAGTCACCGTTAAAACAAGACACGTAAAAGCAAACGAAAGCCCTGCGGATCACCGCGGGGCTTTTTCCATTTCAGAACCTCCCCTGGACTCAGGGGAGGGGGACCGCACGAGCCGCGAAGCGGTGAGATGTGGTGGTGGGGTCGGGCCACGTCTTCGATTCGTTCCGGGCCACACCGCCCCGAACGCCAGCACGAACGGATACAACAGAGTCCCTGTCGCGCTATGCGGATCTTCGTCCGCCGCCGTGCCGAATTTCAACCGCGCCTTTGGATCGGGAAGGCGCAAGGTCCCGGCCATCCAGTCCCATACCGCCAGGCACGAGCCGAGATTGCAGTCGTAATGCCTTGGGTCCGCCGAATGGTGGATATGGTGGTGCGCCGGGCTGAAGACGACGTGTCCAAGCCGGCCCGTAAAGGCGATGCGGATATGCGAATGCTGCAGGTGGATCGTCGTATAAAGGAAGGCGACCAACAGGGCATTGGTGCCGGCAATCGCCAGCTCCGGCACATGCGCGCCCAGCAGGTAATGCGCAATGCCCTCGGCCGCGCCTATGACCACGGCGCTGATATTGGCGAAGATCAGGTTGTCGACCGGGTGGGTGCGGTACGAGGTCAGCGGCGTCAGGACCTCCGCCGTATGGTGGACGCGGTGGAAGGCCCATAGCCAACCGATGCGGTGCTTGAGGTAGTGGTCGAACCAGTAGGAAAAGTCGTAAGCCAGAAAACCGGTCAGCGTCAGCACACCGCACGCCAGCCATGCGGGCGTGCTAATGACGGACGCACCCACAGCGCCGTTCAGCCCGCCTTCGACCATGCGCTCGATGCCGCGCGCCGAAACCAGCCCCCAGCCGATGAGCAGCGACATGCCGGTGATGCTCAAGACGAACAGGCCGATATCGGCGCGCGTCGAGGCGTGTTTCCAGATGCGCGACGGGAAGAGCGCGCGCGCCAGGACCTTCAGTCGCAGCGGTGTCCGGCGCCTGCGCCGCAAAGCCAGCCACGTCGCCGAAATGATCAGCGCGGAGGTCAGGGAAATCAGCGAAAAGGTCGATCCCGCGTCGATAAAGACGTGCTGCAAAAGACGGGTCAGGTGATCGAGCGCCGGGGTCATGCGCTTTTCGTACCACACTGGCCTTTCGACGGATTTAATCGGCCTGCCGGTCCCAAATTTTTCGTGACGGGGGTGCCGCTCCAAGTTACTCTTTCAAAAATAATTATTATACAGGGGTATCTGATGATCGTCCGCCGGGCTTTTGCCGTGGCCGCATTGCTTGCGGCAGCGTTTTCCACGAGTGCGCATGCCGAGCGTCACAGGTCCGTCGACAACATCTCCGCTTTCGAGACTCCCGACGCCATAAAGGGAAAAATCTATATCGAGGCGGCGATGACGACGCCGATGATCGACCTCCTGAAGAAGGCCGACGTCACCAATCCTACCGTTATGCTGGAATATGGCCTGGCGCTGGAACTGGGCCGCCCGTCGGTATCTTCGCAATTGTCCCAGGGTGACCGCGAAAAGCTGAAGCGCGGCTTCCGCGACATGCTCGACCTCTATCTCAATTCCGGCGACACCTTCGGCAAGGTGACATTCAAGGAAGATTCGATGCTGGATCTTCCGGAGTTCTGGATTCTGCTGGCCGAGCATATCGGGCGGCCTAAACAGCACGTCGACGCCAGCAGCGTGTCCCAGCTTACCCAGGGCGGAGGGACCGACGCGTCCACCATGGTGTTCATTCCGGATACGTCCGATCAGGACCAGGAATTCAATCTTAACAACGAACTGGTCCTGCCGCGCCGGGTCGTCTACGCCGCCGACGCTTGCGCGGAATCGGCGATGGGGTTTGCCCGCATGGCAAAGATCCAGAAGCTCGATCCAACTGCGACCAAGGTCAGCGCCGAACAATTCAAGCAGGCGCATGACATGGCGGTCAGGAACTACCGCGCCGCCTATCTGGAAGGTATCCAGGCCTGCGGCGATAAAGAGTACTTCGCGAAGGTGGCCGACTTCGCTGCGCAAAACCTCGGACATCTCGGAGACCTTAAGGAAGATCCCAACGCGCATTTGGCCGATCTCAATACGGCTCCGACCCAATAGCTGTTTGGCCGCGCCAGTGGTGTCCGCTTTATCGGATTACGCTCTATGGCCAAGGACCGCGCTTTCGGGTAAGAAAGGTTAACGCCAGAGGGTTTGGGTTTGGGGGTCCGAGTGATGAAATATCTGCGCTGGTTCCTGATGGTGCTCACCGTGGTCTACGCCCTTTGGATTGCCTTCCCGGTGGTCAAGGCCTTCCTGTTCCCCGCCGACATGGGCGGCTCGGTGCCGACGATGAGTGCCGACCGCAGCGATTTCAATTCCGCCGGCAATGCGCCCATGGACGGTGATTCCGGCGCACCCATCGATTCCATCCAAGGCGATACGGCGGTCGACGCGATCGCCACGCATAACACGCCGGTCATCGTCCTGTGGGGCGCGGTCGTCTTCCTGTACATCGCGGCGGCGCTGTTGCACGCCAACGGCAATGTCCGCGCGGCTTTGATCTACGGTTTGGGCTTCATCGCCGACCTGATCCTGACCTATCTGACCAACGGCAGTTCCGGTGGCAGCCTGCAGGACAAGCTGTTCAACGTGCTGTCGGGCTGGGACCCGCGCTATGTGCTGACCCTGGTGGCCCTGGTCCTCGGATTCCTCGTCTACATGTCGCGCGACCAGAAGCGCTGGAAAGCGCTCAGGCTCACGACAGCAGACGCCGAGTAGTTGCCCGCGCGACCACTCCAGATTCTTTGCGTTTCAAGCCCTATTTGACTTGACCTTGCGGCGTCAGGAACTTACCTCACGCCCACAAACTTCCTAAATGCCAAGGGATATGCATTATGGCCGACGACCTGAATTTCGACGTGGTGATCATTGGCGGCGGACCGGGTGGCTATAATGCCGCGATCCGCGCCGGGCAGTTGGGTCTCAAGACGGCTATCGTCGAAATGCGCGGCGTTCTGGGCGGCACCTGTCTCAACGTCGGCTGCATGCCGTCGAAGGCGCTCTTGCACGCCTCGGAGCTCTTCGAAGCCACCACGCACGAATTCGCCTCGATCGGCATCGAGGTCCCGGCGCCCAAGCTCAACCTTGTCCAGATGATGAAGGCCAAGCAGGACAGTGTCACGGCCCTGACCAAGGGCGTGGAATTCCTGATGAAGAAGAACAAGGTAACCTACTTTGTCGGCCGCGGCCAGATCAACGGCGCCGGCAAGATCACGGTATCGGGCAATGACGGCTCGACCCAGACGCTCAATGCCCGCAACATCGTCATCGCCACGGGTTCGGAACCGACCCCGCTGCCGGGCGTCGATATCGACCAGAAATCGGTCGTCGATTCGACCGGCGCCCTGTCGCTGCCGGCCGTGCCGAAGTCGCTGGTCGTCGTCGGCGCCGGCATCATCGGCCTGGAACTCGGTTCGGTGTGGCGCCGCCTTGGCGCCCAGGTCACCGTCGTCGAATTCCTCGACCGCATCACGCCGGGCATGGATACCGAAGTCGCGACCGCCTTCCGCAAGGCGCTGGAAAAGCAGGGCATCGCCTTCAAGCTGGGCACCAAGGTGACCTCGGCCAAGACGGGCGGCAAGGGCGTCGACCTGACGCTGGAACCGGCCGCCGGCGGCGCGCAGGAAAAGCTCAATGCCGACGTGGTGCTGGTCGCCATCGGCCGCCGCCCCTTCACCAAGGGCCTGGGTCTGGAAACCGTCGGCGTGTCGACCGACGCGCGGGGCTTTATTCCGACGAGCCACTTCAAGACCGCAGCTCCGGGCGTCTGGGCCATCGGTGACGTCATCACCGGCCCGATGCTGGCGCACAAGGCCGAAGAAGATGCGGTCGCCTGTATCGAGTTGATTGCCGGCAAGGCGGGTCACGTCGATTACAACCTGGTGCCATCGGTCGTCTACACCGCGCCGGAAGTGGCGTGGGTCGGCCAGACCGAGGAGCAGCTCAAGGCTGCCGGCGTGCAGTACAAGACGGGCAAGTTCCCCTTCACCGCCAACAGCCGCGCCAAGATCAACCACGAGACCGAAGGCTTCGTGAAATTCCTGGCCGACGCCAAGACCGACAAGGTGCTGGGCGTGCACATGATGGGCCCGCAGGTCGGTGAAATGATCGGCGAAGCCTGCGTGCTGATGGCCTTCGGCGGCGCTTCGGAAGACCTGGCGCGCACCTGCCACCCGCACCCGACGCGTTCCGAAGCCGTCCGTCAGGCGGCCATGGGCGTCGAAAACTGGATCATGCAGGCGTAACGTTGCTCAGCAAAAAAGAAAGCGCCCTATGAGGAGCGCTTTCTTTTTGCGTATTAATTACCGCCCCCAGGGGCGCAGCGAGTTTTCGTTTTCATGTCATGATCCTTCTGTTTCGTGGCCGCTTCGAATGAAGCTTTTTGCATTTCAATTGGAATGCGAGTCTGTTCTTTGGGCGTTAAAAACGCGTAAAAAGGGAACTAGCCGTCGCTTAGATTTCATTTCCTCTGATTTGTCAATCTCGGATTGAGGTGGTGCTGGCTGTGTCCACTGAGTTATCATAGCAAGCGAAATAGCTCGATTTTCTCCGTATCTTTGTCGGTCAGTACGGTGTGCCAAGATTCGCCTGTTTGGAGGCGCTTGGCTTTCCGTTTAGGGAAATCCAGTGTGATTAAGCGGCTACTCTCGTTGGTCACAGTTACGCATAACTTCCGAGTATATTTTTGCGGTGTTATGAAATAAATTTCGCCTATCTTGTGGTATAGCCAAAATTTAAACAGGGATTCTGCGCTTGAACTTCCCTTTATTTCAAGGTCTTGACGAAGTTCAAATTGTTGTTCAAGTATGGGTTGGGTTGACTTTTTAGGTTCATCAATTTTTCCTTCGTATATTAATTTTGCTGATAATATTTCTCCGTATTTCCCTTCAGAATCTACGACATCATCGGCAACTATTTTATAAGATAATTCTCTTTCTGAATATATATAGTCATCCATTATATTTTTTAGAGTTCTTGATCCGGATACAAAAACTTTTTGCGCATTCAGTTCTGAATTGTATTCACCATAGGTTATGTCGTAGTTATAAATTGGACTATATATTGTATACTTTCTTAGAAGTTTCCACATGTAGTCAAAAACTTCTGTTTTGTGATCTATATTTTTTCCATTTAATAAATACGACAATCGTGTGGTTATTGCTTCACTTTTGGGGTCTAATTTTTCTATAGCTTGAACAAGTGTAATGCCAAATGTTAATATTATAAATGATATAACAGACTGAAGCATAGCGGCGGAAAAAGCTTCCTTGAAGCCGATATGTTCTCCTGCCACTTGAATAATCTTATGAGAATCGAATATTTGATGGTTACCTATAGCTGCTGGATAGGTCCACTGCAGCGACCAACCTGTTATGTAAACAAGCGCCATTGACATGACGATGAGAATACAAAACGTGAGTCTGGCTTTAATAACGGCCTTTTTGACTGCTGAAACCGAGTAGTAGACCCCTCGTGCCAGCGCGCGAATCACTCCCATGTCTACCCCCAGAGGAAAAAGTTAAAAATCAATAAAACTTATGGGGGAATTTTTGTAAACAAAAATTTTGCGTTCCCGCATACGAGCTAGGGTGAGTTTAGGGATCGCCACTAATTTTCTGAATGCGAAAGATGGTGTGCCGTTAATGGATGTGACACAGCGTTAGTGTTTATGCCGCGCGCTTAATCGGTTTATTCCCATGGCCAAGCGACCGTTATGCTGCCTGCCTATTTGTGCTCGACGACGACGTACAGATTGTCGCGTGGCATGTCGAGGCTGACGGCGCCATGCGATTTTCTCACCGCAATGGGTCGGACTGGCATGCCGTTGGCGTCGAGCGCTGTCGCCGAAGTCAAGCCGGCATTGGCGATGCGGACCCGGGCCTTGGTGTCGGCGACCAGCCACGGCCCATGGCCGTGATCGACGATTTCATGGCCGGCGATCGTTTTGTTGTCTTCGGTCCAGGTGACCGGCCTGTCGATCCAACCGCTCGGCCGCGCCTGCGTGCCCGTTTGGATTAGTAGCCTGCGGCTGGTGCGGATCGGCCGGCCGTCGAGGCTGACGACAAGAATAGCGGCGTAAGCGTTGTCCGAGGCGATAGTCACATCGTGCATGCGGAATGTGCCGCTCGCCGACAGGAATCCGGCGGCGCCTTGCGCGCGCGGGGTGTCGACTTGAGCGATTCCGTTGCCATAATCCCAGCGCGTTTCGCCGGTCAGGCCGACGACCGTCTTTGCCTTGGCGTCAATGTGGTCTGCGAAGGCGACGGTGTTGGCGGCTATGACGCCATAGTCCACCTTGACCGGGCCTGCCAGATAGGCCAGCGGCGACAAGCCGCCGTCGCTGCGGACTGTGGCCGTCACGTCGCGATTGGGATCGAAGCCGGCCTCTTCGGCGATCAACGGGCGTTTGCGCCGCCAAAGATCGTCAAGCGGGCGATGCTCGAAAACCGCGGGTTGCTTCGCCTCCCGGATATAGCCCTGGCGATACATAAGGGCGGCGGCGGGAAACTGCCCCAGCGTCGTCGGCGAATTGGCGACCCACTTGCCGACCGACGGCAGATGGCCGTTGGCGCTCCTCGGCTGGTCCCAGGTCGCGGCGCTGCCCAGCGAGAACCAGTAGAAGCCGTCGACGCCGCTTAAGCCTTGCATGGCCGAGACGAGGAATGGACCTTCGCTTTCGTACGACGTCGGCGGCACCCACAGCGATTCCGTCACCAGCATCGGATGGTGCGCGACCTGCTTGACGGCCAGCGGAAAGGCGCCGGGATCGGTCAGCGCCGACACGTCGGTAAAGCGGTCGCCGGCCTTGACCGCCCAGCCCGTCGTGTCGCTGCCCTCATGTTTTCCGGTGACGTAGCGATTGACCGCCAGGACGTCGGTCGTCGTGTAGCTGAAGCGTTCG
>FTCT01002630.1_pt1 | contig 35095 bp, 37 predicted proteins | sample 1658881 | NCBI WGS metagenome assembly FTCT01 (sample SAMEA3914864, study PRJEB12502) | metagenome | biome: forest; material: soil | place: USA | collected 2012-03-12 | depth 0.3 m | reverse complement strand
GGTCCCAAAGCATGACTGTGCCGCCGCCGTACTCGCCCTTCGGGATCGTGCCTTCGAAGTCGCCGTAGTCAAGCGGATGATCTTCCACCTCCATCGCCAGACGACGATCCCTGGGGTCCAGCGACGGGCCCTTTGGGACCGCCCACGACCGAAACGTGCCCTCCCACTCCAGTCTCAGATCAAAGTGCAGATGGCTGGCGGCGTGCTTCTGAATCACGAAGCGGAGCGCCTCCGACGGGACAACTGCGGCGTTGTCTCCGGAAGGCTCTGCGGTGCGCGAAAAATCGCGCATGCTCTGATAGGTGTCGAGCTTCGAGGATGGCATGGGATCGCTCCGACCGGTTCAGCAGCGACAACGACCGGGGCGCCCACTCCGATCCGCATTCGCCAAACGCGGAATCCTTTTCGCGCCAGGCGCGTTTCCGTTTCGAGGAGACCGTTCATGACCCAGGCCGAGCCCGCCGCCCGTCGATTCCATGTCCATGCGCGCCACACCGAGGCCCACCACGCGAGGGTCGTTGAAGAGGTGTCGTTCGAGGCTGCGGCGGTGGCCTATGTCGAAGATTTTGCCCCGCCGGTGACCACGCAAGACGACATCAGTGTGATCGTGCGGGACGTGGACAGCGGTCACGAGCACTGTTTCCGCATCGATCTCGAAACCGGCGACGCCGCGCCTTGCGGCTGAACTCGGCGAGAACTCTTCGCCCGGTCAGTCGTTGAGGCCTCTGAACTGCGCAGCTCAGCGCTGGAGGAAACGTCATGGCGCCCCGTCCCAGTTGGCAAGGCCACCTGAAGCTTTCGCTCGTGACCTGTCCGGTCTCGCTCTACACGGCGACCAATGCCGGTGGAGACGTGCATTTCAACCTGATCAATCCGAAGACCAACAATCGGATCAAGATGATCACCACCGACCCTGACACAGGGCCGATCGAGCGCTCCGAACTGGTCAAAGGCTATGAGGTCTCCAAGGGCGAATACATTCTTCTGACCGACGAGGAGATCAAGTCCGTCAAGCTGGAGAGCACCAAGACGATCGAGATCGAGCGTTTCGTTCCAGGTGACGAGATCGACCGGCTTTACTGGGACAATCCCTATTACCTCGCTCCGGACGGCAAGATGGCGCAGGAGGCCTTCGGCGTCATCCGGACCGCCATGGAGAAGTCGGGGCAGATCGCCCTTGCGCGCGTCGTCATCTCCACGCGTGAACGGATCCTCGCGCTAGAGCCACGCGACAAGGGGATCCTGGCCTACACAATCCGTACCGACGCCGAGGTTCGAAAGCCTGACGAGATCTTTTCCGGGATCAGCGATGCCAAGCCGGACGCAGCGATGATCTCGATCGCCGAGAAGATCATCGAGCAACAGGAAGGCCCCTTCGACCCCAGCCAGTTCGTGGATCGTTACGAAGAGGCGCTCAAGGCCCTGATCGAGGACAAGAAGAAGGGACACAAGCCCGCCAAGGTCGCCGAACCGGAGGACACCAACGTCATCGACCTGATGTCGGCCTTGCGCGCGAGCCTGGGCGGCAAGGCGAAGGCGCCGGCCAAGGCCCCGGCGAAGAAGGCGGCGAAGTCGGCCTCCAAGACAAAGGCCCGAAAGGCGGGTTAGTCCGCGCCACCTGCCCGCCGAAAGGCCTCCCGCGCCTTGACGAGCGCCGCAGTCGCGGCCTTGCGCTTGACGACATAGGCCTCCTGCGCCGCCATCCGCTGCGCTTCCAGCGTCGCCTCGCGCTCGCGAAACCGCGCCTCCTCAGCCTTTCGCGCCTGATCCACCTTCCTGACCATGGCCTCCGCCGCCTCGAGCGCACGACGATCAACGGGTTTGGCGGGTTTGACCGGTTTGGCCGTTCGAGGCGCCGCTTTCGCGCGAGCGGGTCTGGGCGGCGCTTCGGGAACGCTCGGCAGGCTCGTGGCCTCCAGGGCGAATGCGTCTTTGGATCCGATGGCTCGTTTCAGGACCACCTCAGGATGTCTCAGGGCTGCGGCGACGGTTTCGGGGTCGCCGATTTCCGCCGCCTGACCGGAAGCAAACAGGTTCTGATGCGTGCCCCAGGCGCGCAGAGCCGCCGCCCGGCTGGGTGCGGCAACGATCGTGTCATAGAAGCCGAGGGGCGCCTGGAAGACCTTCAGACGACGTTTGGGCGGCTTGCTCACTTCAGTTCCTCATCGCATCGCATGGCACAAGCATCTGAGAGCAATCTGGCTTCTTGACCCGGGCGCATGATCGCCGGGCCTCTCATTGGATCACCGCTAACATCACTGCGTCGACAGGACCTAACTCGAAATCCCATCGGAATCACCAAGGAGGTCGCATGTCCGATGAGCCGACGGCCCCCGTTGAACCGACGCTCCCTCGCGCTTGCTCCCAGGCTCGGATGGCGTGGCCAGCCTCAGTCCGCCGAGCCGGCAAGTCATATGCCCGGGCATCCCCGGGGCGGAGTCCTGCCAGCGGATGCGGACAGACAGGTCCCCCAAAAGAAGGAATGGCCCGCCGCAGAAGCCGCGGCGGGCCGGAGGTTTCCATAAGGCGTAAGCGTGGACACCGAAGACGCGGGATCCTCGAGGCTCACGCGCCTTAAACCAGTCCGCCGGGGCCGGGTTCCCTGGCTTTAGTCCGATCGTTTGTCGCTCGGATCGAAGCCTTGAATCAGGCCCTTGCGCCCTCGCTTTCTGGGCCCCAGACATCCGCCGTCGGCAAGGCTCTCCCATCGTGGCGTTTGTCCGTGCGGACGGCCGGTCGCGACGTCGCAATCGGACAACCCGCGACGCAGGGTCCGGCGTTCAGGCGTCCCCGCCGGATCCCGTATCGCAACGGGCTCGGGCGTTCAGGCCGCTTTCAGGTGATACGTTTTGCGGAGACGGGATCGCTGGCCGGAAACGTCTCCTCCACCCCTTCATCAAGCAGGGCTTCCTGCCGATTTTCGGCCTCTGCGGCATGGGGCGCCAACTGGTCGGGCTTGCCTTGCGTCGGCGCTGCATGGACGGCGTGCGGGGTATCGACATCGGCGTCGCGGCGGGTGCGGATCGTCATTGGATTTTCTCCTTCAGTTCCATCGGCCAGCAGGGATGCGGCTTCACGGGACGGGGACGGGGCGCCGACGGTTCCGGGCATCGCCGGCGCCAGCCCATGTCCGCACAGGTCGCCCAGCACATAGACGCCCCTCTCGACCAGCGCCCGGACAAGCCGCGCGGTGTTTTCCGCCGCGAGGATCTGCTGCTTTCTGTCGGCGTCCACCATCGTCACGCAACGCGCCCTTCGCCCATCGCTTTCGGACCCGCCTCAACCTCGGACCCCGGCTGCGCGTTCACAGCATTTCCAAATCGCGATCGCTGACCCCGGCGCGGGCCGGGCCGGGCCGGCGTTCTAGAATTTCCAGGGCGTCGTCGAAATGGACGGCAGCGTCGCTGTCTGCGAGGTCGTCGATGTCGATGGTTCGCGTCATCACATCGAGGCGGCGCACGACCTCAGCGCACGCCTCGCGATCGCCCGGCGCCTCTTCGACCACCCAACCCGCGATCGCCGAAATGGCCTGCAAGGCCTCCTGTTCCGTCATCTGGCTGTCGTGCAACACGGCGACCGCAGCGATCTCGCTGATTTCGCGAAGCGCCCGACGACAGGCCTGTGGATCAACCGACTTCATAGCGGCCAAACTCTCCGCAAGCGCGGCGGTTCAATACGGGCCGGTCGGGTGTCGGCCAGCCGACTGTCCACACCGGCCGGAGCGGCGCCGTACGCCCGTGGGATGCCCAGACAGGCGCCTTCTCTTGGCGAGCCGATGTCCACGGGGACGACCGGCGGCGTTCGTCGTGGGCAAAACGCGCTCGGCGGGAAAGCCGAGCGTACCGGGGCAGCTCTGGCAGGAACGACCGCGCCAGCCAAGCGCTCGGTCGCATCAAGTGGCCCAATGCGCAAATGACTGCGCCGGCGACGCCGAGGCGGTGTTGTCGCGCCGGATCGCCCTGCAGGCGGGGCGACCGGATGCTTTTTGCCAGAGGCGATGAGAGCTTCAGGTTCGTCGCCGTCGTGTGGATACGGCGGCTCACATCGCCGACGCAGTCACGTCGGGGGACGCGGCTGGATCTTCACAGATCGACGGCTTGGCGTTGGTCGTTGGGCCGCTTCCGCCATCCGGTTTGCCGGCCCTCGACTGGTACGAAGCACCCCATAGGCGCCAGCATTGATACCGCTAAGGCTGCTCCCCGCAGGTCGACGCCCCACCGAGACCTGCCCGGGGCTCCGCACCTGTTTCACAACCTTGTGGAGCCCCACCTCTTATGGTCGATACTTCGATCATCCAGGGGCCGGCTCTGGGGAGAGAAGCTAAGGGCTCCGCCCTCGCGCAGGTCAGGGTAAAGCGGCTTCGCCGCCGGACCGGCCGGTCTCCCCTACCTTCCGCGCCCGCAATCCTCGAAACCATCTCCAACAGTGGCAGGCTTGTGCAGGTCGGGCGATCCCCCTCCGGCCGGTCCGCCCTGGCCTTTGCTACCCCGGTCTCGCCGACGGGCAGGGTTTCAGGCGCGCAGTTCGCGTGCCTGCAACCCATGCGCAAAGGAGGCAGAGACATGACTGCTCAATCCATCGAACCGACAGCGACCGGCGCCGCGAGTGCGGCGCCCCCTGTGGCGACGGCTGTGACCGGCGCGGAGCCGAAACACGGCGCGGAGATCATCGTGCCGCTGAACAGGCTCAAGGCCTCGCCGAGGAATGCGAGGAAGACGCCGCACGCGGCGGCGACCATCGAGGCCTTCGCCGCCTCGATCAAGGCCAAGGGGGTGTTGCAGCCGCCCGTGGTCGAGATCGAGCGAAAGGAGGACGGGACCGCGACCGGCCACTACCTCGTGACTATCGGCGAAGGGCGACGGCAGGGGCTTCGGCTTCTGGCCCGGCGCAAGGCGATCAGGAAGACCCATCCGGTGCGCGTCATCCTCGACACAGAAAACGACGCCCATGAGATCAGCCTGGACGAAAACATCACCCGCGAGGCCATGCACCCGGCGGACCAGTTCGAGGCCTTCAACCGGCTCGCCGCCGAAAAGGGCTATGGGCCGGAAGAGATCGGCGCCCGGTTCGGGGTGTCGGCTCACGTGGTGCGCCAGCGTCTGCGGCTGGCGTCTGTGGCGCCCGAGTTGATCCAGACCTATCGGGCGGGCGGTCTGACCATGGACCAGTTGATGGGATTCGCGGTCAGCGAGGATCAGGAGCGCCAGCGTCAGGTGTTCGGCCAGATCAGCCAGAACATGCCGGGCTATGTGGTCCGCCGCTATATGACCGAGGCCAAGGTCCAGATCGACGACCGCCGCGTCCGCTTCGTCGGGGTGGAAGCCTATGAGGCCGTCGGCGGGGTCGTGCTGCGCGACCTCTTCACCGAGGACGGCGCGGGGTGGCTGGAGGATGTCGGGCTGCTGGACCGGATGGTTCAGGAGAAGCTGGAGGGGCTGGCGAGCGAGGTGCGCGAACGCGAGGGCTGGAAATGGGCTATCGCCCATTTCGACTTCCCCTATGGCGAGACCTACGGCCGGGTCTACGCCGAGGCGGTCGACCGGACGGACGAGGCGGCGACGGCCATCGCGGACCTCTCGCAGGAGTACGACCGTCTCGTGATGGAGATGGAGGACTCCGAGGCGCCCTCGCCCGAGCGGGACGCGCGTCTGGAAGAAATCGATGCGGCCTTGCAGGCTTTCGGTCCGGACTTCGCCTATGCCGCAGACGACCTCAGCCGGTCTGGTGTGATCGTCACCCTCGGCTATGACGGCCTCGCCCGTTTCGAGCGGGGTCTGGTCCGGCCCGAGGATGCGGTGGAAGCGCCGCGCGAGGCGTTGGAAGGGGCTTCGAGAGAGGCGGATGGCCGCGAAAGCGGCGGTGAATCCGCATCGGTTGACGCGGTTCGCGGCGAAGACCCCGAGGCGGACGAGGGGCTGGCGCCCCTGCCGGAGCGGTTGGTCATCGACCTCACCGCACACCGGACGGCGGGGCTACAGGACGCCTTGGCGCAGGACGCGACCCTGACCTTGACGGTCGTCGTCCACGCCATGGCGCTCCAGACCTTCTATCCCGGCCACGAGCAGACCTCACCCATGTCCCTGCGTCTGGGGTTCATCGGGCTGGAACGGTTGGCGCCCGGCGTCAGCGACGGTCCGGCGGGGCGGGGGATCGGCGAACGTGGGCAGGCGTGGCGGACGCGGTTGCCCGCCAAGGCGGCGGACCTCTGGTCTGCGCTGGTCGATCTGTCGGGTTCGGACCTGCTCGACCTGATGGCCCATTGCGCCTCGCTCGCCGTCAGCGCCGTACGCGATCCGCATGATCGTCGTGTCGGGACGTGGGCTCAGGCCGAGGTGCTGGCGACGGCCTGCGGGCTGGACATGACCACCACCTGGACCGCGACGGCCTCCAGCTATTTCAGCCGCGTCGCCAAGGCGCGGATGCTGGAAGCGGTGACGGAGGCTGTCGGCAAACCAGAGGCCGAGAGGATTGCCGGGTTCAAAAAGGCGGACATGGCCGAGTCCTCGGAGCTGCTGGTCGCGGGGACAGGCTGGCTGCCGCAGGTGCTGCGCACGGCAAAGCCGCAGACATCGGATGATCCGGCCGCGACGGTCTCCGAGCCCGCCCCGGCCACGGACGACGGCTACGCCTTCGCCGCAGAATAGGGACTATGGCGCATGGGCCGGATCGCCCTCGCGATCCGGCCCCGTTTGTCTTTGAAGGTGGGGTGGTCCTCGGAGCGCCCGCACGCGGCGGATCGCCATTTCCCGCGCTCACGTGACTGCGCCACGCTCGCTCATGAGCAGGACAAGCTTTCCACCCACACCCCATGTCGCTCTCAAACAAGCTGTCGATAACTGGAACAAACAAAGAACATTTGCTTGCGATCCTCGGCCTTGCGGAGTCACAAACCCGTCGGGTCGGCGCCCTGAGAAGAGACGATCATGCATCCGAAACCGACGAAATCCGCCCCGCCGCGTCTGCTCGCCAACGGTCAGGCCGACCGCTCCGCGCTCAGCGGCCACGACGACAGGGCGGCTACGTCCCTTGCCCATCTCGCCGCCGCCCTGCCCGCTTTCGCCCGCCGTCCGGCCCGGTGACGCCATGCCCGACCCCAATCGTCCGCGCCTCGCACGCGAGGACGTGGCGCCCGAGTTCGGACAACGCCTGATCGTCCGGTGCGACCGTCCGGGATGCGAACACGCCGTCCTGCTCGATCCACGCCCGCTGTTCGGCGGGCGACGGTTCTGGCCGCCGGAAGGCCGGTCCGGCCGCTTTCGATGCCGGTGCGGTCATCGCGAGGCGGTCGTCACCTACACTCGTCATTCCTCCGCGCCGAACGGGCCGATCCCGGTCGCCGCCATCGCCCTGTGGTACTGAAATGGCGCGACAACCGGCTCCGAAACACATCCGTATCTGCTGCGTGCGCCGGGTTTTGACTTTGCCCGATCACACCGGCGCGCAACGCCTGTTGCACTTCACCATCGAAGGCCTGGCCCGTCGGACCCGGTTCGCGGACCCTGCGCACGTCCCTGCGTTCGAAGGCGACGTCGCCTTCTTCGAGATGGAGCAGAGAAACAAAACGCGTCTGGGCTACGTCTTCCTGGGTCAGGTCGAAAAGCCCACACATTGGACACGGTGAGCGCGCTGCGCCTCATCTGACAACACCCGCCACGGCCGCGCGGTCCTGACCGACGCCCGATTTCCCGCGCGCCCGACAGGCGCCCGGGGGCCCTCGCCTGGCTTGGATGAACTGTTGAAAAGACGGCATGGGCGCTCGACACCTCGCCCGAACGGTTGTCTTCGGTCGCCATGAAGCGTCTGTCATCGATCGAATGGGCCCTCGTCAAAGGCCCCATCTCCCACCTCAGCCTGCCCGTCGGGAGCGCCGCCCACCGTGCGCGAATGACGAACTGGCTGGAGCGCCGTCCCGGCGCTGGAGGGTTCTACGTCTCGAGTGACAACTACCCTTTTGGCGCCGCGTCTGACGCTGCGGACTTCCGGCGCATGGCTGTCGGCGTCGAGGCCTGACGCGGCCCAACGACTGTCGTCCACAGGACGGGTCTCCCCAGGATTCCGCCGATACACCGACCTCCCGATGTCCGGAGACGAGGCGACCGGCGCCGGTCACAGGCAGTCTCCTGGCGTAAAGGGCCGCAGCACCCTGTCCGAGCGAGGATCGACGCGGCTGGACCTGGGCGCGCGACGATGCCCCGTCGCATCGACCGGATCCAGCGCCAGGTTGACGCCGCCACCCGCTCTACCGCGTGAAGACGCCGGAGCCCCGCGAGCGTCAGGTCTTTGCGAGGCGCGGTGAACCGCGTCCCTGCAGCGGTGCGTCGGGAGGTCGCCCCATCATCCATGGGCGTGAAAAGCCCCGTCAGGGCTCTTTCGTCCGGCGAAGGGGTCAGCCACGACGCCGCCCATGGGGGAGGGTGAGTGCGGCGCTCCAGCCGCATCCGTCCAGGCGGCGAAGGGGCGTGGGTGGGCCTGACATCTCCCGATGATCCGCCAGCCTTGCGCGGCCTCTCAATGGCCTGATCTGACCGGCCGCCGGACGGTTTCCGCAACCGGCCAAGGCGGGTTTCTTCCCCGGCCTCCGGCCTCCTCGCGAGACAACAAACCCGTCTTGTCCGGTCCTCCGCTGCGCTTCGGGGACTTGCGCCAGAGGCGCTTCGCCCTGCGGGCCGCCCGTCTCCCGGTCTCCGATCGCCATCGAGGCTGCGGCAGGCGTGGCCCGAAATCAGCAAGGAGAGACGACAATGGCCACCATCGGCACCTTCACCGAAGCCTCGGACGGCAGCTACGCAGGTTCGATCAAGACCCTGACCCTCAACGTCAGGACGGCGCAACTGCGCCCCAACGACAAGACCGACGACAAGGCTCCGGACTACCGGATCTTCAGCGGCCAGACCGAATTCGGCGCGGCCTGGAAGCGCACCTCCAAGGAAGATCGCGAATACCTCTCGTGCAAGCTGGACGATCCCAGCTTCCCGGCTCCGATCTACGCCTCCCTGGTCAAGACCGATGACGGGCACAGCCTGATCTGGTCGCGCTGACCACAGCCGGCGGCGCCTCCAGGCGCCGCCGCCCCCTTTTCCCAATCCCTCAGTCAAGGAGAGCGCGATGTCCCGCGCCCACGAACACGCTCGCCCGCAACCCCGCCATCCCGATCCCCATCAGACCGTCACGGACCGCATCATCGCCGACCTTGAGACCGGGGTGCGACCCTGGACACGCCCTTGGGACAACGGCGCAACAGGCGTCCGCCCCCTGCGTCACGACGGTCAGGCCTACCATGGCGTCAACGTCCTGACGCTCTGGGCCGAAGCCGCCCGGCGCGGCTACACCCGCCCGGTCTGGATGACTTTCCGCCAGGCGCTCGCGCTCGGCGGCGCCGTCCGCAAGGGCGAGACGGGCGTCCGGATCGTCTACGCCAGCCGTCGCATAAGCGACGAACCCGACACCGACGCAAACGCGGTCGCGAACGAGGATCTGCGGAATCGCGGCTTCAGTGTCCTCAAGAGCTATACGGTGTTCAATCTCGACCAGATCGACGGCCTGGGGGATCGCTATCCTGCGACCGTTTCCGACACCCTGGATCCCGCCCTTAGGATCGCGCGCGCGGACGCCTTCTTCGCCGCCACAGGCGCTGTTGTCGCCCACGGCGGCGGCCTGGCCTTCTATGCGCCCGGCCCCGATCGCATCCAGATGCCGGCCTTCGAAAGCTTTCTGGACGTCGAGGGCTATTACGCCACCCTCGGGCACGAGATGACCCATTGGACCGGGCATCCGAGCCGCCTCGACCGGCCTTTCGGCGCCGCGCGCTTCGGAGACGACGGCTATGCCCGCGAAGAGCTGGTCGCTGAACTGGGCGCCGCCTTCCTGTGCGCGGACCTCGGCCTGACCCTCGAACCGCGTCCGGATCACGCGGCCTACCTTGCGTCCTGGCTGAAGGTTCTGCGCGCCGACAAGCGGTTCATCTTCACCGCCGCCGCCCACGCCGAGCGCGCCGTCGCCTGGTTGCACGACAAACAGCCTGCCGCCTGAAGCCACCCGCGAGCGATGACGGCCGGGCATCGGGCGATGCCCGGCCGCCGACTACTCGCGCGGGTCGATCCACGAAATCTTCTGCTCACCGCACGCGGCGATGTCCGCCGCCGATGCCAGCCCCGCAGGAGCCGTATCGTGTTCGATCCGCCAACCCCTTTGCCGCCCCGCTATCTCCGAACCTCGGAGGCCGCTCGCCAGCTCGGCCTGTCGGGACGCACGCTCGAGAAGCACCGGACCTATGGGACCGGACCGGTCTATCGCAAGATCGGCGGACGGGTCGTCTACGCGCTCCAGGACCTTGAGGCCTGGGCCGACCGGGGCGCCAAGGCCTCAACCTCCGATCCCGGGGTGGGCGTCGTCCTGCCCGCCCGCCGTCCCGATGTGACGGAAGGCCGCCGCTCCGGATCCCGGTCATGACCTCCGACGCGCCCTCTTTCCCGGAACGCCCCCGCCTGGTTCCGGCCCTTGCGCCGCCCCGTTCGGACGCGCTGACCTGGGTTGAACTCGTGTTCGACAAGAGCCGGATCGAACGGTGGATCCGGTTCGGCGCCGTCGTCGACCAGCAGATCGTCACCCGTCAGAACCGGTTCGTCGCCTTTCATCCCGGCAGTGTTTTCGCCTTCGTCCGCTGGGCTGCGGGAGACCGTGGAACCGTCGTTTCGCGTCTCGATATTCTCCAGGCGCCGTCGCCTTTCGAGGCGCGAATCAGCGTGCCCGGGGTCACCCCCGGCGGCGTCAGCCTGCTGCGGCTGACCGGCTGGCCTCGCGTCAAGGCGGCGCTGGACGCCATCGACGCCATAGAAGCGATCGGCATTGCTCCGGAATCCGTCGCGCCGGATCACTGGCGACATCTCCATAACCGCCTGCTCGTCGGAGAGCGGCCGCAAGCCTATTCGACCAGCCGTCATGCCGCCTGGCTGTTGCGGAGGGCGGTCGCATGAGCCGGACGTTCGCGCTCGGCGCGACGCTGGTCGGCGCTCTTCTGATGTGGGCCCCGGTGGATCTGCCGCTGCCGACGCTGCTCGTCTGGAACGCCAGCGCCAGCGCCCCCATCGGCCTCTACCGGGTCGACCCGGTCTCGCCGGTGCGCGTGGGCGACCGCGTCGTGGTCGATCCGTCGCCCCGGATCGCGGATCTTCTGTCGGGGCGCGGATACCTGCCGCGCGGCCTTCCCCTGATCAAGACCGTGGCGGCCGTGGCGCCCGCGCGCGTCTGCCGGACGGGCGCGACCCTCTCCATCAACGGACGGCCAGTGGCTTACGCGAAGCGCGCGGACCGTCGCGGCCGACCGCTTCCCGCCTGGTCCGGATGCCGAACGCTCGCGGCCGACGAGATCTTCCTCCTCACTGTCGACGTCGCCGACTCGCTCGACGGCCGATATTTTGGGCCGACCCCGAAACGCGCCGTCAGAGGCGTCGCCCGCCCGATCCATGTGCGCGAGCGCCGGCCATGAGGGTGCGATTTCGTCCCTCCCGCACGGGTCGGGCGCTCGCGCTGTCATGCGCCCTGCTCGCCGGGATCTGTCCACGAGACGCCTGGGCCAGCCTGGACAGGCCGGAGAGCCGGAGCGCCCAGGACCGCGTCGTGGCCGGCGCCATCACCGAAGCTTCGTGGCGTTTCGGCCTCCCCGCGCGCTGGATCCGCGCGGTGATCCAGGCCGAAAGCGCCTACGATCTTGCGGCGACATCGCCCGTGGGCGCGATGGGACTGATGCAGGTAATGCCCGCGACCTATCGCGAGTTGCGCGCCCGATACGGCCTCGGCGGCGATCCCTATCACCCTCGCGACAACATTCTCGCGGGCTCCGCCTACCTGCGCGAACTCTATGACCGGTTCGGCGCCCCGGGGTTTCTGGCCGCCTATAATGCAGGCCCCGGCCGGTATCAGGAGCACCTCAGCACAGGCCGGCGACTGCCTCTGGAAACCCGCATCTACGTCGCCCGGATCGCCGCGCGACTGGGGGTCGATGCGCAGGATGGAGCTTACAGGACGTCCGTTATTCCGGCTTCGGCGGCGTCTCCCGACCCCCAGTCCGCCGCCATTTTCGTCGCCCTGGGGAGGGATCGGAGCAACGCTTCACCGGGGAAAGCGTCCCCGCGTTCAGACCTCTTTCCTGACCTTCGGCCAGAGGCGTCCGGTTATGAGTGATCGTCCGGGATCGGCTGTCGAGAGGCGGGATCGGGTCTTCAGTGAGGGAAAACCGGGAGGGCAAGATAAAAGCCGCGAGGTGCGGGCGGGGTGGGGGATGGTTTTCCTCAGGCCTTTCAATGCACGCTCGCGAGGTGTCCTCCCGGCCGGCAGGCTGTCGGTCTCGCTGAAAGCCCGGCGCGTCGGGCTTTCGCGCACCTCGCGGCGCGAAATATGACCGGGGACGACGATTTCGAGGTCCGGCCGGGCCGCATCCGTCAGGGCCGGGCGCGATCCGGGTCCGCCCTGCGGCAGGTTCTCGGCTCGGTCCAGCGGGCCGGCGGCTTCAACGCCGGGCGCGCCGCCCGCGCCAGCGTCTTTGGCCGGGGTCGGGCCGGGGGCGTCCGGGCCGTCCGCCGCCTCGGGTCCAGTCCTCGCGGCGTGATCATCAAGACCCGCATCGTCCGCCATAGCCCGGGACGGGCGCCCCTGTCGGCGCATCTGCGCTATCTCCAGCGCGACGGCGTGACCCGGGACGGCGCGCCGGGCCGTCTTTTTGACGCCGGCGAGGCTGATGCCGCCGGTCCCGAGGCGAAGTGCCGGAGCCCCGAAGGGTTCGGAGCGCGGTGCGACGGCGATCGCCACCATTTCCGCTTCATCGTCTCGCCCGAGGACGGCCCGGATCTCTACGACCTGAAAGCCTTCACCCGGGACCTCATGCGCGCGGCCGAAGCCGACCTTGGAACACGGCTGGACTGGGTCGGGGTGGAGCACTGGAACACCGCCCATCCTCACGTCCATATCCTCGTTCGCGGCGTCACCGATCGCGGCGAGGATCTGGTCATCTCACGCGACTACATCGCCCAGGGCCTTCGCGCGCGCGCCAGCGATCTGGTCACCCGCGAACTGGGCCCGCGCACCGAACAGGACATCGGACGCAGCCTGGCGCGCGACGTGACCTCCGATCGTTGGACCCGTCTGGACAGGCTGATCGTCCGCGAGGCGGCCCGATCCGACGGCCGACTGGACGTTCGCCCGGGCGCCGATCGCGCCAGCCCCTGGCGGGCGCTGAAGATCGCCCGGCTCGAAACCCTGCAGGACCTCGGCGTCGCGACCCTCGAGCGTCCGGGCCGCTGGCGGCTTGCGGCGGACGCCGAGACCACCCTCAAGGCCCTGGGCCGGCGCGGCGACATCATCGCCCGCCTGCATCAGGGCCTGTCGGCCCAGGGACTGGAGCTGTCGCCCGAGCGGCTTCGCGTCGAGGAGACCGTCAACCGTCCGATGATCGGCCGCGTCATCAGCCAGGGACTGGACGATGAGTTGAAAGGCTCCGGCTATGTCGTGCTCGACGGACTGGACGGCCATGTGCGTCACCACCGGGTTCGCGATCTGACCGAACTCGACGTCCGGATCGGCGCCGTCGTTGAGTTGGCGCCGATCAAGGGCGCTGCGGCCGGTCGCCCCGGCCTTCACGTCAGGGCAGACTCGTCCGTCGAATCCCAGGCCGTCGCGGAGGGCGCGACCTGGCTGGATCGCCGCCTTCTGGAAGGACGGCTTACCGGTCCCGATGCTCGGCCGCCGCCCCCCGGCTTCGGCGAGGCGGTGGCGACCGCGCTCGAGCGCCGGATCGCCCATCTCGAAGCCCAGGGCCTGGCCCGGCGAGAGAACAGTCGCGTCCACTTCGCGCCCCGCCTTCTGGAAACCCTCCAGGAGCGGGACCTCGCCGCGGCGGGTCGCCGGCTGAGCGCGGAGACAGGCCTCGCCTATCGCCCGGCCATCGAGGGCGAGACCGTCTCCGGGACCTATCGCCGACGACTGGCGCTGGCCTCTGGCCGGTTCGCCATGATCGACGACGGCCTGGGCTTCACCCTCGTGCCCTGGCGTCCGGCCCTCGAGCGCCAACTGAACCAGACCGTCTCCGGAGTGGCTGGGCCCGGCGCGTCCATCGACTGGAGACCGGGCCCCATGCGCGGGCCGGGTCGATAACCCTTCACCACGAGTTCTGGAGTCCCGACCATGTCCGCCGGTAGAATTCTCTGGGGTCCCATCCTCGCCGTAAGCCTGATCCTTCTGTTGGGGGTTTGGGGCGCGACCGAATGGACCGCCTGGCGCCTCGGCTTTCAGGCGGCGCTTGGACCGCAGTGGTTCGCGATCGGCGATTGGCCGGTATATTGGCCGCCCTCGATCTTCGGATGGTGGTTCGTCTACGACGCCTATGCGCCCCGGGTCTTTCTTGAAGGCGGGGCCATCGCCGCAGCAGCCGCCTTCGTTTCCATCTCCGTCGCCATCGCCATGGCGGTGTGGCGCTCCCGCGAAGCGGCGTCCGCGACCACCTACGGCACGGCGCGATGGGCCAACGACGACGACGCGATCGCCGCCGGCCTGCACGGCCCGGACGGGGTCATCCTGGGCCGGACGCGGGCGGGCTATCTGCGCCACGACGGCCCGGAACATGTTCTCTGCTTCGCCCCCACCCGCAGCGGCAAGGGGGTGGGTCTCGTCGTTCCGACGCTGCTGACCTGGCCGGGTTCGGCCATGGTCCACGACATCAAGGGCGAGAACTGGACCCTGACCGCCGGATGGCGCGCCCGCTTCGGACCCGTCTATCTGTTCGACCCGACTAACCCCGACAGCGCCGCCTACAATCCGCTTCTGGAAGTGCGACGCGGCGACCAGGAGGTCCGCGACGTCCAAAATATCGCCGACATCCTCGTCGATCCGGAAGGCGCGCTGGAACGGCGAAACCATTGGGAGAAGACCAGCCACTCCCTGCTCGTCGGCGCAATCCTGCATGTCCTCTACGCAGAGCCCGACAAGACCCTGGCCGGGGTCGCCGCTTTCCTGTCCGATCCGGCCAGGCCGATCGAGGCCACGCTCCGGCGCATGATGACGACCGACCATCTGGGAGATCGGCCGCATCCCGTGGTCGCCTCATCGGCCCGGGAGCTTCTGAACAAGAGCGAGAACGAGCGCTCGGGCGTCCTGTCGACCGCCATGAGTTTTCTGGGCTTGTATCGCGATCCCGTCGTGGCCCGGGTCACCCGCCAGTGTGACTGGCGCATCGGCGACCTGGTCCAAGGACAGCGCCCGGCCTCCCTCTACCTGGTCGTCCCGCCTTCGGACATCAGCCGCACCAAGCCGCTGATCCGGCTGATCCTCAACCAGGTCGGGCGCCGCCTGACCGAGGATCTTCAGGCGCGCGACGGGCGTCACCGGCTGCTGATGATGCTGGACGAGTTCCCGGCTCTGGGCCGGCTCGACTTCTTCGAAAGCGCCCTGGCCTTCATGGCCGGCTACGGGCTCAAGGCCTTCCTGATCGCCCAGTCCCTGAACCAGATCGAACGCGCCTACGGCCCCAACAACGCCATCCTGGACAACTGCCATGTCCGGGTCGCCTTCGCGACGAACGATGAGCGGACGGCCAAGCGCCTATCGGACTCGCTGGGGACGGCGACCGAATTGCGGGCCCAGAGAAACTACGCCGGCCATCGGCTCAGCCCCTGGCTCGGACATCTGATGGTGTCGCGTCAGGAGACCGCCCGTCCCCTGCTGACGCCGGGTGAAGTCATGCAACTTCCCGCCGACGATGAACTGGTTCTCGTCTCCGGCTGCGCGCCGATCCGGGGCAAGAAGGTCCGGTACTTTACCGACCGGGAGTTGAAGCGTCGGATCCTGAAGGCGCCGATGCGAACCGGCGCCCAACCGGGGACGGTCGCCGACGCGAAATCAGCGCCGGGTGAGGAATCGACCTGGCCCGCCCCCTTCAAGGACGACGCGATCGTCCCGGCGTCCGGCGTGACGCAAGGCGACGAGGGCGAGGGCGGACTGCGGCTGGAGCCGGACTTGGCCGCGCCCGATCTCGCGCCCGAACCGCCGGCTGCCGAGGGGCTCGACTGGCTCGAAACGGATGACGAAGACCCGACCGTGGCGCTGCGGTCGAGCCTTGAGGCCAAGGCGCGTCGGATCGCGCGCCAGGCGGCGCTCGATCCCGACGACGGCATCGAGCTCTAGGAGGGGAAAATGAAATCGAGACTGTCCGTCTACCTCGAGCCGGAGCTGCTTGATCAGCTCGAAGCCTACGCCGATCGACGCGGCGTCTCGAGGTCCATGATCGCCGAGGCGGCGGTCGCCAGCTTCCTGTCGCCGGACGCGGCCGAGCGTCAGGAAGCCGCGCTGGTGCGCCGGCTGGATCGGCTGAACCGGCATGCCGACCGGCTCGAGCGCGATGTCGGTATCGGGGTGGAGATGCTGGCCATGTTCGTGCGCTTCTGGTTGACAGCGACCCCGCCCCTGCCCGAAGCGTCCCAGGCCGCCGCCCGCGCCAAGGGACGGGAGCGGTACGGGGCCTTCGTCGAAAGTCTCGGCCGACGGCTGGCGACAGGCCGCGCCTTTACACGTGAGTTGTCCCTCGACCTCCCGGGAGACGAGGGCCTTAGCGACAGCGGCGGGTCGGGAGGGGATGACGTTTGAAGTTCGCTCCGCGATCGGTTGGCCTTTTCACGCGCTAGCGTTATGAAAGGATATGACGCTATCTTTGAATAACGTCGGCTGTTAAAAAAGGATCGCGCGCCGGCCATGTCACCGCTGAATCGCAACGTCGGCGCCTTCGTCGAGACGCTCGCCGGCGGCGAACGGGTCCGCGCCTATCTGCCCGCCGCCCTGCCGCCTGAGCCTCCGCTGGACATCGGCCAGTTCCTCGACGTCTACGATCGGGCGCGCGGCGCGATCGGCGCTCTGGACGGCGTCACGACCCTCCTGCCATCGACACCGCTGTTCCTGTTCATGTATGTGCGCAAGGAGGCGCTGCTGTCCTCCCAGATCGAGGGCACCCAGTCGTCCCTGTCGGATCTGCTGTTGTTCGAATCCGACGAGACGCCGAGCGTCCCCCTCGACGATATCACAGAGGTCTCCAACTATGTCGCCGCGCTCGATCACGGCATGCGCAGGCTCCGGGACGGGTTCCCGATATCGTTGCGCCTGCTGAGGGAGATGCACGAGATCCTGCTTAAATCCGGCCGGGGGGCCGGCAAGCAGCCTGGAGAATTCAGGCGCTCGCAGAACTGGATCGGCGGCACCCGGCCGGGCAACGCCCTGTTCGTGCCGCCGCCGCCGGACCGGTTGATGGACTGTCTCGATCCGTTCGAACGCTTCCTGCATCTCGACGACCGCGCCATGCCGCCTCTGTTGCGCGCCGGTCTGGCCCACGTCCAGTTCGAAACCATCCACCCCTTCCTGGACGGCAACGGCCGCCTGGGCCGACTGCTCGTCACCTTGCTGCTGTGCGAGGCCGGCCTGCTGCGCGAGCCGATCCTCTACCTCAGCCTGTTCCTCAAATCGCATCGCGACGACTATTACCGCCTGCTTCAGGAGGTGCGCTCGACCGGCCGCTGGGAAGCGTGGCTGGAGTTCTTCCTGACGGGTGTCGCCGAGACCGCCGAACAGGCGACCGAGACCGCCCGGGATCTGACCGCCATGTTCGCCCGCGACCGGGACACCATCGCCGGCTTCGGCCGATCAGCCACCTCGGTCCTGCGCGTCCACGATCTGTTACAGAAGCGGCCGCTCGTGAGCGTGGCCGGCGCCGCACGAGACCTGATGCTGTCGATCCCGACCGTCAGCAAGGCGCTCGACCTGATGGCCGGCGCAGGGATCGTTCGCGAGACCACCGGGCGCAAGCGCAACCGGCTGTTCGTCTACGACGCCTATCTCGCCTTGCTGGACCGCGGCACGGAGCCCCTGAGTCGATAAGCCGTCCAGCCAAGCGGCGCTCGCCGTTCCGGACCGAAGCTGTGGATCGACGCGCCCCCCCCGCGATAAAAGCGACGATGCGGCCATCCCATCGCAACGGACCGCGGGAGCGTTCCGGAGCCGCCATGACCGTCCAGGATCTCATCGACGCCCTGTCGACCTTCGATGCGTCGCTCCCCGTCGTCATGCCGAGTGAAACCAGCCCGGAGTTCTGCCTGGTGGACAGCGCCTTCCTCGATCTCGTTCGCTTCATCGACAAGACCCATGTCGAGCTGACGGACGAACGGGAAACCGAACGGCTGCGCGTCGTGCGCCTGTTCGGAGCCGATCTGTGAGGCCAGGCCGACGGCGCCATCCCGCCGTTCGCCTGTCGTTGTACGCCAGAACCCTACGCCTCTGCCGAGACTGTTGAACCGCGCCAAAAAGCGGTCCTCTTAATCACCCGTCCGGTCGCTTCAGCGATCTTCTCTCCCCCGACGGGTCTCATGAGCAGCCTCACTCCCCTCAAGGCCGGCAAGGCGCGGACGGCCCGGATGCTGCTGACGGCCTTCGGTCCGGAAGTGACCGCGCCGCTGCAGGACCCCGACGTGCTGGAGGTCATGCTGAACCCGGACGGCTCGGTGTGGCTGGACCGCCTGAGCACGGGCCTGGAAGCGACCGGCGATCACATCGGCGCCGCCGATGGCGAACGCATCGTCCGCCTGGTGGCCCATCATGTCGGCGTCGAGGTGGATAAGGATCGGCCCCGCGTCTCGGCGGAACTGCCCGGAACCGGCGAACGGTTCGAAGGGCTTCTCCCGCCGGTGGTCTCCGGCCCCGCCTTCGCCATCCGCAAGCCGGCGGTCGCGATCTTCGGCCTCGCCGATTATGTGGCCGCCGGCATCATGCCGGACGCGGCGGCGGCCATATTGCGCAAGGCCGTGCTGGACCGGAAGAACATCCTGGTCGTCGGCGGCACATCGACCGGCAAGACGACCCTGGTCAATGCGCTCCTGGCGGTGATCGCTGACAGCACCGACCGGATCATCCTGATCGAGGACACCCGCGAGCTTATGTGCGCGGCGCCGAACCTGGTGTCGATGCGCACGCGCGCCGGGGCCGTCTCGCTGTCGGATCTCGTGCGGTCCGCACTCCGCCTCCGGCCGGATCGCATTCCGATCGGCGAGGTGCGCGGACCCGAGGCCCTGGACCTGATCAAGGCCTGGGGAACCGGCCATCCCGGCGGCGTCGGGACCCTTCACGCGGGCTCGGCCGTCGGCGCCCTGCATCGGCTTGAACAGCTGATCCAGGAGGTCGTCGTCACCGTGCCGCGTCCCCTGATCGCCGACACCATCGACCTGATCGCGGTGCTGGACGGCCGGGGCGTCGCCCGCCGGCTGATCGAACTCAGCGTCGTCGACGGCCTGTCGGCCGACGGCGCCTACCGCCTCACCTCCCTGCTGCCTCACCCTGAAAGGATCTTCGCATGACCTCGCGCGCTTCACGCCTGCCGGCCGAACGCCGGCCCCATCGCCCTTGTCCCCGCCTGTCGCGACGTGTCGGCGGTGTCAGCCTCTTCGCCCTCGCCGCCGTGCTGGCCGCCCCTGCCTGGGCCGGTGGCTCGTCCATGCCGTGGGAAGCCCCGCTCCAGCAGATCCTGGAATCGATCGAGGGTCCAGTCGCCAAGATCATCGCGGTGATCATCATCATCGTCACCGGGCTCACCCTGGCGTTCGGGGACACCTCCGGCGGCGCGCGCCGCATGATCCAGATCGTGTTCGGGCTGTCGATCGCTTTCGCCGCCAGTTCCTTCTTCCTGAGCTTCTTCTCGTTCGGCGGCGGGGCGCTGGTCTGATGGGCGCCGGCGCCGAAGACCTGCCCGTCGGGTATCTGGCGCCGGTTCACCGCGCCCTGACCGAACCGATCCTGCTGGCGGGCGCGCCCAGGACCCTGGCCCTTCTCAACGGCACCCTCGCCGCCGCCCTGGGTCTCGGCCTTCGCCTCTGGATCCTCGGGGGCCTGCTCTGGATCGTCGGCCACGGCCTGGCGGTCTGGGCCGCCCGCAAGGACCCCGACTTCGTCGAGGTCGCCCGCCGTCACCTCCGCATTCCCGCCTTCCTCGATGTCTGAGGCTCCCATGCTCGATCTTCGCGAATACAGCCGACGCCCCAAACGTCTGGCCGATTTCCTGCCGTGGGCCGCCCTGATCGCGCCCGGCGTCGTGCTCAACAAGGATGGGGCTTTCCAGCGCACCGCCCGGTTCCGGGGGCCGGATCTGGACTCGGCGACGACGACCGAACTGACTGCCACCGCCGCGCGCCTGAACAATGCGCTGCGTCGTCTGGGCTCTGGCTGGACCGTTCTGGTCGAGGCCCAGCGCAACCCGGCTGTCGCCTATCCTGTCGGCGAATTTCCCGATCCCGTTTCGGCCCTGGTGGACGAGGAGCGGCGCGCCGACTTCCTGGCCGAAGGCGCCCATTTCGAGAGCATCTACTTCCTGTCGCTCGTCTGGTTGCCGCCGGCCGAAGACCGAAGCTGGATCGATCGCTGGCTTTATGAAGGGCGGCACGCGCGCGGCGTCGACTGGCACGAACAGATCCGGGGTTTCGTCGGTCGCACCGACCGCCTGCTCGGCCTCGTGGAAGGCTTCATGCCGGAGGCGGCGTGGCTGAACGACGAGGAGACCCTGACCTATCTGCACTCGACGGTTTCGGCGTCGCGTCACCGCGTCCGCCTTCCGGACACGCCGATGCACATCGACGCCCTTGTCGCCGACAGTCCCCTGACCACCGGTCTGGCCCCCCGTCTGGGGGACGCGCACCTGCGGACCCTAACCGTCATCGGCTTCCCGACCGCCACATGGCCCGGCCTGCTCGACGATCTGAACCGGCTGCCGTTCGCCTATCGCTGGACGACCCGGGCCATCTGCCTGGACAAGACCGAGGCCGCCAGACTGCTCGGCCGCATCCGGCGTCAGTGGTTCTCCAAGCGCAAATCCGTCGCGGCCATTCTCAAGGAGGTGATGACCAACGAGGCGTCGGCCCTGATGGACACCGATGCGGGCAACAAGGCGCAGGACGCCGACGAGGCCTTGCAGGATCTCGGCGCCGACGGCGTGGGCTATGCGCTGGTCACCGCCACGATCACGGTCTGGGACGCCGCCCCCGCTGCGGCCGACGTCAAACTTCGGCTCGTCGAAAAGGTGATCCAGGGGCGCGATTTCACCTGCATGGCCGAAAGCCTGAACGCCGTGGAGGCCTGGCTCGGCTCCCTGCCCGGACAGGTCTATGCCAACGTCCGCACGCCCCCGATCTCGACCCTGAACCTGGCCCATCTGATGCCCCTGTCCGCGGTCTGGGCGGGGGCGGCATGGAACGATCATCTGGACGGTCCGCCGCTGTTCTTCGCGCGCACGGAAGGCTCGACGCCGTTCCGCTTTTCCAATCACGTCGGCGATGTCGGTCACACCCTGATCGTCGGGCCGACCGGCGCCGGCAAGAGCGTCCTGCTGGCGCTGATGGCCCTGTCGTTCCGGCGCTATGACTGCGCCCAGATCTTCGCCTTTGATTTCGGCGGGTCGATCCGGGCTGCAACCCTGGCCATGGGCGGCGACTTCCACGATCTCGGCGCGGCCTTGTCCGGCCAAGGCGAGGGCCTCGCCCTCCAGCCGCTCGAACAGATCGACGACGCGGGCGAGCGGGCCTGGGCGGCCGGATGGCTCGCCGATCTCTACCGCGCCGAGGGCGTCGATATCACGCCGGAGATCAAGGACCAGATCTGGTCGGCCCTGACCAACCTGGCGTCGGCCCCGGCGGCCGAGCGAACCCTGTCGGGCTTCGCCGCCCTGGTTCAATCCGGCGTGCTGAAACGCGCCGTGGCGCCTTTCACCCTCGACGGTCCCTGGGGCCGGCTGCTGGACGGCGAGTTCGAACATCTCGGCGTTGCCCCGGTTCAGGCGTTTGAGACGGAGGGCCTGATCGGATCGGGCGCCGCCGGAGCTGTGCTGGCTCATCTGTTCCACCGGATCGAATCCCGGCTGGACGGACGGCCTAGCCTGATCGTCATCGACGAGGGCTGGCTCGCGCTCGATGACCGGGGTTTCGGAGGTCAGTTGCGGGAGTGGCTGAAGACCCTGCGCAAGAAGAACGCCTCGGTGATCTTCGCCACCCAGTCGCTGGCCGACATCGAGTCCAGCGAGATCGCCGCCGCCATCGTCGAGAGCTGCCACACCCGCGTCTTCCTCCCGAACGATCGGGCGCTCGAGCCGCGGATTCAGGCCATCTATCGCCGCTTCGGCCTGAATGCGCGTCAGATCGAAATCCTCAGCCAGGCCATCCCCAAACGCGATTATTACTGCCAGTCGCGGCGTGGCAATCGGCTGTTTGAGTTGGGTCTCGGCCCCGTCGCCCTCGCCTTTTGCGCGGCCTCATCGGCGATCGATCAGGCCGCCATCGCCAGACTGGTCGAGGATCACGGACGCGACGGCTTCGCCGCAGCCTGGCTCCGCCATCGACACCTTCCCTGGGCCGCCGACCTGCTCGAGGCGAGCCGTCCAGACGCTTCCCCCTCCTCCCAACCCTGACCCGGAGTTCGTCATGAAGACCCTGCGTCGCGCCCTGCTGTCCGCCGCCCTGTCCGCCGCCATGGGCGCCAGCCTGATCGCTCAGCCCGCCCATGCCCAGCTCGCCGTCTACGATCCTGCGAACTATGCCCAGAACCTGCTCCAGGCCGCCCGCGCTCTGGAGCAGGTGAACAACCAGATCCAGTCGCTGCAGAACGAAGCGACCATGCTGATGAACGAGGCGCGCAACCTGGCCAGCCTGCCGACCTCCTCGCTCCAGCAACTTCAGGGGCAGGTGAGCCGCACCCAGGCCTTGCTGGAGCAGGCCCAGTCGCTGGCCTTCGACGTGGGCCAGATCGAGGACGCCTTTCGAGGCCGTTACGGATCGGCTGCGATGAGCGCGACCGAGCGCGACCTGGTCTCCCGCGCCGACGCCCGCTGGTCGACCTCCATCGGCGCCTTCGAGGACGCGCTGAAGGTTCAGGCCGGCGTTGTCGGCGGTCTGGAGACGTCGCGAACGGAAATGGACCGTCTCGTCACGGCGAGCCAGTCCTCGACCGGCGCTCTTCAGGCCGCCCAGGCCGGCAACCAGTTGCTGGCCCTGCAGGCCGCGCAGTTGTCGGAGCTCAGCGCCCTGCTGGCAGCCCAGGGCCGCGCTCAGGCGCTGGAGGCTGCAGACCGCGCCGCTACTCACGCCGACGCCCAGGCCCGGTTTCGTCGGTTCATGGGATCCGCCACGGCGCCGGTTCAGTGACCTCGTCACCGCCTCCGGCCCTGCCGCTCGGCCGCATCACGATCGGTCTCGCCATCCTCGCGGTCGTCATCGCCGGCGTTCTCGCAGGCCAGGCCGTTCACGACGCGAGATCGGGCGAGGTCCGGGTCGTGACGATCGCTCCGCGCGCAGCCCTACCTGCGACACCCACCGCGAGCCTGGCCGAAACCCTCGATCGCTGTCGGCTGGCGGGCCCGAGCGGGGCGGACGATCCCGCATGCCGGTCTGCCTGGGCTGAGAGCCGCGACCATTTCTTCTCGCATCCGGCGGCGGAGACCTCCGATGAATGACACAGGCGTCATCGACCGGTTCCTAGAGGTCTTCACCCGCTATATCGACAGCGGCTTCGGACTGCTCGGCGGCGAGGTCGCCTTCATCGCCTCCACCCTCGTCGTCATCGACATGACCCTGGCCGCCCTCTTCTGGGCCTGGGCGCCCGGCGACGATGTGTTGGCCCGCCTGGTGAAGAAGACCCTGTTCGTCGGCTTCTTCGCCTTTCTGATCGGCAACTTCAGCACTCTCGCCAATATCGTCTTCCAGAGCTTTTCCGGTCTCGGTCTGAAGGCGGCCGGCGCGTCCCTGTCGGCCGCCGACTTCCTGCGCCCCGGCAAGCTCGCCCAGGCCGGGATCGACGCCGGCCGCCCGATGCTGGAGTCCGCATCACAGATGTCGGGCTTTCCCGGCTTTTTCGAAAACTTCGTCCAGATCGCCGTCCTGATGGTCGCCTTCGTGATCGTCGTGATCGCCTTCTTTGTCCTCGCTGTGCAGCTCTTCGTCACCCTGATCGAGTTCAAGCTCACCACCCTGGCCGGGTTCGTCCTTATCCCCTTCGGCCTGTTCGGAAAGACCGCCTTTCTGGCCGAGCGGGTGCTCGGCAACGTCGTCGCCTCCGGGGTCAAGGTGCTGGTGATGGCGGTGATCGTCGGCATTGGTTCGACGCTTTTCGACACCTTCGTGCAGAATTTCGGCGGCGACGCCCCGACCCTTGAAGAGGTGCTCGCCGTCATGCTGGGCGCCCTGTCCCTGCTCGGTCTGGGCATCTTCGGTCCCGGCATCGCCACCGGCCTTGTCTCTGGCGCGCCACAGCTCGGCGCCGGGGCGGCGGTCGGGACGGGCGTAGCCGTCGGCGGCGTCGCCATGGCGGCTGCGGCCGGTGTGGGCCTGGCCGCCGGCGCGGGCGCCGGACTGGCCGGTCGCGCGGGCGCCGGCGTGCTGGCGACACGCGGGGGAGCCGGGGCGGCCGATGGCGCCTCGGCGGCGTCGCCGAAGCGCCCGTCGGGAGGACCGTCCAGCGGGTCATCCGGCGGGTCGCCCGGCGGGGGCGCCCCATCGGCGGGCGCTCGGTCCGGTGGCGCGCCCTTTGGCAGCCGGTCAGCGTCAGACGCGCCGTCAGGTGGCCGCGCGTCCGGCGGCCAGACTTCGGACAGCCAGGATTCCGGGGCCGGTCTTTCTGCATCCGGCGCAGCGGAGCCGTACGGGCCTCCGACGCCGGACGCGTCGCCGAGTGCGGGTTTCGGGTCGGCGGAAGAGGAGTCGGCCACGGCCCCCGGGCTGACTTGGGGACCTGGGTTCTCCACGCCCTCGAACGCAACCCTCGACGCACAGCGCGATGGCAAGGCGCGGTCGGACGCTCCGTCGGCGGCGTCTTCGCCCGGCGCCGAGCGGCCAGCCTGGGCGCGCGAGATGGCGCGGCGCCAGGCGCTCGCCCACGGGGTCCAGACCGCCATCCACGCTATCCGTTCCGGCGATCGCCCGGGCGGGGGCGCCTCAGTCTCAGTTTCGGAGGATAAATCATGAACCCGTTCAAGAGGGCGATGGCCCATTACGGCGCGACGCCCCAGCCTACGACGCCATATCAGCGCGCAGCCCAGGCCTGGGATGACCGCATCGGCTCCGCCCGGGTTCAGGCCCGGAACTGGCGGCTCATGGCGCTCGGCTCCCTTCTTCTGTCGTCCGGTCTTGCCGGCGCCCTCGTGGTCCAGTCCGCGCGCGGAGTGGTGACTCCCTGGGTCGTCCAGATCGACAAGTTCGGACAGGCCCAGGCGGTGGCGCCCGCCGACGCCGCCTATCAGCCGTCCGATCCGCAGATCGCCTGGCACCTCAGCCGGTTCATCGAGGAGGTCCGCAGCATCGCCGCCGATCCCGTCGTCGTGCGCGCCAATTGGCTGCGCGCCTATGACTACACCACCGATGAAGGCGGCCAGGCCCTGTCTGCCTGGGCCCGGTCCGACGACCCGTTCGCCCAGGTCGGGCGGGTACAGGTCGCGGTTGATGTCTCGAGCGTCATCCGGGCCTCGCCCTCCAGCTTCCGCGTCGCCTGGACGGAGCGGCGTTACGTCGAAGGTCAGCTCGCTTCGACCGAGCGCTGGACCGCCATTCTCACCGTCGTGGTCCAGCCGCCCCGCACCGCCGACGCCCTGCGCAAGAACCCGCTGGGCGTCTTCGTCCGCGCCCTCAACTGGTCAAAGGAACTTAGCTGATGTCTCGTCTCGCCATCCCCTCCATGGCCGTCCTCGCCCTGGCGAGCCTCGGCGCCTGCGCCGGCGCCGAGGCAATCCCGGAGGCTGCGCCCTTCGTGTCGGCCACGCTTCAAGCGTCGGCTCCGGTCTCCGTTGCAGGCGCCGAGACGGCGGCTTCCGACCCTCAGGATCTGGCCGCCTTGCCAACGGTGTCTTGGCCGGCCTCCGTTCCGGTCGATCCGGCGTCGCCGGAGTTGCGCGATCCGGCCGAGCGAGTGGCGCGCGCCAATGCGGCGGCACGGATCGAGCCCACCCGCGACGGCTATGCCAATGCGGTGCAGGTCTATGCTTTCGATGAGGGCGCCTTGTTCCAGATCTACGCCGCCCCCGGCCAGATCACCGACATCGCCCTGCAGCCGGGCGAAAGCCTTTCGGCGTCCGGGCCCGTCGCGGCCGGCGACACCGCACGCTGGATCATCGGCGACACCGTGAGCGGAAGCGGCGTCACGGCCAGGGTCCACATCCTGGTCAAACCGACCCGGCCGGCCCTGCGCACCAACCTGATCATCAATACCGATCGCCGGACCTATCATGTGGAACTCCGATCCACAGCCTCGACCGCCATGGCCTCCGTCTCCTGGCGGTATCCACAAGACGAACTGATCGCCCTGCAGGCCGCGACCAGCCGGCAAGCCGCCCGAGCGGCGGAGCGCACGATCGATATCGACGCCTTGAGCTTTGACTATCGGGTCAGCGGCGACACCGCGCCGTGGCGTCCGGTGCGCGCTTTCGACGACGGACGTCAGGTGTTCATCGAATTTGGTCCGGGCCTGGACGCCTCGACCCTGCCGCCGCTGTTCGTTCGCAGCGAAGACGGCCGCAGCACTGACCTCGTCAACTACCGCGTCGCCGGTCGACGCATGGTCGTCGATCGCCTGTTCACCGCCGCCGAATTGCGCCTGGCGTCGCCACGAGGGCGCGAGGTCGTGGTGCGCATCGAGAAAACGGGGCGCGTCGCCCGATGACCGATCACACCTCGACGGACAAGGACGAGATTTCCCGGCAAATGCGTCTGAGGCCTTCGCCCCCGCCCGTGATGCGGCTGTCGCGCAAGGCCCTGATAGCGATCGGCGGCGTCTCCGCCCTGGCCCTGGCCGCCGCCCTGGGCTTCGCCCTTCTGGAGCGTGCCGGCCCTTCCGCCCAACCAGAACTCTACCGGGTCGGAGGTCCGCCGCCCGAAAACCTGCAGACGCTTCCGTCCGACTACACGCGTCGCGGGAGCTCCTCCGTCGTCCCCCAACTGGGTCCGCCTCTGCCCGGGGATCTCGGTCGCCCGATCGTGGCGGCCCAGGCCAACGGCGTCGACGTCTCGCCGCCCGCGATCGGACGGGTGAATACAGAGCAGGATCCGGCCCGCACGGCCTTAGACGCCATTCGCCAACGCGCTGCCCAGGAGCAGGAGACCGCCCGGTTGAGCAGCCTGTTTGTGACAGGCGTGCGGCCGGCAGGCTTCACGGCGACCGGCCAGCAAGCTGGCGCCGTGGCGCCCCCTCCGACCCAGGGTCCGGAGCAGCCCCTCTCCGCTCTCGGCGTCGCGCCTTCGCCGTTCACCGTTCAGGCCGGAGCGATCATCTCCGGCGCCCTTGTCACCGGCCTTCGCTCCGATCTCCCCGGCGCCGCCATTGGTCAGGTGACCGACGATGTCTACGACAGCGTCTCGGGTCGCCATCTCCTCATTCCGAAGGGATCGCGCCTGCTGGGCGCCTATGAGGCCGACGTCGCCTTTGGTCAGTCCAGACTGTCTCTGATCTGGTCTCGCCTGATCCTGCCCAACGGCCGCTCGATCACGCTGGACGACATGCGCGCCACCGACCCGCAAGGGTATTCGGGCCTGGAAGACCGGACCGACAACCGGTGGGGCGAGCGCTTGAGAACCGCCGCCCTGACCACCTTGTTGGCCGTCGGCGCCTCCTCGGGCGTCGGCAGTGGCGACGACGCCGTCACGAGAGCCCTCACCCAGGGTGTTTCCGGCGGGGTGAATGCCTTCGGTGAAGGGCTGGTCGCGAAAGGCCTGGGTGTCGCGCCGCGACTGACGATCCGGCCAGGCTTCGCCTTCCGTGTCATCGTGTCGCGCGACCTCGTTCTCGAACCCTACGGAGACCGTTGATGACGCGCAAACTCGCCGGACTGCAGGACGACACCCCGGTCAAACTGACGGTCGAGTTGCCGGCCGATGTCCATCGCGATCTGATACGCTACGGTGCGGTGCTGAGCGAGGTTGAAGGCCGCCCCTTCACGCCCGCACAGTTGATCGGCCCCATGTTGTCGAGGTTCATGGCCACAGACCGCACATTCACCAACACCAAGGCGGGGCGGGCCGGGTGAGCTCGCGCCTTCAGTCTGCACGTGACGGCTGCATGGCGCGCGCTGTAGAGACGAAGCGCCGCAAAGCCGGGTTGTCATTTGCCGCGGACCAGGCGGCAGCAAACGGGGCGCTCAGTTCCGCGCTCTCCAGTGGTCGAACAACAACATCATCCGGAAGACGAGCGGCAGCCATGGCTCCGGCGCTGACGACGGCGAGGCCAAGGTTCAGCCGCGTCATCCCGATCAGCACAATGGCGCCGACATCGGTGCTTTCCAGATCGAACGGCGGGCCGGCCGCCTCTGTCAGCCGGGCGATGTCCCGGTGTCCGAGATCGCGTGTACTGACCAGCAGGTGATCGGCCCTGACGTCGCCGAGGCCGATCACTTCGGCGGCGCTCAGCCTGTGCGATTTGGGAACGGCGATCTGAAGGGGCTCTCGCCACAACTCCGAGACGTCGAGCCCGGTAACGGTCGTCCCCCCCGGCAGTACGGCCAAGTCGAGACGCCGATCAGCCACGGCGGCGATGTGCTCCTCCGCTGAACCGTCAGAAACCTCGATTCTCACCCGGGGATGAGCGCCCCTGAACCGCGCCAGAAGCGCCAGAAGGAAATCCCCGATGGAGGGCGCCGTCAGTCCGATCCGTAAACGCCCTTTTTGACCCCCGCCCGCGGCCCGGGCGTCCGTCACCGCCGCGCTCAAAAGGGTCAGGGCGCTTTCCACCACGGAGATGAACTCCACACCCGCGTTGGTGAGTGTCACGCCCCGCGCGCTGCGCTGGAACAGGGAAACGCCCAGGCCTTCCTCAAGGTGGCGGACGCGGCGACTGACCGCGGACTGCTCGACACCGAGTTGTTCAGCGGCGCGCCGAAAGCCGCCGGCTTGGGCGACTGTCACCGACCAACGCAACGACGTGATGTCGAGCGTCGGGACGGCTATGCCGATCATGACACGTCAGCGGGGTTGATGCGTGCGTCCGGCCGTTGGGCGGCCAGCAGGATGGCTGCTGCGCGGCCGGCGAGCTTGCAGTGGAGGCGCTCAAGCGCGGGAAGAAACTCCGAAGCCTCGCCGGCGAGACCTTGTCTGAGAGTGTCCAAATCTAAATTGAGCTCGGGGATCGCCTCGACCTCAGCGGCTTCGAGCCAAACGAGCTGGCGGGCCACGCGGTCATAGGCGCGCCACAGGACTTCATCCCCTCCCAGACGCACGATTGTGGAGAGCAGGTCCGCAAGCCCGGCGCCGGAGGGCGGGATCCAGCCTTTCAGCGCCTGCTCGTTGTCGGCAAGCGCAGCTTTGAGCAACGCCAGCCGGAGGCGATATCGGGCACGCACCGAGGCGGCGTCCTGCCTGAGCCCGGTGTACCCCCCGTTAGGGGAGCGCTCGACCATGCCCTCGCCACCGAGCCAGGCCAGGGCTTCACGCACAGGCGTGGTCGACAGTCGCAGACTTTGCGCGGCGTCGAGAATGACAATCGCGCGGTCGGGCGCAAAGACGCCGTCAACCGCCTGCTGTCGCAAAGTCTGCAGGGCCAGACTGAAGGGATCGCGGTTTCGAGCCATGGGAGGTCATCCGGGGTCAGGCCGAACCGTCCGCAATTCTCCACAGGGTTGAAAGCCCGCGCTTGGATTTTGCCGGATATCCACGTCAGCTGCCGGAGGACCTGCACATTTTGCACGGATTTCCCGCGCAAACCTCGCGCGAGTTTGGTGCAGCGCACAAGTGTGCGTTGCCTCAGCGGGGCTTTTGGCTTCATTCTTGGTTCGGAAGGTCTGTATGCGTGATGTTTGAGCCGGGTCGGCAATCCCGTGACGGACAAATCTTGTCCGAAGCGCTGAAGCGTATCCGAAGGTTGCGCAACCTTTCGGCGGCCGATGTCGCCAGGCGCATGAACATCTCCCTGAGGACCTACCAGGATTTCGAGGCCGGGCGATACCGGCTCAACGAGGATTACGTTCATCGCTTCGCGGCGGCGACGGACAGCGATCCCCAGGCGATCCTTCACGCCGTGCGGATCGGGGCGCCGGACCTCGCTCTCTGGTGCGCCGACAACAAACTCCTCACGATCTTTGAAATCGAACTTCAACGGTTCTACGACAGGGCGGGTGAGCGCATCCGAACCCTGGAGCCCCGGGAAGTGATCGTCGGCATGTCAGCGATGTTCGAGGCTTTGGACGACGAAAGCCAGAACCGCCAGACGACTGTGGACAGTTGGCTTGAGGAAGGTCGTAAGGCGCTGAGACGCCGACGCCCGAAACCCGGGCAGTGAAATATACGGCAATATAGATTTTCACACCTTCGGAACGCGCGCTCCATGCCTTTGCCAAATCCTTGGCGAACCAGAGGAGACAGACATGACCACCTCGATCCTGAACCGCATCAGCGTCGGCAGCGCCAAGGCGCTGACCCAGGGCGACATCACCGGCAAGTACCTCGAAGCCAACTTCATGCCGAGCCGCGTGCCCGTCTGATCGAACCGGGCGGCCGTCGCAGACGGCCGCCCGACTTTCTCCAATGTCGCAAAAACTCCATGCCTGGCCAGCGGCGCACATCCGCATGGCTCGAGTCGGCACCGATATCGTCGTGCTTGACATATTGGGTGATGCCTACACCTGCCTCGCCGGGGGCGCAGAACATCTGCAACTGCTGGCCGATGGGCGGATAGGGCTGATGCAGAGCGCCGTCCTGAACGATCTTGAAGAGGCCGGATGGGTGTCGGCTTGTCCGGCCCTTCCACAGCCGCGGCGCTTTCAAGCGCCGGTCCGCTGTCGCAACCCCGCCCCTTCGGGCTTTGGGCTTCAACTCTTGCCGGTCAGCGTTCAGGTTCTGGCGGCAACCACCTGGATGCGTGATCAGTCTCTGGCGGACATTCTCACAGCGGCGCGACGTCTGCAGCCCGCCCCGCGGCCGTCTAACGGCGATGTGGCCGTCATCGACCAAACGATTGCGGCCTTCGAGACCGTAGGGCCCTGGCTTCCGCGTCAGGGCCTGTGCCTCCAGCGCGCCTTCTCACTTCTCAACTGCCTCACCCGACGCGGCGTGCCTGTCGACTGGGTCTTTGGCGTTCGCACCTGGCCCTTCGCCGCCCATTGCTGGTTACAGCACGAGGACACCGTCCTCGCCGACGACCTGGACAGGATCCTCGGTTACACCCCGATCCTGATCGTCTGACCATGGGCGACTATTTGATCGTCGGCGAGAAGGCCGAATCCTCCGTTGCCGGCGCGCGATCGACCGCATTGCGAGACCAGTGCCGCGCCGAGGGCTTCACGCTGCAAAACCTTGGGCCCAGAGTCTGGCTGGCCGCACGCGGCCCACGACCGCTGACGACCCTGACCGTCGGCGCCTGGATACTGGTGGGTGATGTCCTCAACCGCAGCCATCGCCGGCTGGATCCCGCGTCGGACATCGAGCCTCATAGCTACGAGAAGAAGCTCTTCAGCCGGTTCTGGGGTCGGTTCGTGGGCGTCAGACTTCGGGGCGAAGGCATCGACGCGGCGCTCAGAGACCCCACCGGATCTCTGGAGTGCGTGACCTGGCACGATGACGATCTCATCCTTGTCGCCTCGGACATCCCTGGCTGGATCGCCCATACCCTTCCAACGTCGACGCGGATCGACTTCAATCGCGTCGGCGAGGCTCTGGTCGATCCCTTGCGTGTCTGGAGCGAGCTTCTGCTCGACGGTCCGCGAGCCGTGCTGCCCGGCTCCATCATGGCGTTGCCCGCGGAACATCCCGGAGCCCTGCTCTGGCGGCCTGACAACTTCGCCTGCCGTTCAGACCGGTGGGACATTGCGCCCACGGCCGCAGCCGATCTGCTCAGGACGTCAATCGACGAAGCGGTGGCTGGCCTGTCGAGCCTCAGCGCTTGCATCGGCTGCGAAGTTTCGGGCGGCCTGGACTCCAGCGTGGTCGCGGCAAGCCTGGCGACGGCGGCCAGGGACAAGGTGCGCCTGTGGCTGAACGCGTGGGGAGAGGATCCGGGCGCGGACGAGAGACGCTATGTCGACGACCTCGCCCATCGTCTGGACATCGCGCCGATCTGCGTGGCCCGGCCACAAGGCGTGTTGTCGGAAGCGGACTTGCTAAGCCTGTCCCAGAGCGTGAGGCCGGGCCTCAACGCTCTGGACGGGTCATACGACGCCGCATGGGCCGAGCAATGGCGGTCGGCCGGTGTTGACGCCGTCATGACCGGCAAGGGCGGCGATTCCGTGCTGATTCAGGCGGCGACAGCGGATGTGTTCACCGACCGCTATCGAGCGCAGGGATGGCGATCGATCCTCTCGCCCGACCTGGCTGAACTGGCGCGTTTGAACCAGCGCTCGGTCTGGTCGCTGATCGCTGAGGCCCGAGGGGGGCCGGGAACATTGCCGTCCGGCGATAGTGCGGGGCCAGACTGGGTCCGACCGGCAATGCGCGCGGAACAGTCGGACCCGGCGCATCCCTGGCTGGCGGTGGCCCCGCTCACGGGCCCTGCGCGAACGCATCAGATCGCGGGCATCGCCAGCGGCGTATCCTTCAGCGCGTCGTCGCACCAGACCGCGATCGTCGATGTCTTCCATCCCCTGCTCGCTCAACCCGTCGTCGAAACGGCCTTGAGCCTGAGCCCGTCGCAGTTGACGCTCGGAGCCCGGGATCGCGGTCTCGTTCGCCGGGCTTTCGCCAACCGGCTGCCGCCGAGCATCATTCACCGACGCTCGAAGGGTGAGATGACCGCCTTTTACGGCCGCCTGCTCGCCCGAAGCCTGCCCGTCCTGCGGCCGTGGCTGCTGGACGGAAGACTGGCGCGCGAAGGAATGCTGGACGTCGCCACGCTCGATCAGACCCTGAAGCCGGAGGTGCTTCTGTGGCGCGGCGGCTTTGGCGAGATCATGATCGCGGCGGCGCTGGAGGGCTGGGTGCGCGTTTGGGAGAATCGGCTGGGCCAGGCGGCGCAGCCCCGGAAGGGCTGAGCGTCTCCTCCCACCAGGCGAAGAGCTGCGCGTAGAGATCGCGTGCATTGGCGGGGCTCCACATCATGTGCCCTTCCCCCCAATAGGTCACCAGACGCGACGTCCGATTCTGGCGGTGAAGCGCCGAAAAGATGCGCTCGGCCTGGGACATCGGCACGAAATCCCGATCCGCCGTGATCAGCATGACCGGTTCGGTGATCCGGTCAGCCGCGAACAGCGGGCTTTTCTCCAGATAAGCGCCAGCTTTCGCCCAGGGCGGACCGCCGGTCCCGCCTTGCCCGACCTCGGCCCATCCCATCTGATAGGCGACGGTAGAGCCCTCCTCTGGCCGGCTTCGACTGATCGGGGTGAACTCACCCCAGGCGCCGACGAGATCGGACAGGCCGGCCCACGACACATAGGAGCGATACCGGTGAGAGCGTGTGGCGATGCCCAGCGCCGCGTAGCCTCCGTAACTGTGCCCCAGAATCGCCAGCCGGTCCGAAGGGAGATCCGGAACTGCGGCGAGCATCGCATCGACCGCGACATCGACGCTTTGCGCATAGCCGTCGATCGTATCGGAGCCCTCCCCGTCGAGGGGCATGGCGGGAGACAGAACGGCGTAGCCGGCGCCGGCGATCAGCTCAAGGCTGAGCGACACTCTCATCGTGACCGGATCCTGGAAGGCGCCGTCGTCGACCGAGCCCGGATAGACGGCGATGATCACGCCCTTGACGTCTCGTGGCGCGACTCCGTCTGGAAGATAGAGGTAGCTCTGTGTATCCCGGCCGAGGCGATCCTTGTGGGCGAGGGCCTGCGCCCGAGGCCAGGACCGTTCGGCAAGTTCCGAATTGAGATGGTCGATCGTGCGCACCCCAACGGCATTCGCGAGCCGTAGCGTCTGCTCGCCCTTGTCCGTCGTCAGGGAGACGATCGTCGAGGGGCCGGCCGCGACGATCCGGGTCATCCCGCCTGCGGGACCCGGCGACAGTTCGACCATGTCGCCCTCCCCCAAGATCCGGGCCGCGCCATTGCCCAGGACGCCCACCGCCCAATCCCGGTCCGGCGGTGTGTTGGTGCGCAGCCGCAGCGGCGCGAGCATGTCGGTGAACCCGGCGTCGGCAAAGACCTCTTCTGGTTCGGATCGACGCCTCAGGCCGCCGCTCCGTGTTTCCCAAAGCCCGCCGTCGGCGAACATCAGGAGGCCGTGCCCGGTGTTCGCCGCCAGCCGGGCGGGAGGAGCGACCAGGTCCCGGGTGAGAGAGATCGGCGGCTGCGTTGAGCTCACACTCCACCAGTCGAACCGGTCCTCGGCCGATCGCCGAGCGTACAGCACCGGTTGCTCGCCGCTGAGGTTGGCGCGCACGCCGCGCAGGCGGTCGAGACCGCTGTCGGCGGGAAAGGGATCGAGGCCGTCGAGGCGCAGGGCGACATGAGAACCGTCCGGCCGGACCTGGAACAGTGCCCCCGCCGCCCAGGCCGCCCCATACGGCCGCGCCCAAACCAGCAGGGACCGTGACCCCGGCGACCAGCGCAGGAGGTGGGGCGCCACGTCCAGGTTCTTGACCGGCCGGGTCAGGGCGCCAGTGCGGGTGTCGATCAGCACGAGGTCGCCGCGTTCGGCTATATCGCTCTGGATGAGGGGCCGGGACAGATCGGCGGCGATGCCAGACCCGCCAAGGAGGACGGCGATCACACGCCCGTCGGGGGACGCGGCCATGTCGCGGACACGCCCGTCAATCAGGGGTTTGGCGCCGTTCGTCCTGCAATCGAAAAGCACGACGCTCTGATCGGCGAGCGGGTTCGGCGTCGTGATGACGCCGCCCTCGGTGTCCACCACTGTGCGGGACGGTGTCCTTCCCAGCGCCATCGCAGCCCATTGACGGGCGACTTCCGTCTGGCTGTCGCCATCGTGACGCAGCACCCACGGCAGGCTTGCGTCCGGCCGCACCGTCATCGCGAGACGGTTCTCATCGAGCCATGCCGCAAAGGCGCCGGCGACGGGCATGTCCGGCGTCAGACCGGTCCATCGAACGGTCCGCGTGGCTATGTCGACGACCCCCGCCTCGAGTTTTCGGTCCAGAAGGCGATAAACCAAAAGACGTGCGCCCGACGGCGACCAGGGGC
>FTCT01001623.1_pt1 | contig 35688 bp, 33 predicted proteins | sample 1658881 | NCBI WGS metagenome assembly FTCT01 (sample SAMEA3914864, study PRJEB12502) | metagenome | biome: forest; material: soil | place: USA | collected 2012-03-12 | depth 0.3 m | reverse complement strand
TAGGTGCTCGACGTCACCGTCACGCTCTTGAAGGCTTCGGTAATGCGGTGGTCGTAGGCCAGGCGCAGCAGGCCGTCGCGGCCTTTGATGAAGACGCGCTTGGCGAACTTCTGCCAGTCGTGCGGCGTATTGTTGGGGAAGGCGACCTTGTTGATCTCGGCGATATAGACCGCCGCATCGTGCCAGTTCTTGAACGCCTGGTTGCCCTGAGCGGCATAGGAGGCGATACGCGCCAGCCCGCGCGGCGACAGGACCGGCCCGACATCGTTGAGGATGGCCGAACGGATCAGGGTCGGACGCAGGGTCGACAGGACCATGGTGATCAACCCGCCCATCGACGTGCCGACAAAAATCGCCTGACCGATGCCGAGACTGTCGCACAGGTCGAGAATGTCGCGGGCATAGGTCCAGATGTGGTAGTTCATCGGGTCCTGATCGTATTCCGACAGGCCGCGGCCACGGATGTCGGGCACGATGACGCGGCGGTCAAGCCCGGCGATATAGGGGGCGACGTCTTCGAAATCGGCGCTGTTGCGCGTCAGGCCGTGCAGGCAGATGACCGGCAGGCGCACGCGGCCCGGGCTTGCCGGATAGTCGCGGGCATAGAGGCGCAGGCCGTCGTCAGTCGACCACCAGCGGTCCTGATAGGTGGCCGCCGGCTTGCGCATGGCGAGGCCACGGTCGTTATGATGCTGCTCCGCGGCATCGTCGGCAAATCCGTCGGTGCGCTGCGAGGCCGGCTTCAGACTGATCAAGATACCACCCGTCAGGCGAAAAACACGGTTAATGGATGATTCTTTACATGAAAACTCGGTCTTTGCGCGTAAAAAATGCGCACCGTTCCGTAATCGTACCGCGATTTTGCGTGTGCGATTGATTTTTTTGTCGCGAAGCCGTACAGCGGGCCCGGGCCGTCAGGACGGCCCTGCCCCACGAAAGGCCGCCGGTCATCCTGACGCTGATTACGACGTCCACTGACAATATCCTCTTTTGTGGTCTTCCGGGTTGGGGAAGAGACCGTTCGACAAAGGAGCTGTCATGCCTGCCCTTCCCCATACCAAACCGCATTCGTCCAAGCCTTTGGCGGCCTACAAACGCGACGCCGCGCGCCTGCTCAAGGCCTTGCGCGCCGGCGATTCCGATGCGGAAACACGCTTCAGTATTTTACGCGACACACCATCTTCGGCACAGCTGAAACACGCCCTGGCCGTCGTGGCGATGGAAGCCGGCTTCGAATGCTGGACCGCCCTGAAGGCGGCTGGCGACGAACCGGACTTTTCAGACATCTTCGCCCGGCCGGGCATCAGCGACAGTCTGAACGCCTGGTTCGCGACCTACGACGAAGCGAAGGCCTATCACCAGGCGCACGGCGGCGTGCTTCTGCCCTACCGTCACCAGGTCTTCGTAACCTCGCTGGCGGTCCTGACGCGACTGGGTTATGAGCAGGGTCATCCGGACTGGAAGGAGATCGGACATGATTTTGTAAGACCGGCCTCGCCCGAGGCGCACGCCCGTATCCAGGCCGCCCTGCTGCGCAGGTTCGGCGTTTAACGACACAGGTCTTACATCATGCCTCTTCTGAACGCGGATGCCACGCATCCTATCCGCACGCCGCAAGGCGTCACCATTCCCAACACCATCCACCTCAAGGCGGTCATCGACCATCCGCGCATCACGGCCGGCGAATACAGCTATTTCAGCCATTTCGCCGCGCCGGAGACGCCGGCCGGGTGGGCGCAGTTGCTGGCGCCCTACCTGTTCCCGATCAGCAACGAAAAACTGGTCGTCGGCCGCTTCTGCCAGTTCGCGCACGGGACGACCTTCATCACCAGTTCGGCCAACCATCCGATGGGCGGGTTCAGCACCTATCCCTTCCGGGTGTTCAAACCAGAGACGATGATCGACTACGTCAACCTGCCGTTCAAGGACACGATCGTCGGCAACGACGTCTGGATCGGATACGGCGCCATCGTCATGCCGGGCGTCACCATCGGCGACGGCGTCATCGTGGCGGCGGGATCGGTGGTGACGTGCGACGTCGCCCCCTACTCCATCGTCGGCGGCAATCCGGCCACGCCCTTGCGTCAGCGCTTCAGCGACGAAATCGTCGCCGATTTGCTTAAGGTTCGCTGGTGGGACTGGCCGATAGACCGCATCGAAGCCAGCCTTGGCGCCATCGAAAGCGGCGATATCGACGCGCTGAAAGCCGGATGATCGAACGGACGCCAGTTTGAACTGGGGCTTGCTGCGTTTTCTTCTAAACGCGGCAAGCCCCAGATTCTTGGTGGTCGCATGCTTTACGCGAAAAAGTAGCGTCCACTTTTTCGCAGCATGCTCTGGCGTCCGCCCCAAACGCACCGTATAAGCCTCGTTCAAAATCAACGCTTTCAGACCGTTGCCAAGGCCTTATGTCCGCTCGCTACAATCCCAAAGAAACCGAACCCTGTCAGCGCCAGCGCTGGGACGACGCGCAGGTCTTCCTGACGCACAACGATCCATCCAAGCCGAAATACTATGTGCTTGAGATGTTCCCCTATCCCTCGGGGCGCATCCACATGGGCCACGTGCGCAACTACGCCATGGGCGACCTGGTGGCGCGGTTCAAGCGCGCGCGCGGTTTCAACGTGCTGCACCCCATGGGTTGGGATGCCTTCGGCATGCCGGCGGAAAACGCCGCCATGGAGCGCAAGATCCACCCCAAGGGCTGGACCTACGACAACATCGCCAATATGCGCGGCGAGCTGAAGCGCCTGGGCCTGTCGATCGACTGGACGCGCGAATTCGCCACCTGCGACCCGGCCTATTACGGCCGCCAGCAGAAGTGGTTCCTGGACCTGCTCAAGAACGAATTCGTCTATCGCCGCGAAAGCCAGGTGAACTGGGATCCGGTGGACCAGACCGTGCTGGCCAACGAGCAGGTCATAGACGGCCGCGGCTGGCGGTCGGGCGCCCTGGTCGAAAAGAAGAAGCTGACCCAGTGGTTCATGCGTATCACGCATTTTGCCGACGACCTGCTGCAGGGCCTTGAAACCCTGGAACGCTGGCCGGAAAAGGTGCGGTTGATGCAGGCCAACTGGATCGGCCGCTCTCGGGGGCTGCGCATGCGCTTCCCGTTCGCCGACGCGGCGCCGCAAGGCTTCAGTGACGGCCTGGAAGTCTACACGACACGCCCCGACACCCTGTTCGGCGCCAGCTTCGTCGCCATCGCCGGCGACCACCCGTTGGCCGAACTGGCGGCGCGAAGCAACCCCGAGCTGGCTGGCTTCCTGAAGCAGATCAACAAGGGCGGCGTCAGCCAGGCCGATATCGACACCGGCGAAAAGCTCGGTTTCAACACCGGCATCCGCGTCAAACATCCGTTCAAGCCAGGTGAGACGCTCGATATCTGGGTCGCCAATTTCGTGTTGATGGACTACGGCACGGGCGCCATCTTCGGCTGCCCGGCGCACGACCAGCGCGACTTTGATTTTGCTCGCAAATACGGTCTCAACATCACCGAAGTCGTGCTGCCACCGAACGCCGATCCCGCCACCTTCACCGTCGGCGACGAACCCTATGTCGGCCCGGGACATATATTCAATTCGGCCTTCCTCGACGGGCTCGATGTCGAAGCGGCCAAGGACAAGGCGATCGAGACCATCGAAGAGATGGGTCTGGGTACGGGCGCGACGGTGTTCCGTTTGCGCGACTGGGGCGTATCGCGTCAGCGCTACTGGGGCTGCCCGATTCCCGTCATTCACTGCGACGACTGCGGCGTGGTGCCGGTGCCCGACGACCAGCTGCCGGTCGTCCTGCCCGAGGACGTCACCTTCGACGTGCCCGGCAATCCGCTGGAACGCCATCCGACGTGGAAGCACGTCAAGTGCCCGCATTGCGCCCGTGACGCGCGCCGCGAAACCGATACGCTCGACACCTTCGTCGACTCGTCGTGGTACTTCGCGCGCTTTACCGATCCGACGGCCGACGCGCCGATCAACAAGGACGCGGCCGACTACTGGATGCCGGTCGATCAATATATCGGCGGTATCGAGCACGCCGTGCTGCACCTGCTGTACGCGCGCTTCATCACACGCGCGCTTAACGCCTGTGGCTATCTCGACGTCAAGGAGCCGTTCGCCGGCCTCTTCACCCAGGGTATGCTGACGCACGAAACCTATAAGGACGCCAATGGCGACTGGGTCGAGCCCGCCGATGTCGAAGTCTCGACCGTCGACGGCGCCCGCGTCGCGACGCGGATTTCGACCGGTGAGACGGTGAAGATCGGCGACAGCGAAAAGATGTCGAAGTCGAAGAAGAACACGGTCGCCCCCGGCGACATCTTCGACACCTACGGCGTCGATTCGGCGCGCCTGTTCGTGCTGTCCGACTCGCCGCCCGAACGCGACGTTCAGTGGTCGACCTCGGGTGTCGAAGGCTCGTGGCGCTTTACCCACCGTGTGTGGGACCTGTTCGACGCCCTGCCGGCCGAAGACATCGCCTGCACGGATGAAAATGCCGCCGCCGAGCTGATCAAGGCCGCGCACAAGACCGTCAAGGCCGTCACCGAAGGCTTCGAAGGCTTTCGCTTCAATTCGGCGATCGCCAAGCTGTACGAATTCGTCACCACGGTGCGCACCAGCGACATCGCGAAGACGGGGTCGGCGGCACGCCGCCAGGCCCTGACCTTCCTGGCCGGCCTGATCGCGCCCGTCACGCCGCACCTGGCCGAGGAATGCTGGGCGCGCCTGGGCAACGGCGGCCTGATCGCCGCACAAGCCTGGCCGCACTTCGACCCGGCCCTGGCGCAGGACGACGTCTACATCCTGCCGGTGCAGGTCAACGGCAAGCGCCGCGGCGAAATCACCGTGAAGAACGGCGCCACGGAAGCGGAGATCCGTGAAACCGCGCTTGCGGACGAAGACGTTAAGCGGCATCTTGCGGGCACCGAGATCCGCAAGGTCATTATCGTGCCCAACCGGATTCTCAACTTCGTGGTGGGATAGGCCAAATGCGCATTGCCCTTCGACTTCTGTCCCTGTCGGCCCTGGCGGCTGCGTCCGTATCCGTTTCCGGGTGCGGATTCACGCCGCTCTATGCCCAACAGGGCCTTACCGGCAAGCTGTCGCAGATCGCCGTCGAAACCTCGCAGACGCGCACAGGCTACTTCCTTGGGCAGGAGCTGAAGAACGGCCTCGGCCAGACCAACGACCGTCCGCTTTATCTTCTGAAGGTGGGGTTGAAGGAAAACCACTACCAGGTCGGTTATCGCGTCGACGATACGGCAACGCGCTCCGAACTGACCGACAATGTAACCTACGTGCTCAAGGATGCAGCGACCAACAAGATCTTGCTGCAGAAGACCTTCACCGAGACCGTGACCTACAACGTCTCAAGCTCGCCCTTCACCGGCATCGTATCGCAGCAGGACGCCGAGGAACGGCTGGCAGCCAGCGCGGCGCGCAAGATCCAGACGGCCGTCGCGCTCTATTTCCACGATCCCAAAGCGCAGTAGATTCCTGACATGAAGCTCGGCAAAAAGCCCGAGATCGATGCGTTTTTCCGCAAGCCGCCGTCCCACGTCGTCGGCGTGCTGATCTATGGCAAGGACCGCAGCCAGGTTCTGGAGCGCTCGACAACGCTTGCCAGGACAATCGTCCCCGATATCAACGACCCGTTCAACGTCTCGCTTTTGACCGAAACCGATATCGACGGCGATATCGGCCGGCTGGAAGGCGAACTGCAGGCTCTGTCGCTCATGGGCGGCAGGCGCCTGGTCCGGCTGAAGTTCTTTACGGAAAAGGCGGCGCTCGACAAGGCTGTGGCTTTAGTTGTGAAAAGCCATGCCGCCGGGGAATACAATCCGGAGGCCTTCCTGATCATCGAAGCCGGCTCATTGGGCGGCGATTCGGCGCTTCGCCGCCTGGCGGATGCCGACAAGAATCTTGCCAGCATAGCCTGCTACGATGACGAAACCGGCGACATCATCCGTATGGCGCGCGAAACCTTGCAGGAGAACGGCGTGTCGCTGAACACCGCCGCCATGGATATATTCGCTCAGCGTCTGCCCAAGGAACGCGGCATTGCTCGCCAGGAAATCGAGCGTCTGGTACTGTTCATCGGTCCGGGCTCGAACAAGACGCTCAACGAGACCGAGCTGCAGGATTTCCTCGGCGTCGAGCCGGAAGCCTCGCTGTTCAAGGCCGCGTCGGACGCCTTTGCCGGCCGCATGAAGATGGCTCAGATGGGCCTCAGGCGAGCCTTTGCCGAGGGCGAGAGCGGCCCCGACGCCATGCGCGCGCTCAGCCTGCATTTCGGCAAGGTCCGGCTCCTTAAAAACCATCTGGCGTCGGGCATGGGCGGCAAGGAAGCCGCACGCGCCGCCGGCGTCTTCTGGAAGGAAGAAGACGACATGCTGCGCCAGGCGCGTGCGTGGAATTTCGATGGACCGAACGGGCTTGACGCCCTGTCACGCGATATCGTCGAGGTCGATCGTCAATGCAAATCGACCGGTATGCCGGATCTGTTGCTGGCCGAACGCATCTTCATGCAGGTCGCCGGCAAGGCCAACCGCGCCGGGCTTTAATCAGCTCAAACGCCGCATGGCTCGCCGCATTAGTGGCGGCGGCCAAAGAACGAAAAGAGTGGTGCCCTTACCAACGGCAATCGCCGTTGGAGTGACTACTGGCCCTTCATCAGACGGCGGCAGACCTCGTCGAGCTGTTCCAGCGACGCGTAGTTGAGGCGTAATTCGCCCTTGCCGCCCTTGTCGTCGAGCTTGACCTTGAGGCCCAGGGCTTCCTGGAGATCCTGTTCCAGCGACTGGATATCGGCATTGGCCGCAACGGCGGGGCGTTGCCCGGCCGGCTTCAGCGGACGGTTCTGTTCGTCGCGCACCAGGGCTTCGGCCTGGCGCACAGACAGGCCGCCGGCGATGATCTGGTCGGCCAGGGCTTCGGCATTTTCCGCCGTTACCAGCGCCCGGGCATGACCGGCGGTCAGGCGGCCTTGCAGCACATGGTCCTGGACGATTTCGGGCAGGCCCAGAAGACGCAGCATATTGGCGATATGACTGCGCGACTTGCCAAGCGCCTGCGCCAGAGCGTCCTGCGTACGACCGAAACGCTCCATCAGGACCTTATAGGCCCTCGCCTCCTCCATGGCGTTGAGGTCGGCGCGCTGAACGTTTTCGATAATGCCGATTTCGAGCACTTCGAGGTCGTCGAGATCGCGTACGATCGCCGGCATCTGGTGCAGGCCTGCCCGTTGCGCCGCGCGCCAGCGGCGTTCGCCGGCGATGATCTGGTATTTCCCGGTCTGACCGGGGGCCGGCCGGACGAGAATCGGCTGCAAAATGCCCTTCTCGCGGATCGACGCCGACAGCTCCTCGATCTCGGTCTCAGTGAAGACGCGGCGTGGCTGATCGGGGTTGCGGACCAGGAGATCGATCGGCAGTTCCGGGGCGCGCAACCCCTCGTTCATGCCTTCGGCCTGTGGTGCAATGGCGGGCGCGGCGACCGGATCGCCCAGTAAAGCGGATAAACCCCGACCTAAACCTCTTTGTTTTTCAACCATTTAGAAATATTTCCCTGCGGTTCAAGCCGCTTTGGCGCGGCGCGTCTTCTCGCGCGCCACCAGTTCCTTGGCCAGCTTGATATAGGCCTGGCTGCCGGAGCATTTCATATCGTAGATCAGGGCGGGTTTGCCGAACGACGGCGCCTCCGACACCCGCACATTACGCGGTATGACCGTGTCATACACGAGATGACCGAAGTGGCCGCGCACGTCGCGTTCGACGTGGCCCGACAGCGCATTGCGCTTGTCGAACATGGTGAGCACGATGCCTTGCAGGCTGAGGCGCGGATTGAGCGAGCCACGCACCAGATCGATCGTGCGCATCAACTGGCTGAGGCCTTCCAGCGCGAAGAATTCGCACTGCAGCGGCACCAGGACGGCGTCGGCCGCGCTCATGGCGTTGACGGTCAGCAAGTTCAGCGACGGCGGACAATCGATCAGGATGTAGTCGTAGGGCGGTTGATCCTGATCGAGCGCATCCAATGCGTCACGCAGGCGATAGGACCGGCGCTCGGCCTGACCCAGCTCGATTTCGACACCCGACAGGTCGGGATCCGACGGCAGCAGCGAAAGGCCCGGCACCGACGTCTTCAGTGCGGTATCGCCAATCGGCTTCTGATCGACGATGACGTCGTAGAGCGAGCTCTTGCGTTCGTTCTTGGGGATACCCAGCCCGGTGGACGCATTGCCCTGGGGGTCGAGGTCGATCAGCAGGACGCGCTGCCCGATCGCCGCAAGCGCCGTACCAAGATTGATGGCGGTCGTCGTCTTGCCGACGCCGCCCTTCTGGTTGGCGATGGCCAGGGTGCGTGGCGATTGAACATCGAGGTCTTCGCCAGCTTTATCGGGCACGTTTCAGCCTCCGGATATGTACGACTCGACCACGTGGATCGCTCAAGGACTCGTATTGATCTACTTCAAAACGCCAATGTTTGCCAGCCTCGGCCAGTTCACTTTCCACGTTTTCCCCCTTTAAAAACCAGCCATCGGCTCCGTTTTTGAAGAAGCGCTCGGCGTAGCCGAAAAGCTTGGGAAACGGCGCAAAGGCCCGGGCGGTGACGACATCGACCTTAAGGTCGAGGTTTTCCGCGCGGTCGTTAACCACAGTCGCCGGCAGCTTGAGATCGTCAACGAGGGTCTGCAAGAAGCGGCAACGCTTGGCCAGCGAGTCGATGAGGTAGACGTGGGGATCCGGCAGGTCGGAATGTTTGAGCAGGATGGCCAGGACCAGACCCGGAAAGCCGGCACCGGCGCCGAGGTCCGCCCACAGTCGCGCATCCGGCCGGCGGTCGAGCAGTTGCGCGCTGTCGAGCACATGCCGTGACCAGAACTGCGGAATGGTCGCGGGACCGACGAGATTCATCACCTCGTTCTGGGCAGTCAGATGTGTGAGAAAGCCGGAGAGGTCGTCGACCGCCTCGTGTTTCACGTGAAACACCAGCTTCTCCCGGAAGGCCTCCGGCGTCATGGCTTCGATCATATCAGGCGGTCTTCTTGCCCTGGTTACGGACATAAAACAGAAGCGTCGTCAGCGCACCCTGCGTGATCCCTTCCATGCGACCGGCCTGGCCCAGGGTCTGCGGCCGGATACGATTCAAGCGCTCGCGGGCTTCGTTGGACAGGCCCGGCACGGCAGCATAGTCGATATCGCCCGGAATGACGAGGTTTTCATCCCGGCGGAAGGATTCGATCTCCGCCTTTTGGCGCCCCATATAGCCCGAATAGAGGGCGTCGATTTCGACCTGCTCGAACAGCTTCTCAGGCCACGAAGCGATCTCCGGCCACAGGCTTTCGAGCTTGTCGCGAGAGCAGCTGTCATAGGCCATAAGCTGGGCGACGTTGCGGCGCTGACCGTCGCCATTGACCTGGATACCGGCGGCCAGAACATCCCTGGGCGACGCCGACAGTTCGGCGGCGCGTTGGCGAATGGTGTCAAGCGCTTCACGCTTGGCTCCCCAGGCCGCCTTACGGCGCGCACCCACGACACCTGCGGCGATGCCCCGGTCGGTCAGGCGCTGGTCCGCGTTGTCGGCGCGCAGCGACAGGCGGAATTCGGCACGGCTGGTAAACATGCGATAGGGTTCGGTGACGCCACGCGTCACCAGGTCGTCGATCATCACGCCGATATAGGCTTCGTCGCGGCCGAAGATAATCGGACTGATATTGCCGGCGCGCGCCGCGGCATTGAGCCCGGCGACCAGGCCTTGCGCACCCGCCTCTTCGTAGCCCGTCGTGCCGTTGATCTGACCCGCCAGGAAGAGGCCTGCCAGCCGCTTCAGTTCCAGTGTTGGGTGCAATTCTCGCGGGTCGACATAGTCGTATTCGATGGCATAGGCGAAGCGCTTGATGACCACGTCTTCCAACCCAACAATCGTGCGCAGGAAGGCGTCCTGTGTTGCTTCCGATACCGAGGTCGAAATACCGTTGGGATAGACGGTATCGTCGTCATAGCCTTCGGGTTCGAGGAAGACCTGGTGGCTGGTCTTGTCGGCGAACTTGACGACCTTGTCCTCGATCGACGGACAGTAACGCGGGCCACGACCCGACAGGTGTCCGCCGTAAACCGCCGATTCCATCAGGCGTTCGGCGATGATGGCGTGGGTCTTTTCGTTGGTATAGGTAATCCCGCAGGCGATCTGTGGCCGGTCGATGCGCTCGGTCAGATACGAAAACGGTTCGATCTGTTCGTCGCCCAACTGTTGTTCCAGGCGGTCCCAATGAATCGTCTTGCCGTCGAGGCGCGCCGGCGTACCGGTCTTGAGGCGGCCCATATCGAGTTCGAGATCGTAGAGACGCAGGCCGAGGCCATTTGCCGGTTGATCGCCCCAGCGCCCGGCCGAGAGGCGCTTTTCTCCAATATGGATGATGCCGCGCAGGAAGGTGCCGGTCGTCAGGACGACGGCGCGGCCGCGATAAGTCTGGGCTCCGGCGTCGACCACACCCAAGACGATATCGCCGTCGACAATCAAGTCTTCAACCGCGGTCGCGATAATGGTCAGGTTTTCGGTCGCGGCCAGTTCAGCCTGCATGGCTTCGCGGTAGAGCTTGCGGTCGATTTGGGCGCGCGGGCCGCGGACGGCCGGACCTTTGGAGCGGTTGAGCACCTTATACTGGATGCCGCCTATATCGGCCATGCGCCCCATGACACCATCGAGCGCATCGATCTCGCGGACAAGGTGGCCCTTGCCCAGGCCACCGATGGCGGGGTTGCAGGACATTTCACCCAGTGTTTCCCTGCGGTGGGTAAGCAACAACGTTTTGGCGCCCATTCGCGCAGCCGCCGTCGCGGCTTCGCAACCGGCGTGGCCACCGCCGACGACAATCACGTCCCAAAGGGTCTGGGTGTTACTCATCTCGTTTGTCCTGGAGAATTGGGTCGGTGATATAGCAGATCGCAACTGCGACGTCGAATCGCTGTTTCACGTGAAACACTGACTACTTGCCAATGCAAAAGGTGGAGAAAACGACGTCCAAAATGCCCTCGACATCGTAGCGTCCAAACAGGGCATCAAAGGCGTTGACGGCTTGACGGATATGTTCGGCCGTCAGTTCAGGGACACGGAGCTGGCTTGACAAGGCGGCGTCGAGTTCGTCCCTCGCCTCGATCAAACGGTCGATGTGGCGTTGCCGGGTCGCGGCGGGAAAGGTCCGCGTTGAAAGCTCTGTCATAACGCGACGCTCGATCGCGGCGATCAGATCGACGACGCCGTCAAGCGTCGTCAGACTCACCGCATGTGTTTCACGTGAAACATCCGGCGCCGGCGCCAGGTCGGCTTTACTAAACACCAGAAGGTCTTCGGGCTTGACGTCGTTTACATCGATATCGGCGCGCGTACCATCGACCACCCATAGACGGAGATCGGCCGCATCAGCCTTGTTACGCGCCCGGCGAATACCCTCGGCTTCGACCAACTCGTCGGTTTCGCGCAAACCGGCGGTATCATAAAGCAGAACTGTGTAGGGCCCGATCCTCAGTTGCGCTTCGATAACGTCGCGAGTCGTGCCGGCTATCGGCGTCACAATCGCGGCCTCCGCCTTGAGAAGCGTATTGAACAGACTCGACTTGCCGGCATTGGGTTCGCCGAGAATAACGATCCTATACCCTTCCCTCACCTGCCGTCCACGACGCGAGTCTACAACTGCGCGATCCAGGTCGTTGCGCAGCCCGGCAATACGGCTCAATATATCGGTTTGAAGCGTTTCCGGAAGATCCTCGTCGGGGAAGTCGATATAGACCTCGACCCGGGCCAACAGGTCGATCAGCCCCTGCCGCCAATTCTCGTACTGCCGCTTTAAGCCGCCATCGAGTTGGGTCAAGGCCTGGCGGCGCTGCGCTTCGGATTCGGCATCGACCAGGTCGGCAATCGCCTCGGCCTGGGTCAGGTCAAGCTTGCCATTCTCAAGGGCGCGGCGGCTGAATTCTCCGGGCTCTGCCAATCGCAAGCCCAGACCGTCGAAAATGCCGTAAAGCCGATCGAGCACCGCCGCCGAACCGTGGACGTGGTATTCGACACTGTCTTCGCCGGTGAAGCTGCGTGGGGCTTGAAATGCAATGACAATGGCCTGGTCTATGATCTCATCGCCGTAAACCAGGGCAGCATAGGTGGCTTGGCGCGGCATCAATATCTTGCCGGTCAACTGACCGGCAACAGCCAAGGCTTGCGGACCAGAGGTGCGTATAACGGAAACGCCGGCGCGGCCCTGCGCGCTGGCGAGGGCGAAGATGGTGTGTTTCACGTGAAACACTCCTTACTTGGTGTCGGACTTCCCGGTGAACGAGCTCATGCTGGCTTTCGCGGCCGACTGGAAAAGCTTGAAGAACTGGTCCTGGGCCGTGACGCCCAGGCTCGACCAGGTTTTCATCATCTCTTCGGGCTGCATCTGATGGACATTCTGTTCGATGCGCGCACGCATCGCTTCCACGACGTAACCATTCAGCGGCTCAACGTCCGGCAGGCCGAGAAAGGCACGGGCTTCCTGCGGTGAGCATTCGACATTGACCGTGACCTTCATGAGTTCGCTCCGAACGGAAAAGACAGTGATTGTGACATAGGTCGCCGTGGGCGAAAAGCCAAGGGGCCACTGTTTCCAATGGCCCCTTATTATATCAGGTGTTCATCGACTGGAAGAACTCGGCGTTGTTCTTCGTTTGCCGGAGTTTATCGATAAGGAACTCGATCGCGTCCTGGGCGCCCATCGGATTGAGGATGCGGCGTAGGACGTAGGTCTTTTGCAGCACGTCCTTGGCGGTGAGCAGGTCTTCCTTGCGAGTGCCGGACTTAAGGACGTCCATCGCCGGGAAGACGCGCTTGTCGGCGACCTTGCGGTCGAGCACGATTTCCGAGTTGCCGGTGCCCTTGAATTCTTCGAAGATGACTTCGTCCATGCGCGAACCGGTATCGATCAGGGCGGTGGCGATGATGGTCAGCGAGCCGCCTTCTTCGATGTTCCGCGCGGCGCCGAAGAAGCGCTTGGGGCGTTGCAGGGCATTGGCGTCGACGCCGCCGGTCAGCACCTTGCCGGATGACGGAACGACGGTGTTGTAGGCGCGGCCGAGACGGGTGATCGAGTCGAGCAGAATGACGACATCGCGCTTGTGTTCGACCAGGCGCTTGGCTTTTTCTATAACCATTTCAGCGACTTGCACGTGACGCGTCGCCGGTTCGTCGAAGGTCGAGGAGATGACTTCGCCGCGCACGGTGCGCTGCATGTCGGTCACTTCTTCGGGGCGCTCGTCGATCAGGAGGACGATCAGGTAGCAATCCGGGTGATTGGCGGCGACCGACTTGGCGATGTTTTGCAGCATCACGGTCTTACCGACGCGGGGCGGAGCGACGATCAGGCAGCGCTGACCCTTACCGAGCGGAGCGACGATGTCGATAATGCGGCCCGAACGGTCCTTCAACGTGGGATCGTCGATCTCCATCCACAGGCGCTGGTCGGGATAGAGCGGCGTCAGGTTGTCGAAATGGACCTTGTGACGGATCGTCTCGGGGTCTTCGAAATTGATCGTCTGGATCTTGAGCAGGGCGAAGTAGCGTTCGCCTTCGCGCGGGCTGCGGATCGGACCTTCGACCGTGTCGCCAGTGCGCAGGCCATGGCGGCGGATCTGCTGCGGGCTGACATAGATGTCGTCGGGGCCTGGCAGGTAGTTGGCTTCGGGGCTGCGCAGGAAGCCGAAGCCGTCCTGGAGGACTTCGACGACGCCGGAGCCGGTGATTTCGACGCCTTCTTCGGCCAGTGCCTTCAGCACGGCGAACATCATGTCCTGCTTGCGCAGGTTGCTGGCGTTTTCGATACCCAGTTGTTCGGCGAAGGTCAGGAGGTCGGTAGGCGACTTGTCCTTGAGCGTCTGGAGCGACATCTTCTGGCCGCTCATCGCGCCTTCGATGGAATCGTCGTCTTCGGATTCGATTTCGGCTTCGGTGTCGAGAACCTCTTCGGCGCCTTCGAGTTCGGGGTCTTTATCCATTGGGGTAGTCTTTCGGGAGATAGACGGAGTCGTGGCGTTAAGCCACTTAACCGATGTGCCTGTCCGTTAGGGGGAAGGCTTGAAATGTATGTTGGGGAGGCGGTCCGACAGAACGTGGCGCCTGTATGGGGTTTTGCGGTAACGCAAATCGGGGCGGAAAGTACACCAACGGTGGATACCGTCAAGTGACAAATGGGGTTTGGGGTGAGGCTCGCCTATTTGCTAAGCAAATCGGATGAAATCGATACTAAATGTATCGATTTCCGGGCCGAACGCCCGGAGCCTTGCGAAGGGCTGGGGTGAGTGGCCCCAAGTCTTACCCTTTTCTTTCTTCGGTTCGCCGTTATGGGCGGACCAAAGAAAGCAGAAGATAAGGTTTGTGGGGTCGCGGACCCCACGCCCATTAGTTCACCTTGAACAGTATTCCAGCGTCACCGACATCACCATGACGATCGCCAGCAGGAACGGCACTTCATTGAGTTTGCGCCACAGCTTCTCGCTGCCGATATCCTCGCCGCGCTGCAGTTTCTTGAACCGTGCCGACAGGAAATGGTGATAGCCGGTCAGCAACACAACCCCCAACAGTTTCACATGAAGCCAGGGCTGGCGCAAAGCCACCGACCAATCGGTGTGAAAGCGCAGGTACAACAGCGTCAGACCGAAAATCCACGCCACGACCATGGCCGGGTTCATGATGATGCGCAGAAGGTTGCGCTCCATGACCTGGAAGACGCTCGTCACCTCCGGCTTGGCCGCATTCTGGATATGGTAGACGAACAAGCGTGGCAGGTAGAGCAAGCCGGCCATCCACGCGATGACCGCCAGTATATGCAGCCCCCGAACGCCATCGTACCAGTTCATCGCGAACCCCTTGCCTTCGGCTTCGGACAGAATTTGTGGCAGGCCTGGCAGGTCTGGTCGCCGATCACAGGCGCCTCCGATCCGATCGCCTTCAAGACCTCATCGTTCAGCGCCCGAATGAAACAGGTATCCACGCCCAGGGCTGGCACGCGCACATAGTCCTTAACCCCCTGCTCGCGCGCCAGATGGCCGTATTCGATGTCGAGCTCGACCAGGGTCTCGATATGCTCGGACACGAAGGCGATCGGCACCAGCACGATATTCTTGCCGTCCTTCGCCGTCTGACGGATCGTGTCATCGGTGGCCGGCCCAATCCACTGCAACGGTCCGACGCGGCTCTGATAGCAGATGACGTGCTCGATCTCCGTACCCAGCGACGCCATGACCGCCGCCACCGTGGCCTCGACCTGCGCCTTGTAAGGATCGCCCAGCCGTACGATCTTTTCCGGCAAGCCATGCGCCGAAAACAGCAGGCGATAATTCTCGGGATCCTTGATGCGCTTAAGCTGTTTTCGGATCGTGTCGACGTGCGCCTTGATGAAATGGTCGTTGGCCGCGTAGCAGCAGACGCGCGTCACCTTGCCCTTGCCCTTATAGGCCTTATCGAACGTCTCGAAGGCCGTCAGCGTCGTGGTCGACGAGAACTGCGGATAGAGCGGCAGCAGCACCACCTCGTCGGGCTGCCAGGCGGCGATATCGGCCGCGGCCTGCTCGATGAAGGGATGCCAGTAGCGCATGCCGATAAAGACCTTGGTTTCCAGGCCCGGTGTCTTGCCGTTGATATAGGTTTCCAAGGCGCTACCTTGCGCTTCTGTCTCGCGCAGGATCGGCGATCCACCGCCCATATAAGCGTAGTTCTTGCGGGCTTCGGGCGCACGCCGGTTGGCGATCATCGACGCCACGCCCTGACGAATGCCGAACGGCAGGCCGATGATACGCTTGTCGCGGAACAGGTTATAAAGGAAAGGCTTGACGTCTTCCTGCGCCTTGGGACCGCCGAGATTGAACAGCAGGACGGCCACGCGTTTATTAGGAAGCACTTTCAAACCGTTGTTCATTGTCCGCGGATCCGTTTCAGCGCCTGCTCGACGTGTGCGATCGGCGTATCCGGAAAGATGCCGTGCCCCAGATTGAAGATCAAGGGACCCTTGCCCCACGCCTGAAGAATCCTGTCGATTGCGGCGTCCAGTGCCTTACCGCCCGAGCGCAGCACCACCGGATCGAGCGCGCCCTGGATCGGCCTGTCTGTCTGAAGATCCGCCCCAAGCGTCAGCGGTGTAGCCGTCCCCAGCGCCAGGCAGTCCACAGGTACCTCGTCGAGGTATGACCGGCAACGCGCCTCGGCGCCGCGCGGAAAGCCTATGACCGGCAGCGTAACCCCCAGCTCGCGGACGCGCGCCACCAGCCGTTTGTGCGGTTGAATGACCAGGTCGTCGAAATACGGGTCTGGAAACCCTTCCGCCCAGCTTTCGAAGATCTTCAAGACCTGCGCGCCGGCATTCGCCTGCATCAGCAGGTATTGCGCCGACGCTTCGATGACGATGTCGATCAGCCGCATGACCTTTTCGGGATCGTCATAGACGAAGGCGCGGATCAGGCTGCGATCGTGCGCCTTCTTGCCGTTCAGCATATAGGTCAACACGGTCCAGGGTCCGCCGCAGAAGCCGATCAGCGTCGTCTCAGGCCCCAGTTCCGCCCGCACGCGGGAAACCGTTTCCCCGACCCGCGCCAGGCTAACCCCTGCCGACGCAGCCTTATCATGCATCAGGCTTTCGTCCGGCAGCTCCCCAAGCACCGGCCCCTCACCTGCCGCGAACGCCAGGTCTTGACCGAGCGCCAGCGGGATCATCAGAATATCCGAAAAGAGAATGGCTGCGTCGAAGCCGAAACGCCGGATCGGTTGCAGGGTCGCTTCGGCCGCCTTTACGGGATCGAGACAGAATTCCACGAAACCGGGAGTCGATGCCCTCAGTTCCCGGTATTCCGGCAGGTAGCGCCCAGCCTGACGCATGAACCATACCGGTGGAGGAGAGACGGTCTGTCCAGAGAGGACCGAGAGTATGGATGCCTGATGGTCGGCCATGGAGTCAATCCGGTGCAGAATAGGGCTCCCGTCTTAGATAAACCTAAAAAAAAAGAAAGAGGTATTAGAGGTTATTTAGGGCGGGGATGACGGGGAAAATCGTCGCACCCTGGTCCCTTATCACGGGTTTTTCACAGTCCGTCCCGGGCGGGAAAACCGCATGCCCACAGGGTGTGGATAGGGAGGACAATTAACCAAACGTCAATCTGTATTAAGATTCCGTAAACGATATATCCTCGTCGTCTGTGAATGGTTAACAAAGTGTTAAACAACACACAGGCCGGCCATTCGCATTCATACATTCTTAACAATTGGGGTTTGACGGTGCAAAAAACGGGCGCTTATCAACCATCATCACCAGCCCACGAGGCGACTTCGCGGACTCCAGCCAGTTGTGCGATTTTCCTCCCGTAAACGTCCCCCGATCCGTGCACAGTTATATTTTTTGTGACAGCCCCGGGTGAGCGAAGGCATGGCGCGGTGCAGCGAATAGGGTTAAGCCGGGCGTTGAAAAGGTGAGCCATGCCAGAAACGCCGCTTAAATCCGCCCTGCCCCGCATCGGCACGTATTTCCACGTGCACCTGATATCGGATTCTACGGGGGAAACGCTGAACGCCCTCGCCAAGGCTGCCGCCGCGCGCTTCGAAGGCATCCTGCCGATCGAACATATCTACGTGCTGATCCGCTCCGAAAAGCAGCTCGAGCGTGCGCTCGATGAAATCGAAAGCTTCCCGGGCATCGTCCTGCACACCATGGTCGATATGGAACTGCGCAGCCAGTTGGAGGTTCGCTGCCGCGAGCTCGACATCCCGGCGATCGGTGTGCTCGACCCGCTCGTCGTCGCCTTTTCACGGCATCTCGGCGCGGCTGTTTCCAAGCGTATTGGCGCCCAGCACAATCTCGACAACGAATATTTCGAGCGCATCGAGGCCCTCAACTACGCCATCGCCCACGATGACGGCGCCATGGCCGACAAGCTGAAGCAGGCCGACGTTCTATTGGTCGGTGTCAGCCGGACGTCGAAGACCCCGACCTGCATCTATCTGGCGCATCGCGGCATCAAGGCGGCCAATATTCCGCTGGTGCCGGGCCGTGACCTGCCGGAAGAACTCGATCAGCTCGACAATCCGCTGATCGTCGGTCTCCTCGCCTCGCCCGAACGGCTGATCCAGATCCGGCGCAACCGGCTTTTGACGCTGAACAATGACGACCGGCCCTCGACCTATACGGACCAGGAAGCCGTGCGCCAGGAAATCATCGCGGCGCGCAGGTTGTTCGAGCGCAAGGGCTGGCCGGTAATCGACGTGACACGGCGTTCGATCGAGGAAACTTCGGCTGCGATCATTAGCCTGCTCAACGAAAAGCGCACCGGCCGGCTCGGTGGTATCTGACGGGCGGTATTTAACTCGACATCGTGATGCTGCGTCACTATGACGGCGACATAATTGCGGGCTCAGGTGAATGCATACAGATACCCCCTTTATCCTCGCGTCCGGTTCCGCGTCGCGCGCCATGCTGTTGCAAAACGCCGGCATTCCATTCGTCAAGATTCCCTCGACGGTCGATGAGGACGAGATCAAGGACGCTTGCCTGGCAAAGGGCTTTACGCCCAAGGCGATCGCGCTGAAGCTGGCCGAGGCCAAGGCCGAAAGCGTGTCGCTGGCCAATCGGGGATTGGTGCTGGGCGCGGACCAGGTGCTGCAGCTGGAAAACGACCTGATCAGCAAGTCGCCGGACATGGCCGCTGCGCGCGATCTCCTGCACCGGATGAGCGGCAGGATTCATTATCTGCACGCCGGCATGGCGCTCTACGAAAGCGGTCAGCTGATCTGGTCGCACGTCGAGACGGCGGAGCTGTCGGTGCGGAGCTTGAGTGAGGACTTTATCGACGCCTATCTGGCCGAAGCCGGCGACAAATTACTAAAGACGGTCGGCAACTATATGCTCGAAGGCTCCGGCGTACATCTGTTCAATTCCATCCGTGGCGACTACTTCACCGTGCTCGGTTTGCCGATGCTGCCACTGCTCGGCAAACTGCGCCAACTCGAGGTTATTCCGGCATGATCGATACCCTGCCCACCGGTGCGGCCAAGGTCGCCGCCATTGTCGGACAACCTGTTCGCCATTCGCTCAGTCCCTTTCTGCACAATGCCTGGCTGCGTGACCTGAAGCTCGACGGCGTCTACGCGGCGTTCGGTCCCAAGGATGAACATGCGTTCGAAAGACTGGTCCTGTCGTGCCGCAGCAACGGCATGAGCGGCCTCAATGTCACCGCGCCGTTCAAGGAGCAGGCCCTGGCCCTGGCCGATACGGTCGCCGACAGCGCGCGCAATTGCGGCTCGGCCAATCTCCTGACTTTCGATGAGGACGGCTATGTCCACGCGCAAAGCACCGACGGCTACGGCCTTATCCGCGCCTTCGATCTGCAGGCGCCCGATTGTAATCTGAACGCCGGACCCGTGGTCATCATGGGCGCCGGCGGCGCGTCGCGCGCCGCGGTCGCCGCCATGCTCGACGCCGGCGCGCCGGAAGTGCGCATCGTCAATCGGACGCTTGCCCGCGCTGAAGACCTAGTCTTCGCCTTTCAAAGCGTGGCGTCGCAGGGTGTGCGCCAGACCGTCACGGCGTTCGAGCTGGGCGACGTGTCGCGCGCCTTTTCCGATGCCGTCGCAGTGGTCAACGCCGCCTCGGGCGGACCGCTTCCCCTGTTCGACGCCTTGCCCGGCCACGCCGCGGTCATGGACATGACTTACCGGCCGCTGAAGACCAATTGGCTGAAGGCGGCCGAGGAACGCGGCCTGAAGACCGTCGACGGGCTGAACATGCTGATCGAGCAAGCGCGGCCCAGTTTCGAAGCCTTCTACGGCGCGACACCCAACCCCGCCTTCGATATTCGTGGTCTGGCCCTGACCTTCCTGGGTGAAGCCGAATGATCCGACTGGGCCTGACAGGGTCTATCGGCATGGGCAAATCGACCATCGCCGCGATGTTCCGCGATGAAGGCATTCCCGTTTGGGACGCCGACGAAGCCGTTCACCGTCTCTACGCGACATCGCCCGTGGTCAGACAAAGATTGACCGAGGCCTTTGGCGACGTCGTGAGCGACGGCCATATCGACCGCACGAAACTGTCGGCAGCGCTGAAGACAGTCGATCATGGTTTCGACCGGCTGAACGCCATCGTCCATCCGCTGGTGGTCGACGACCGCAGAATATTCATGGAGGCAGAAGACCGCCGCCACGCCGCGCTTGTCGTGGTCGACATCCCCCTGCTATTCGAGACCGGCGCCGAAGCGCATCTCGACTATGTCCTGGTGGTGTCGGCGCCGGCCGAAGTGCAGCGCCAGCGCGTCCTGGCCCGTCCCGGCATGACGGAAGAAAAGTTCGCCGCGATCCTCGGCCGCCAGATGCCGGACGCGGAAAAGCGCAAGCGCGCGAACTTCGTCATCGACACCGGCCGGCCTCTCGGCGAATGCCGCGCCGAAGTGCGCAAACTCGTCAACCGCTTCGCCGGCAGCGGTCTCGCCTGACCCGCCAAATCTCCTTGATCTGAACGGCGCATCACATACATATGTGACCTTATGGCATTGGAAATCGTCCTCGATACGGAAACCACGGGCATCGACCACCGCAAGGGGCACCGCCTGATCGAAATCGGCTGCATCGAGATCGAGGACCTGCTGCCGACCGGCCGCACCTTCCATCACTATATCGATCCGGAACGCGAGATCGAGGCCGATGCCATCCGCGTCCACGGCATCAGCAACGAAATGGTGCGCGGCAAGCCAAAATTCGCCCATATTGTCGACGACATGCTGGCCTTTATCGGTGACCGCAAGATCATCGCCCACAATGCGGCCTTCGACCGTGGCTTCATCAATATGGAGCTCGAGAAACACGGCCGCGGACTAACCCCCGACGACCAGTGGATCGATACGCTTGAGATCGCGCGTCATAAATTCCCCGGCATGGCCAATTCGCTCGATGCCCTTTGCCGCCGTTTCAATATTTCGCTGGCCGAACGCGACCTGCACGGGGCGTTGATCGACGCCCGCCTGCTGGCCAGCGTCTATCTCGAACTGTTGGGCGGCAAGGAACGCGCGCTGGACCTTGAAGTCGCGGTCGTGAAGGCCGTCGAAGGCGTCATCGCCAGCGTCCGGGACTACGGCCCCCGTCCCCGCGCTCTGGCCAGCCGCATCACCGTGGCCGAAGCCGAGGCGCACGACGCCTTCATCAAGACATATCTCAAGGACAAGAGCCTGTGGCCGGCAGCGGGCTGAACCTTGCCCTTCTGTTGTTCCTGTTGACGCTGTACGCGGTCAATTCGTGGCTGAACGTCGGCCGCTACAAGGCGCTTTCCAATATAACCGACGTCGATCGCTCGGCCTTTTACCGGGTGGGTCTGGTCAAGTCGCTGCTGCTTTTCCTGGGTGGCGCCATGATCAGCCTGATCGTGCTGCGCCGGCTCGACGGACTGGCGGCCATCCCGGAGGAATTCGAATCCGAAACCGTGCGTTCGGTGCTGGTTCGCGTGCCGGCCGGGTGGATCTACGGGATTGCGTCGGCCTGGATTACCATTATCTGCCTGGCCTCTTGGCTCGGCGGCGCACAGATGAAGAGGTTGATCGTACGTGGCGTAGCCTTGCCGAAGACGGCGCTGGCGTCACTTTTGCCGCGAACGGGCGCCGAGCGCTTCTGGGCGGGCTTGATCGCGCTCAATGCCGGTTTGTCCGAGGAACTGTTTTTCCGCCTGGCGCTGCCGCTCTTGCTGGCGGCCGTTACGGGCCAGGCCGCCCTCGCCTTCTGGCTGGCCGTCATCATCTTCGGCCTTGGGCACGCCTATCAAGGCGTATTCGGCGTCATCGCGACGACGGTCATCGGCGCCCTGCTGGGCCTGATCTATCTCTATAGCGGGAATCTGTGGCTGGTCGTGGCCATCCACGCCGGCATCGACCTGTGGTCCCTGGTCGTCATGCCGCTTTTGATCGGCTGGCCGCCGAAAAATAACGGACGTCAGGCGACCTGACGCCCGTTATGAGCAATTCATAGGTCCAGCGGTACTTTCGCTGAAAATGGTTTAGTACCGACGGTATTAGGCCTGGCCCACGGGTTGCTGTTGCGACAGCACATTGGCCTTCTGCTGCATGTACAGCGTGCCGAAATCGATCGGATCGATGAAGAAGGGCGGCGAGAAACCGCCGTCCGACGACGCGTCGGCGACGATACGGCGAGCGAACGGGAACAGATAACGCGGGCATTCGACCAGCAGGGTCGGTTCGACCAGCTCTTCGGGGATGTTGCCCAGCTGGAACAGGCCGCCGTAAACCAGCTCGACCGCGAACATCGGGCCTTCTGGCGTTGCCGCCTTGACCGACAGTTTGAGATCGACTTCGAACAGGCCGTCCGAACGGCCCTTGGCGCTCATTTCGACGCCCAGGTCGACTTCCGGCCGGGCTTCGACGCGCAGCGAATTCGGCGCGCGCGGGTTTTCGAACGAAAAATCACGGATGAACTGGGCCAGCACCGTCATGGCGGGCGGCGGCGGCGATTGCATTTCAGGGGTATCGGACATGATGAAAGACGACTCCGGTTCACGCGGGGACGGATCACCGCGCTTGTGTGGACGCCCTGCTAACAGATAAGAAAATTTTAAGCAATCGAACGAACAGTTCCCCTTCCTGAAACTTCTCCTATATATAGCCTGAAGACCCTGAGTTCCGGGGTCCGTGTCCAGGTCCCGACCGAATTCGCGGCGCGTGGAACGCGCCAGTCCTCCGAGATCCCAACGTGAACATTGCCGCCCTCGTCATTTTCGCCATCGTGGCTATCATTATCCTGGTCCAGCTCTACAGCGTACTGGGCCGAAAGGTCGGTTTCCGCGTCGAGGACAAGGTACTGGCCAAGCCCGCCGAAGACATAGACGGCGCGCTCAAGCTGGAACGCCCCGCCGAGGCGCCGAAGCTGCCCAATCTCGACCTCTTGAAGTCGCGCGACATCAATTTCAACGAGATCAATTTCCTGGAAAAGGCGCGAGAGAGCTACGAGCAGGTCGTCCAGGCCTATCACCGCGGCGAGCTCGACACCGTGAAGGACCGGCTGTCGGAAAACGTCTACGTCATCTTCAAGCAGGCGGTCGAAGGCCGCGCCGCGCCGGTGACGCGCCGCCTGAGCTTCGTCGACGCGCCCAAGGCCGACATCGACGTAATCGACTTCAAGGACGACACGGCGCAGATCCGCGTCCGCTTTCTGTCCGAGCTGATGTATGAAGATATCCCGCAGCCGGTCGAAGGCGGGGAGGGGGACGCAGGCCCGGCCCTCAAGGAAAAGACATCCACGACAAAGACTTATGAACGTACGGCCGAATTCTGGACCTTCCAGAAGAGCCTGCGTGCGCCCGGCGCTCCGTGGCTGTTGACCCACACCATGGCCGCCAAGGCATGATCTCCCGGTTCGGGACGGGGGTATCGGTCTGGCGTCCCAAATGGCGCCTCGGCCTTGCCCTTGCCCTGACCCTGCTCGTTGCGGCGTGCGCCGAGCATCCCCATGCCCCCGTGACCCCTCCGGCCGTGCCGCCCGGCAAACCGCAGACTCCACCCGTTGCCGATCAGACACCTAATCTCGTGCCGGAGCCGCTGCGCTTGTCGCATCTGCCGGGTTGGGACCAAAGCGACGCTTTCGTTGCCCTCGAAGCGTTGCGTGGCACCTGTGCCTACAAGAAGGGCAGGGGCTTCGCCGCCGTCTGCCAGGCCATGGCGGGGCAGGACTTCGAATCGCCCGATCAGATCAAGAGCTTCCTGCTGCGCAATTTGCAGATATCGCCGGTCGCCAGTGACACGACCGGCCTGCTGACGGGCTACTTCGTGCCCGATTACGACGCGGCGACGGCGCCCACCGACGAATTTTCGCAGCCGGTACGTATGCGGCCCGACGACCTCGTCTACGTGGCCGGCTCGCAGATGACGCCGCCGCAGACGGCCGCCAAGGTCGCGGCGCGCAAGGTCGGCGGTAAATATGTGCCCTACTATACCCGCGCCGAGATCGAAAAGCGCCCGCTGACGGCGGACTATTATATGCGGCCCGAAGACTATTTCTTCATGCAGCTGCAGGGCTCCGGCTTTCTCGACCTGCCGGACGGCAAGCGCATCTATGCGGCCTATGCCGCCGACAACGGCTATCCCTTCGTCGGTATCGCGCGCGTCATGGTCGACCGCGGGATTCTACCGTCCAATCAGACCTCGGGCGATGCCATCCACGCCTGGCTGGCCGCGCATCGCGGCGACGAAGCGCAGGGCGTGATGAATGCCAATCCGCGCTACGCCTTCTTCGCCATCGTGCCCGACCAGACCGAGCCCAATGGTGCTGCCGGGCTACCGTTGCCGCCCGGATCGGCGATCGCGGTCGATCCGGCCTTCCATGACTATGGCGACCTGTTCTGGCTGGATGCCCACGCCGGCGGCAACGCGCTTGCCGACGCGTTTCCGGCCTATCAACGCATGGCGGCGGCGCTCGACACGGGCGGAGCGATCAAGGGCGATGTCCGCGCCGACCTCTATATCGGCCACGGCACGCGGGCCGGTACCGAAGCCGGGCGCATCAAGCACGTTTTGAAGATGTACCGTATCTTGCCGTTCGTGGCGCAGCCGGATCCGGCAACACCGGTTACGACGTCAGCAGGCGGCTGATCGCGGCCAGGCACATCAGCGCCAGCACGCCCGATCCGGCGATGAACAGACCGAAGCGGATGACGACGATATTGCACGTCGCGTGGACCAGCGAATGCAGGACACGCAGGGCGACATAGAGCCAGGCCAGGTATTCCAGCGTGAACGAGCTCGATCCCGTGGCGAAGACGCCCAGGCACAGGGCGTAGAACAGCATCGGCTGTTCAAGCAGGTTATTATAGTTGTCGGCCGGCCACTGGACGTGCGCGGGAACCCGGCGCCTGACCTCGCCGCTTTGCGGGCGGGCCTCGGAAAGCGCATAACGAACCATGGTCGGCAGGCGCTGGATATAGAGCCAGGCCAGCATCACCAGGGACCACGCAATCAAGGCAAGAACAGGTTGTACCATAAGGACTTACGTTAACAGACAAAGTTTAATTTTGCGTCAGTCAGAGGTTGCGAAGCGGTAAACGACCACAGGTCCGGAAGGTCTGATTATGTTTCAAAAGAAACTTTCCAGACCCATGCACGAATGCTAAAGCATTGAGGATTTAAATCGTTTGCGCTGTAAGCGACGCAGCCTAGAATCGCATCGCCGGCAACGGGCAGGAATGGGTATCGATATGGACGATTTCCGCAAAAACGCGCACTCGGCCTCGGCGGACATGCGCGCGCAGTTATCCAAGGCATTTGCGGCGGCGTTGGGAAAACCCGGACCGGAGAACCTGACCCGCTTCGAAGCGACCTTCCTCAATCAGATTCTTGAGGATTTCGACAGCGAGGAACTGCCGGACCTTTGGCCGGACACGATCGCGGCGGTGGTCACCGCCTTCTGGGCCTACGGCGCCACGCGATCCGGCGCGCAGACCTTGCGCCGTATCGAGCCGGTAGGTGAGGGGACGGCTTACGACGTCGTCGAGATTGTCCAGTCCGATTCCCCTTTCATCGTCGAAACCGTCATGGGCGAATTGATCGACCAGGGTGTCTCGATCCGGTCCATGTTCCATCCGGTGGTGACGGTATGGCGCGACGCCGAAGGCCACAGGCTGGCGGGCGAGGGCGACGCAGGCGACGGGTTGCCGGAATCGATGATGCTGGTCTTCATCGAGCGGCTCAGCGCGGAAAAGCGGACACAGGTCCTGAACGGCTTGAAAGAGAGCGTGAACGACCTCAAGCTTGCGGTGCGCGACTTTCCGCGCATGCAAAAGCTCCTGGCGCAGGAAATAGAGACCCTGGAGCGCCTGCGCGATACCGGCACTCTGAAAGCCGATCCGGCGGTGATCGACGAAAACCTGGCCTTTCTGAAATGGGTCGATGAAAACCACTTCGTCTTCCTGGGCGCGCGCGGCTATTCCTATCCGCGCGACGGCGAGGGCGCCTATGCCCGCGAAGAGCCGCTGTACCAGATGCAGGAAGGTTTCGGTGTTTTACGCGACGCCAATCGCGCCGTGCTGCGCCGCTCGTCCGAACCGGCGGTCCTGTCGCAGCAGCTGATCACCCAGCTTGAAAATTCCGAACCGGTGACGGTTGCCAAGGCCAATATCAAGTCGCGCGTCCACCGCCGCGTCTACATGGACTATATCGGTATCAAGCGCTACGGCGCCGACGGAAGTCCGTCGGGCGAAGTCCGCTTCGTCGGCCTTTTCACCTCCGAAGCCTACGACCGTCCGGCCTTCGAAGTGCCTTTGGTCCGGCGCAAGGCTCAGCGCGTCCTGGAAGACGCCTTCAATATGGGCATCCACGGCGGCTATAACGAAAAGCGCCTGAAGAACATCGTCGAAACCTATCCGCGCGACGAGCTGTTCCAGATGTCGGAAGCGGATCTTCTGCGCATCGCGCGCGGCATTCTGCATCTGTCCGACCGGCCGCGCGTCAAGATCTTCACGCGCAACGACCCGTTCGACCGCTTTATCTCGGTCCTGCTCTATGTGCCGCGCGAGCTTTATCAGTCGCAGATGCAGAAGCAGGCCGGCGAAATCCTGGCCAAGGCCTATCTCGGCCGGGTGTCGGCCTCTTATCCCTATATCACCGAATCGCTGCTCAGCTGCGTCCACTACATTATCGGCGTGACTCCGGGCGACCATTTCGAGCCCAATATCGCCGACGTCGAAGCCGATATCGAAAACATCGTGCGTTCGTGGCCGCAGAAGGTCGACGCCCTCGTGCAGGAAACGGCGATGCTCGAAACCCTGCCGCTGCCCTATGCGCATATCGACTGGGCGGCTTGGGCGGGGGCGTTTCCCGCCGGCTATCGCGACCGTTATTCGGTGTCGGAAGCCGTGCTCGATATCGATTATCTCGCTTCGCTGACCGAGACCGAACCCTATGCCGTGCGCGCGTATCAGCGCCTGGAAGACGCCGATAACATCTTCTGTTTCAAGGTCTACGCCCGCGCCGAGCGCGCCATCCCGTTGTCGAACATCCTGCCGGTGCTCGACAATATGGGTTGCCGCACGCTTGAGGAATACGGTTATCCGGTGAAGTCCCAGGCCTTGGGCAGCCATTGGGTGCAGGAATTCATCATCCGCCTGCCGGACGGCCATCGCACGCCGTTCGCCGATTTCCGCGACGATTTCGAACAGGTGCTGATGGCTCTGTCGCGACGCCAGACGGAAAACGACGGATTCAATGCGCTGGCCCTGACGGGTCAGTCGTGGCGCGAAATCGCCCTGATCCGCGCCTTCTGCCGCTATCGCGTCCAGTCGGGTCTCGACCCCAGCCCCGACATCCAGCAGGCGGCCTTGCGCGAAAACCCCGAGGTCGTCCAGGCGCTGCTCGATCTGTTTGCGTTGAAATTCGCGCCGGGCGGCGACATCGAATCCCGCCGCGCCGAAGCCGAGGCCTTCAAGGAAAAGATCGACGGCCTGCTGCAAAAGGTCGCCAGCCTCGACCACGATCGCGTTCTGCGCCGCCTGGCGGCCCTGGTCGGCGCCATGCAACGCACCAACTATTTCCAGCCCGGTTCCGACGGGCAACCCAAGGACTATATCTCGTTCAAGGTGTCGAGCCGCGAACTGGCCGACCTGCCGGAGCCCAAGCCCTATCGCGAAATCTTCGTCCTGGCGCCGCACGTCGAGGGCGTCCACCTGCGCTTCGGACCCGTGGCGCGCGGCGGTCTGCGCTGGTCGGACCGCAAGGACGATTTCCGCACCGAGGTCCTGGGCCTGGTCAAGGCGCAGCAGGTCAAGAACGCCGTCATCGTGCCCGTGGGTTCGAAAGGCGGCTTCTTCCCCAAGGCGCTGCCGCGTAACGGCACACCCGATGCGGTGCGCGCGGAGGCCGTGAGGGCGTATAAGACCTTCCTGTCGGGCTTGCTCGACCTCACCGACAATATCGACGCCAAGGGCGAAATCGTGCCGCCCAAGGATGTCGTGTCGTGGGACGCCCATGATCCCTACCTGGTCGTGGCGGCCGACAAGGGCACGGCGACCTTTTCCGACATCGCCAACGGCGTGTCGGCCGATTACGGCTTCTGGCTGGGCGACGCTTTTGCGTCCGGCGGCAGTGTCGGCTACGACCACAAGGCCATGGGCATCACGGCGCGCGGCGCCTGGGAGGCGGTCAAGCGCCACTTCCGCGAGATCGGCAAGGATATCCAGTCGGAAGCCTTTACCGTCGCCGGCGTTGGCGACATGTCGGGCGACGTCTTCGGCAACGGCATGTTGCTGTCGAAGGAAACCCGGCTGGTGGCGGCCTTCGATCACCGCGACATCTTCCTCGATCCCGATCCCGATCCGGAAACCGCGTTTGCCGAGCGCCAGCGCATGTTCGCCCTGCCGCGCTCGTCCTGGCAGGACTACAACAAGGAACTGATTTCCAAAGGCGGCGGGGTCTTCCCGCGCAGCCAGAAATCGATTCCGCTGTCGCCGGAAGTCAAGGCGATGCTCGACCTCGACGCTAACGAAATATCGCCGTTCGAGCTGATGCAGGCCGTCCTGAAGGCGCGCGTCGAACTGCTCTACTTCGGCGGCATCGGCACCTATATCAAGGCGCCCCAGCAGAGCCATCTCGACGTCGGCGACAAGGCCAACGACGCCATCCGCGTCGACGCCACCGAGGTTCGGGCCCAGGTGATCGGCGAAGGCGCCAATCTCGGCATGACCCAGGCGGGCCGCATCGCCGCGGCCGAACGGGGAATCCGGCTCAATACCGACGCCATCGACAATTCAGCCGGCGTCGACTGCTCCGACCACGAGGTCAATATCAAGATCCTCCTGGGCCAGCTGACGGCGGCCGGCCAGATGACGCTGGAGGCGCGCAATGCGCTGCTGGCCGAAATGACCGGCGACGTCGCACGGCACGTGCTGCGCCACAATTACGACCAGACCCTAGCCCTTTCGCTGCAGGAATCCTACGCAGCAGAGGATAATGCGACGGCACAAGCCTTCATGTCGGGCCTGGAAGCGCGCGGCAAGCTCGACCGCAAGGTCGAGGGTCTTCCGACCAATGCCGATCTCGAAGCGCGGCGGGCGCAGGGCAGGGGGCTTTACCGGCCGGAACTGGCCGTGACCATGGCCTACGGCAAGATCGTCCTGTTCGATGATATCGTGGCGTCGACCGCACCCGACGATCCCGGTTTTGCCGAGGTCGCCGTCGATTATTTCCCGGACGCGCTGCATGGTTTCGGCGACGCCATCGCGCGCCATCGCCTGCGCCGGGAAATCATCGCGACCGTACTGGCCAATGAGATCGTCAATATGTGCGGGCCCAGCTTCGCGTCGCGGCTGATGCGCGGCGCCGGCGTCGATACGGCCGGTTTCGTCCTGGCTTTCGAAGCCACGCGTCGACTGTTCGGTATCAAGGCCCTGTGGGCCGAGATCGACGCGCTCGACAACAGGATTCCCGCAGCCGTTCAGACGGCGCTGTACCGCGAGGTCGGGAGCTTCGTGCGACACCAGACCTATTGGACAGCGCGCCGCTTTGCGCAGAGCGCACAGAGCCTGGACGCCATGGTGACACCGTTCGCCGACGGGATAAAGACTCTGACCGCACTGGATCCCGGCGCGCTCAACGCAACGGCGCGCTCGGCGGTCGCCTCGCGGACGGCGACCTTCACCGATGCCGGCGTATCGATCGGCCTGGCGCACCGCATCGCGCAGCTCGGTGTCCTGCATCAGGCGCCCGACGTCATCGCGCTGGCGTCGGAATACAAGAAGTCCCTGGAAAAAACGGCCGAACTCTACTTCCTGACCGGCGAGCGCTTCGGTTTCGAAACCCTGGCCGACGGGGCGGGGACGCTTGCCAGCGCCGATCCGTGGGATCGCATGGCGACGCGACGGCTGACCGAGGACGTGCGCGCCGAACAAAAGGCGGTGGTGCGGGCCATGATGGCGCGCATGACGCCGGACGAGCAGCCGTTGGCGATCGCGGAAAGCTGGGAAAAGGACAATATCGCGCTTGTCGAACCCGTGCGGCAGATGATGCAGGACATGACCACGGGCGGCTGGAGTTTCGCCAAGCTGACCATCGTCAATGCTATTCTACGCGAGTGGGTGGGCAAGCTTCAAACCTAGGTTTGCTCTTGCCATTTGCGGCTTTTGTGACCATTTAAGCCACATGTTCATCCAGACCGAAACCACGCCCAATCCCGACGTCATCAAGTTCCTTCCCGGCAAGGTCGTGCTGGAGCAGGGAACGCGCCAGTTCGCCACGCGCGACGAGGCCAAGGCCTCGCCGCTGGCCGAGGCCCTGTTCGGCATCGACGGGGTCGCGGCGCTGTTTTTCGGCAACGATTTCCTGACGGTGCGCCGAAGCCCGGACTCGAGCCTGATCTGGGCCGAGCTCAAGCCGCCGATCCTCGCCGCCATCATGGACTTCTATACGTCGGGTCAGCCGATCGTGCGCGAAGTCGAGACCAAGACGGACATCGTCTACGAAGGCGAGCTGGGTCAGATCGTCGCCGAGATCAAGGATCTTCTGGATACACGCGTCCGCCCCGCGGTGGCGCAGGACGGCGGCGATATCGAATTCGACAGCTTCGACTTGGAAAGCGGCACGCTGTACCTGCATATGCGCGGGGCGTGTTCGGGCTGCCCGTCGTCCTCGGCGACTCTGCGCCAGGGCGTCGAGACCTTGATGAAGCACTATGTGCCCGAGGTTAAACAGATCGAGGCGGTCATCTAATTTGAGCCTGACGCTCGTCATCGACACATCGCTGCACGCCTGCTCGGTCGGGCTGTTCCGTGACGGTGCGCCCTTGTTCGTGGCCGCCGAAGCCATGCAGCGCGGTCATCAGGAACGGCTGGGGCCGTTGGCGGCAGAGGCGTTGGATCGGGCCGGCGTCCGTCCGCGCGACCTGACGCATCTCGGCGTAACGCTTGGGCCGGGCTCGTTTACCGGTCTCCGCGTCGGCTTGTCATTCGCCAAGGGTCTGGCGGTGGGCCTGAACCTGCCCTTACAGGGCATCGGCACGCTGGAGGCCCTGGGCCACCATCCCTATCTGTTGAACACACGCCGGGTGGCGGTGATCGATGGCGGCCGCGGGCAAATCTACATCCAGGCCTTCGACCGTGAAAGAGTCGAAGCGCCGCGTGCGGTGACAGCAGACAGTCTCGATATCGACACCGACGTCCTGACGGGACCGGGCGCGCATCTGCTCGCCAGCCATGCGCCGGTTTTCGAACAAGGCTGGCCAGTGCCCGAAGCCCTGGCGGCTTTGACACTAAAGGGCGGGCACGACGACCTGACGCCGCTCTATATGCGCGAAGCCGATGCGGTGGCCTCGACGCGCGGCATCATCTCCATCTCGTCATGATCCGCCGGGTTACCGAGGCCGGAGCGGAATTCTGGGTGGATCTGGCCGGGATTCATGCCGCCGGGTTCGAGCATGGCTGGAATGCGGAAGCGTTGCGAACCATGGCGCAGGCCACGCATAGCCGTGTCTATGTCGTCGACGAGGATGGTTCGATCGTCTGTTTTATCCTTCTGACGGTGGTGGCGGGTGAGGGCGAGATCCTGACGATCGCCACGGCGCCGGAGCATCGCGGCCGGGGCCATGCGGCCCGGTTGCTGGCGCACGTGGCCGACACTCTGGCGGCCGAACAGATCGAAGCGATTTTTCTGGAAGTCGCCGTTGACAATATGGCGGCGCTGGCCTTGTACGGACGTGCGGGGTTTCAGCCTGCCGGCATGCGCAAGGCCTATTACAGCCGGGCCGAGGGCGTGGCGGCGGACGCCGCCATACTGAGGCTTGCGCTCGGCTGAGGCGCCCTCTACATTTACGCCTGCCGCGAGTGGCTAAGGAGTCGGCTGATGGACCGCATTGAACAGCAATGCATCGAAAAGGGCATGCGCATGACGGACCAGCGCCGCGTGGTGGCGCGCGTCCTGGCCCAGGCCCATGACCACCCGGACGTCGAAGAACTGTATCACCGCGCGGTGGCGGTCGATCCGCATATTTCGCTGGCCACGGTCTATCGCACCGTACGCCTGTTCGAAGAGGCCGGTGTGGTCGAACGCCACGACTTCGGCGACGGCCGGTCGCGCTACGAAGAGGCCGGCGAAGACCATCACGACCACCTGATCAATATCAAGACGGGTGAGGTCATCGAATTTTTCGACCAGGAAATCGAGAAAATGAAGGAAGCCCTGGCGGAAAAACTGGGCTTCAAGCTGGTTGGTCACAAGCTGGAACTCTACGCCGTGCCTCTGGACGAAAAATAGGCTCCGAAGCGCATCGCGCTTCGGCAAGCGCGACCGCGCGCCGCGCACGTTTGCGCGAGCCATGCGGCGTTTGAGCAATAATAATCCCGTGCAGGGGTCCGCGACCCCTGCGACTTATTGCTTTTTTCGTGGTATTTCCTCATAACGCGCGGATGAATTCTCCCGTGCGTACTTCCAAAAAGCTGCATATCAAGACCTACGGCTGTCAGATGAACGTCTATGACAGCGAGCGTATGGCCGACATCCTGCGTCCGCTCGGCTACGAGATGGCGGAGACGTCGGACGACGCCGACCTGGTCGTGCTCAATACCTGCCATATTCGCGAAAAGGCCTCGGAAAAGGTCTATTCCGAAATCGGAAGGCTCAAGGAACAGCGCGGAGAGAAAGAAGCGCGCGGCGGCGGGCGCATGACGATCGCGATCGCGGGCTGCGTCGCCCAGGCCGAGGGCCAGGAGATCATGAACCGTGCACCGGCGGTCGACCTGGTCATCGGACCGCAGGCCTACCATCAGCTGCCGGAACTGATCGCGCGTACGACGCGGATGAAGGGCGAGCGCCTGGCGGCGGATTTTGCGCCTGAGGCCAAGTTCGATGCCCTGACGGCCGAGCGTACGGTCACGGGGCCGACGGCCTTTCTGACCGTCCAGGAAGGCTGCGACAAGTTCTGCACCTTCTGCGTCGTGCCCTATACGCGCGGCGCCGAATGGTCGCGTCCGGTGGCGTCGATCCTGGAAGAGGCCCGGGGTCTGGCCGCCAAGGGCGTGCGCGAAGTGACGCTGCTGGGTCAGAACGTCAATGCCTATAATGGTGCAGGCTCGGACGGACAGCCGTCGACCCTGGCGAAACTGATGTACGCCCTGGCCGAAATCGAGGGCATCGAACGCCTGCGCTACACGACGTCGCACCCCAACGACATGGGCGACGACCTGATCGCGGCGCACGGCGATCTGGCCGAACTGATGCCCTACCTGCACCTGCCGGTGCAGTCGGGCTCGGACAAGATCCTGCGCGCCATGAATCGCAAGCACGGCCGGGCAGCCTATGTCGATCTGGTCAACCGCATCAAGGCGGCCCGTCCGGACCTGGCGCTGTCGGGCGACTTCATCGTCGGCTTCCCGGGGGAGACCGACAAGGACTTCGAGGACACGCTCGACCTGGTGCGGACGGTCGGATACGCCTCGGCCTTCACCTTCAAATATTCGCCGCGCCCGGGCACGCCCGCGGCCTCGATGCCGAACCAGGTCTCCGAAGAGGTCATGGACGAGCGCCTGCAACGCCTGAACGCCTTGATCATCGAGCAGCAACAGGCGTTCAAGGAGACCCTGGTCGGTCAGGTCCTGCCGGTTCTGTTCGAAAAGAAGGGCCGCTACGGTCGCCAGGCGATCGGACGCTCCCCATATCTGCAATCGGTGTTCGTCGAGGACGCCGATCATCTGATGGGCCGGATCGTGCCCGTTCGCATTACGGCGCTTGGCAATAACAGCTTGCAGGGCGCGTTGCTCGCCCCTGTGGAGGTCTAGCCTGGTGGCTGAAGACTTTATTTCCTTGTCCGATGCGTGTGTGCTGGCAGTTGCCGGTCCGTCGGAGCGCTACCTCGCCATGATCGAAGGCGCCTTCAAGGTGCTGATCGAGATGCCGGGAGGCGGTGTCATCGTGTCGGGCGATCCGCGCGGGCGGCAGCGGGCCAAGGCGGTCATCGCGGCGCTGTCGGATCTTTACGACAAGGGCGTCGATATTACGGAGGTCGATGTCCGCCAGCTGATCGAGCAGCCGCAGGCGGCTGTGGACGCGGAAGGTGCGGTTCAGGCCGTATCGAATGATTCGCGCAATACCGTCGTCATGGGCCGGCGTGGCGCCATCGCCGCGAAGACCGCCGGCCAGGCGGCCTATTTGCGCGAGCTGGCGGAGAAAGACCTTGTCTTCGCGCTCGGCCCGGCGGGTTCGGGCAAAACCTTCCTGGCCGTGGCGCACGGCGTGTCGCTGTTGTTGAGCCGCCGCGTCGACAAGCTCGTCATCACGCGACCGGCCGTCGAGGCCGGAGAGCGGCTGGGTTTCCTGCCGGGCGACCTCAACGAAAAGATCGATCCGTACCTGACGCCGATCTGGGGCGCGCTGGACGATATTCTGGGTGCGCAGGTCCTGGCCAAGAAGCGCGAAAGCAAGGAAATCGAGGTCGCGCCGCTGGCCTATATGCGCGGCCGGACGCTTTCGTACTCCTACGTCATCATCGACGAGGCACAGAATACGACGCGCATGCAGATGAAGATGATCCTGACGCGTCTGGGCGAGGGCTCGAAGATGGTAGTGACCGGCGACCCTTCGCAGATCGACCTGCCCAACCGCGGCGACAGCGGGTTGACGCACGCCATGGGGCTGCTTGGAAAACTCAAGGGTGTCGGCGTCGCCGAACTGTCAGCCGACGATATCGTGCGCCACGAACTGGTGGCGCGCATTGTCCGCGCCTATGATAACGAACACAAAAACGCGTTCGGGGGATCGTGATGGAGCCGCTGATCGATATCGAAATCGAGGACGACGGATGGCTCGACGTTCTGCCTGAAGCGCAGGACGTGGTCGAAGCCGGTGTGGCGGCGGCGCTGGCGGCGGTCGAAATCGACGGCCAGGCCGATGTCGTGGTGCTGCTGTGCAACGACGCCGAGATGCGCGAACTGAACCGCGAATACCGTAAGAAGGACAAGGCGACCAACGTCCTGAGCTTCCCAGCCCCCAAGGCGATGCGGGTCAAGGGCGTCCTGGAACACCTGGGCGACGTCGCCCTGGGGCTCGAAACTTGCGTGCGCGAAGCGGAAGAGCAGGGCAAGACGCTCAAAAATCACGTGATGCATCTGTCGGTGCATGGCACTTTGCATCTCTTGGGTTATGATCACATGACCGACGAAGAGGCGGAAGAGATGGAATCCCTGGAACGGGACATTCTGGCGGGGCTGGGCGTGGCCGACCCCTATGCGCAGGACGGTGATCGTGGCTGAAACCGAGGGGCAAAGGCCGGGCTTTTTGTCGCTGTTTGGCTTCAACCGCAAATCGGGTGACCGCGACGATGCGTCGGCGGGCCATGCGCACGATGACAAGACGGTCAGCGAGCTGGTCAACCACGCGCGCGCCTTCCAGTCGCTGAGCGTCGCCGACGTCATGACGCCCCGCGTCGACATTATCGCCGTCGAACTGTCGAGCACCCTGGCCGACGTGGTCAGTATCGCCGTCGAAAGCGAGCATTCGCGCCTGCCCATCTACCGCGAGACGCTCGATGACCCGGTGGGCGTCGTCCATATCAAGGACGTGCTGAAGCTCCTGGCGCCGGAGCCCGGCCGCCCGGCGCCCAACTGGGCCGAACCCATTCTGCACCGCCTGCGCCGCGAAGTGCTGTACGTGCCGTCGTC
>FTCT01002918.1_pt1 | contig 35887 bp, 34 predicted proteins | sample 1658881 | NCBI WGS metagenome assembly FTCT01 (sample SAMEA3914864, study PRJEB12502) | metagenome | biome: forest; material: soil | place: USA | collected 2012-03-12 | depth 0.3 m | reverse complement strand
GGTGCCGGAACCGGCCGCCTGGATCGCCTCGCGCCAGAAGCTGGCCGCCGACAAGGCCGCCGGCGTGCGCAGCGACGGCAAGAAGACCGGCGCCATGAAGCTGATCTTCTCGAACCCGGCCCACCGCCGCATGTTCATCCTGTGGTCGCTGGCCGCCGGCTTCCTGCAGTTCGGCTACTACGGCGTCAACAACTGGATGCCGACCTACCTGGAAAAAGAGCTGCACATGAACTTCAAGGCGATGACCGGCTATATGGTCGGCACCTATGTCGCCATGATCCTCGGGAAGATCGTCGCCGGCTGGCTGGCCGACCGCTTCGGCCGCCGCGCCGTCTTCGCCTTCGGCGCCCTCGGTACCGCCGTGTTCCTGCCGCTGATCGTGTTCTACAACACGCCGGACAACATCGTCTACCTCTTGACCGTCTTCGGCTTCCTGTACGGGATCCCGTATGGCGTGAACGCCACCTACATGACCGAGAGCTTCGAGACCACCATCCGCGGCTCGGCCGTCGGCGGCGCCTACAACGTCGGCCGCGTCGGCGCGGCGATCGCACCGGCCTGCATCGGCTACCTGGCCACCAACGGCTCGATCGGCCTGGGCTTCCTGGTGATGGGCGCGGCCTACTTCCTGTGCGGGATCGTGCCGGCGCTGTTCATCAAGGAAAAGCTGTACGACCCGCAGCAGTAATCTTCAAAACGTAGACCATCATGACCATTTCGCTTTCCGCCGCCGACTTCCAGCCGACCGAGATGTATTTCCTGCTGCGCGACTCCGTCGTGCCGCGCCCGATCGCCTGGGTGTCGACGGTGTCGGCCGAGGGCGTGCCGAACATCGCGCCCTTCAGCTTCTTCAACGTGGTGTCGCCGTCGCCGCCGATGCTGGGTTTCAGCTGCGGACCGCGCGGCGACAACCACGCCGGCGAGTGGGTGCCGAAGGACACCTACGCGAACATCTTGGCCACCCGCGAGTTCGTGGTGAACATCGTGCCGGAGCAGCTGATGGACGAGATGGTCAAGACGGCCGCCGACCTCGCGCCCGGCGACAGCGAATTCCGCTACGCCGGCCTGGCGGAGGCGCCCGGCAGCGTCGTGAAGGCGCCGCGCGTGGCCGGCGCCCCGGTCGCCTACGAGTGCAAGCTGCACGACATCCTCGACATGGGCGCCAACAAGTGGATCATGGGGAGCGTGCAGCACGTGCACATCGACGACGCCGTGTACACCGGCCGCAAGGGCGAGCAGGATCACCGCATCGACCTGCTGGAGCAGACCGGCACGCGGCCGGTCGGACGCCTGGGCCGCGCCTACTACGTGCGGCTGAGGGAGCTGGAGGCTCGCCTGCGCAGGGACGGGCCGAACAACTGAGCCTGGCTTACACCGGCATCGGCCGGTTGTTGTTCAGGTCGAGGAAGCCGCGGATGATGCGGTAGGCCATCCAGAGCCAGGCCACCACGCCGACCAGCCAGGCCAGTGGAATGCCGATGATGGTGATCGCCAGAACGAAGGCGACCGCCATCGCCACCACGTACCACCAGAACGAACGGATCATCCAGGTGTGGTGGGAGTAGACGATGGTGCCCGCCGTGTCCGGACGCCTGACGTAGTTGACGATCAGGACGATGATGTTCAGCAGCCCGAGCGAAAAGAAGAAGGTCGCGGCATGGGCGAGATACAGGATGCGGGCGAACTGCTTCGCATCCTCGATACCGCGTTCGTAGACGAGTTCCTGGGACATGGGTAAATGCCTCCCTGTGGGTGGGTTGTCGATATGGATCAACGATAGACGAACCCTTGCCCGGGCGGCGCGCAGCTGTCACCTCCTTCCGGACGGTAGCCTGGCTCAGCGGCCCGACGCACACGAAGCGGCTTGCCGCAGGGCGCTCGCGCGGGACAGCAGCGCGAGCTTGCTCTCGTGGGTGCGCACGTCCTCGACGATCTTGCCGCGATCGAGGACGATGACGCGATCCGCGGACAAGATGGTTTCCGGCCGGTGCGCGACGATGATGCGTGTCATCCGCACTGAACGGATCCCGTCGTTGACCGCTTTCTCGCGGCCCAGGTCCAGGTGGCTGGTGGCTTCGTCCATCAGCAGGATCGCCGGGTCGTGATACAAGGCCCGGGCGATGAGGATGCGCTGCTTCTGGCCGCCCGACAACACGGTTCCCATGTCGCCGATGAGGGTATGATAACCCATCGGCATTGCGCAGACGTCATCGTCGATGGCCGCCATGCGTGCGCATTCGCGGATGCGCTGGTAGGAGGGATTGTCGGAGAAGAAGCTGATGTTGTCGCCGATCGATCCGGCGAACAGCTGGTCGTCCTGCAGGACCACGCCCAGCTTCGAGCGGTAGTCGCTCAGGAGCGCCTTCGTCAGCGGCCGGCCGTCGACCAGGACTTCGCCCTCGCTCGGATCGTGCAGGCTGGCCAGGATGCGCAGCAACGTGGTCTTGCCGCAGCCGGATTCGCCGACGATGGCGACGGATTCGCCCGCCGCGACGTGGAAATCCACGCCGTCGAGCACCCAGGGATCGGTCGTCCCGTAGCGGAACCGCAGCCGCCGTACGGTGATGGCCAGTGGAGCCCGGTCGCCATCCGGTTCGATCGGCCTGCCGCGTGTCTCGGGCGGTGCGAGGGCGATGTCGGCGAGCCGGTCCGCATGCAGGCGCAGCATGGTCAGGTCGAGGCCCTTGTTGACGAATTCGCTGACGCGCGACAGGAACTGGTCCTTGTAGCTGACGAACGCCAGCAGCATCCCCACTGAGAATACGTTCTGCAGGACCTTCTGGGCGCCCAGCCACACGACCACGATCGCGATCACGCCCACCAGCAGGGCGTTGGCCGAACGGAACAGGAGGCTCAGCTTCTGGGTCGTGATCTGCCGGTTGACGGCCTGCACCAGCAGGTTCAGCCACTGGGAGCGGCGGGCGTCCTGGGCATTGAAGAGCTTGATGGTCTTCATGCCGCGCAGGGTCTCCAGGAAATGGCTGTCGCGCCGCGCGCCCCACACGATGGCTTCGAGCGAGGCCTGGCGCAGCGGCGTATAGGCCGCCCAGCGCAGGACCGCGTACAGGACGGCGCCGCCCAGCACCACCGTCGCCAGCCCGGGCGCGTAGACGAACATCATGGTCAGCGTGACCAGCGACATCAGGCCGTCGAGGAGGATCTCGACCGCATCGGTGGTGATCGCGGACAGGATGGTTTCCTGCGATCCGAAGCGTGACATCACGTCCCCGAGATGGCGGGTTTCGAAGTAGCTGGCGGGCAGGTTGACCAGGTGGGAGAACAGGTTGGCGCGGCCGCTCACCTTCATCGTCGTCGAGATGGCGATCAGCATCCAGCCCCGCATGGCGGTCACGGCGACGCGGATCAGCAGCAGCAGGCTGAAGCCCAGCACCAGCGTGAGCAGGAGGTCTTCGTCGGCGGTCACCAGGGCTTCGTCGACGACCCACTGCATGAACAGGGGACTGGCGATCCCGAACACTTCGATTGCGAGCGCCATCAGGGCCAGCAGGCCCAGCGAACGCTTCAGGCCGACCAGCCTGCCGATCAGCGCGCTGAGACGCAGACGCGGCGGCCGCTGGCCCTCTTCGAAGCTGCTGGTCGGGGTCAGCTCCAGGGCAATGCCGGTGAAGTGGCGCGCGACCTCGGCCGGCTGCAGTTTGCGTACGCCGACGGCGGGATCATGTACCACGGCCACGCCGCGTGCTCCGATCCGCTTGAGCACGACGAAATGGTTGAGGTCCCAGTGGAGGACGCAAGGCGTTTCCAGCAGCGGCAATTCGTCCACCTCCAGCCGCAAGGGACGGGCGGCGAACCCGAGCTGGTCGGCGATCGAGGTCATGTCCTTGAGCGTCGCGCCCTTGAGCGACAGGCCGAAACGGCGCCGCAGCTGCGCCATGTCCGACATATTGCCGTGGTAACCCGCCAGCATGGCGATGCAGGCCAGCCCGCACTCGGCCGCTTCGGTTTGCAGCAGCATCGGCAATTGCCGGCCCAGGCCGAGGTTGAGTTCATGTAGAAAGCTCATCAGTTCAACTTCCCGGTAAACGAGTACAAGGGATCGAGTACCCAGTCGATCAGGCGGCGGCGCTCGACCAGCAGGTCGGCCTCGAGCTGCATGCCGGGCTGCAGGGCCACGGGCTTGCCGTAGGCCGTGACGGTTTGCCGGTCCAGCCTGACCGTGACGCGGTAGACAGGTTCGCCGCTGCGCTCGCCGCCGCTTGCCAGGCCCGACAGCTGGGCCGGCAGTTCGGCCGGGTTCAGGGCCGAGCGCGCAACGCTGGCGACGACGCCGCCATAGTGGCCGAACTTCTGGTAGGGATAGGCCTGGTAGCGCAGCAGGACATGCTGGCCTTGGCGTACGAAGCCGATCGCGCGGCTTGGGGTGTACAGGTGTGCTTCGAGCCGCCCGCCCGACGGCAGGATGCTCAACAGCGGAACGGCGGGCGTGACCGCGCCGCCGGCTTCCGCCTGGATGGCCGTGACGGTTCCGCTGCGCGGCGCCGGCACCACGATCTCGCGCCGCGCTTCCACCTCGGCGAGTTCCTGCGCGACCGCGGCGCTGTTGCGCTCGACGGCGGCAATCTGCGCCTGGAACTTCAGGGGCAGGTCGCGCAAGTCGCCTTCCAGCCCCAGGCGGTCGCGCTGCAGTTCGGTCAGGTTGCGCCTGAGGACGCGCAGCTTCGACGCGTTGTCGAGCCTGGCTTCGGTGGCGGTCTGGACCTGCTGGTCAGAAATGAAGCCGCGTTTTCTCAGCTCGCTTTGCCGCTCTTCGGATTTCCGCGCCAGCTCCAGCCTGGCCTGCTGGAGAGCGATTTCTTCCTTCAACTGTTCCTGTTCCGTGGCGATCGCGCTGATACGGGCGCTCAGCGCGGCCCTCTGCTGGCGCAGCAGTTGCTGGTTCTGGCGGGCTTCGTCATCCAGGCTGTCGCGCCGCATGGCCAGGGTGCGTGCGATGCTGGCCTGGGTGTTCCCCAGCGCCATGCTCTGCTGTTCGGTGGAGACGACCAGCAAGGGCTGGCCCTGGCGCACCTCCTGTCCTTCCTTCGCCAGGAACTTCGTCACCACGCCGCTTTGTGGCGCGAACACGCGCGCCACGCCCTGGTCGGGTACCAGCCAGCCGCTCACGTGCGCCTTGCGGACGTAAGTTGCGCCGAACAGCAGGGCGAGCAGTCCGCCGGCGGCGGCCACCGAAAACATCGCGAACCAGCGGTGCGAGGCGCGCGGCTTGACGACCACCGGGCCCAGCCACTGGGCCTGGCGCTCGGCTAGTACTTCCGGCCTGAACAGGGGTACCTCGGCGGTGGCCGGCTCGGTGGTTGCCACCGTCCGCTTGTCGTGCGTGACATCCATGGCTAATCCGCGGCAAAGAATTCCCGGACCTCGACCTTCACCTCGATCACCCTGGACACCTTGCGGATCGGGAAGCTTGTGCTGATCCGCGGATCCAGGTAGTCCTTGAGCAAGGGTGGTCGTTTTCCGTTGAAGAAATACCCGGGATCCCGGGCGACGACCGCCTTGGCCGTGAGATCCAGCTCGTCCCGCCGGGTGACCGTCTGCACCACGCACGGCGCATGCGTGATGCCCAGTTCAAGCAGGGCACAGGCACGGTGGTAGCCGTTATTCAGCAGCAGGCGGCCGTTATCGTCGTCGCGGATCGCATTCAGGCAGTTCGAGCTGAAGCCGACCATGACCCCGACCGCGCCCGACACGGTACCGGCCGAATCGTGGCCCTGCAGCTGGTCGGGGCGCAGCAGGGCCAACTCGTGCAGGCGCAAGTCCGCCGAGTCCGACCGGAAGCTGTAATGGTGGTATCCATGTTCGCGCATCTGTACCGGAGCCCAGCGATCCTCGGGCGGCTGGCAAAAATCGAAGAGTGCTTCCGGGCCGGGAGCGGGCCCCAGCCGCGCCTTGAGCTGGTCGACGAAGTCGCGGTTGACATGGTTCTGGCAAATGACCAGGCGGTCGATCCGGACCATGTCGATCTTCGTGGGCAGGCTGTCGAAGGTATGCCGGAAACGCGGGGCCTCCATGAGCCTGGCGGCCTGCGCCGCCATTTCGGCGGGCAGTGGCAGGCATTCGAGGGCATTCGCAATGCCGGCTTCGCGTTCTTCCAGTTCTTCGTAATAGTCGTTGGCGCTGCTCCATTCCCGCACGAGGCGGGCGCGGTCGCAGCGGGTGCCTTCGATGCCAAAACCACGGACGAAGTCGAGATACTTGGTCAATGGCGGCTGGCCGAGCAGCCATACCTCCCGCTGGATTGTTTCAGGGATCGTTTCCTGTTTGCTGACAGGCTCAAATTGATTCATGGTGTGCTCGCGCGCGAAGATAGGGGAAGCGTCGCCGGACGCGAATTGCTGCGCCCGGCGACGCGGTCTAGTGACACCTCGGTGTCAGCAATGCGTCCGCTGGCTTACGAGCCGCACCTGGGGCGGCAGCTCGACGAGCAGGAAGGCGGCTGGCATTGCTGGGTACGGGTGCCGCACCTGCTCTGGGTCTGTTGCTTCGGCGGTTTGCACGGCGGCGGTTGATAGCATCCGCTACCGCCACCGCCATAGACGTGTTGCAGTTCGGTGCTGGTCAATTTACGCATGATCTCTCTCTCCTCCAGTGAGCCAACCGTGGATGGTCACGAATTGGCGATTTCCCTGAGCATGATTGCTTGGCAGGGATTTGCCCGACGGGCAAATTCGACATGCATGCCGCGAAATGCGGCGTAAAAAATCTCTGGCCCCAATTCGAAAATGGGGTCCGATTTTTATTTGATTATTCAGTTTTGGAAGACGCGAACGTCAATGCGGGGGAACCGGTGGATCCCGACCATTCACGCTCGGCTCGGATATGCTTTCGCGAATGTGCTTTGTTTGCGAATCATTGGATACCCACGTTTTGGACAACTTGTTATCCGTCCAGACCATGTAAGCGTTTCTGTTTTTCATGTTCTTGAACGATTAAATTAACCAGGTTTTACAAATTTCTCTTGCGGTAAGCTGAATATGTCGAAATATCGAAAAACCGCAGATACCAGGTATTACAAATAGCACGCGGAAAAAGTAAATACAAATAAGCGTTTTTGAATGCGACATTTGCGCAACTCGACTGGAATTCGAGGGTTTACCTGAAAAAGAAAATCGGATATGTCAGTTATATCCGGTTCAAGCGTGAATTAAATGTGAATAAATAGTGAAGGCGGGCGCTCGAATCAGGACAGCACGGCGCCTGCGGGCCGCGTCGCTGTCGGGGCGGGGCGATACAATACGAGGACGCCACAAGAAAAGGAGTCAGGTATGTACCTCGTTTGCACTAACTGCCAAGCCACAAATCGTATTCCCGAGGAAAGGCTGACGGACAAGCCGGATTGTGGGCGCTGCCACCATCCCTTGTTTACCGGAAAGCCTGTCGAGCTCGATACACAGGCATTCGACAAGCATCTCGGCCGCGACGAAGTCCCTTTCCTGGTGGACTTCTGGGCATCCTGGTGCGGACCTTGCAAGATGATGGCGCCGCATTACGAACAGGCCGCCTCCGAATTGGAGCCATATTTCCGATTGGCGAAGGTGAACACCGAGACGGAGCAGGCGCTGGCCGCACGTTACGCGATCCGCAGCATCCCGACGATCGCGCTGTTTTATCAAGGGCGCGAAGTCGCGCGACAGGCCGGGGCGATGAGCAGCGCCGATATCGTGCGCTGGGCAAGGGCGAACATGCCGCGTCCACAACGGGCGTCGTAAGCGTCGCCGGGGAGGGCTGGCCCGTGCGACGCTGCCGAGGGCTTCCAGCATAGAATCAGGGCAAGTCAACCATCCAGGAAACCGGGCCTTGAGCAGCGTCAGCGGCATCAGCAGCGAATCAAACGGCAGCGCACAGGTGCGCCATGGCGGCGCGCGCCTGATCGGCTGCGCCGGCTGGAGCCTGCACAAGGACGTGGCGCCCGACTTCCCCGAGGACGGCAGCCATCTCGAGCGCTATGCGGCCGTCTTCCCCGCCGTCGAGATCAACTCGTCCTTCTACCGCCCGCACCAGCCGCAGACCTATGCCCGCTGGGCCGACAGCGTGCCGCCGGACTTCCGTTTTTCCGTCAAGCTGCCGAAGTCGATCAGCCACGAAGCCCGCCTGCGCGACGCCGACGAGCTGCTCGACCGCTTTGCCGGCGAGGTCAATCACCTGGGCGCGAAACTCGGCTGCATCCTGGTCCAGCTGCCGCCGAAGGGCGTGTTCGACGAAGAGTCGGCGCGCGATTTCCTGCCGCGCCTGCGCGGGCGCGTCGGCTGCATGCTGGCGCTGGAGGCCCGCCATCCGACCTGGTTTTCCGACGCCGCCACCGAGGTCCTGCGCGAACACGGCGTGACCCGCGTGATGGCCGATCCACCGGCCGGCCAGCCAGGACCGCACGTGCCGACCACGGAGGCCAGCTATATCCGCCTGCACGGCACGCCCCGGGTCTACTACTCGAACTATCCGCCGGAGGCCCTGGCGGAAGTCGAGCGCCGCATCGCGCTTCTCACCGCCGGCGGCGCCGACTGCTGGTGCATCTTCGATAACACGGCGGCCTTCGCGGCGGTGCCGAACGCCCTCGAGGTGCTGCGCGCGCTGCAGCCTGCCATGAGCGAGTGAGCACCATGGTCTGCGCCACCTTCCGCTTCTACGGCGAGTTGAACGACTTCCTGCCGCGCGAGCGCAAGGGACGCGAGATCACCACCCCATGCGCGCGCATGGCCACCACCAAGCATATGATCGAAGCCCTCGGCGTGCCGCACACCGAGGTCGAGCTGGTGCTGGTGAATGGCGAGAGCGCCGGCCTCGACCTGCTGCTGGAAGAGGGCGACCGCGTCGCCGTCTACCCGCACTTCACCCGCTTCGACGTCAGCGAGCTGGGGCTCGCGCCGTCGCTGCCGCCGGGACGGATCCGCTTCGTGGCCGACGCCCAACTCGGCGGCCTCGCGCGCCTCTTGCGAATGGCCGGGTTCGACACCATCTACGACAACAGCCTGAGCGGCGACCAGGTCGAGGCGCTGGCTGCCGACCAGGAACGCGTGGTGCTGACGCGCGACCGCGAACTGCTCAAGCGCCGCGGCATCGACCATGGCTGCTATGTGCGCGCCCAGCGGCCCGAAGCCCAGCTGCGCGACCTGTTCGAGCACTTCGGCCTGGCCGAACGCGCGCGTCCGTTCACGCGCTGCCTGCACGACAATGCGCCGCTGCGCAGCGTCGCCAAGGCCGGGGTCCTGGACCGCCTGCCGCCCCAGGTCGCGGCGAGCTAGGACGAGTTCAACACCTGCGACCTGTGCGGGCGGGTCTACTGGAAAGGCTCGCACTGGCAGCGCATGAGCGCCGTGCTGGCGCGCGCCGCACAATGAATGCGGCCCGACCGTGATGTACACTATGACGATCCTTTGCCAGCCAGCGTGAGAGCATGTTGCAACAGGTGAGCTTCCCACTCCGTACCGAATGCCCGCCAGGCGCCTGCGTCTGCGAGCGCGAGCGCCTGCTCGCCGAGCCCGACGCCGACCTGCGCCCCCTGCGCCTGACGCGCATGGAAGAGCAGAAGCTGATCGAGCGGATCGAGAACATCTCGAGCTACGACGAGCTCAAGCGCCTGCAGGAGAAGGTCCGCGCCAACCTCGGCGTCGAGCTGAAGATCATGCCCGGCCCGAACGAGGTGCGCACCCTGCGCGGCATCGTGATCCTGCTGGAAGACCGGCCAGGTCTTTGCAAGAAGGTCAGGCAATCGATTCCGGCGGCGATCCGCAAGGTGCTCGACCGCCATCCCGAAATCACCTGGGCCATCCTCGACTCACACGACCTGTTCGGCATGTAGCGCCAGGGCCTCGAATTCGATGATCTCCGCGCCCAGCGCACGGGCGAATTCCTGGTCGTGGGTCGAGACCAGCACCACCGCATCCTTGCTCTTCGCCGCCAGCAGCTCGATCAGCAGGGCGCGCGCATCCGCATCCAGTCCGTTCGACGGCTCGTCGAACAGCAGCACCGCCGGCTCGCCGATCCAGGCGGCGGCGATCATCAGTTTCTTCTGCGTGCCGAGCGACATGTCGCCGCAACGGGTGTCCAGGTGGCGCGCCAGGCCGAAGCGCTCGACGATGTCCAGCACCGCCGCCGATACCTCGCAAGCCTTGGCCCAGGCGACGAAGGCCAGCAGTTCGCGGCCCGTCATGAAGGGATAGAGCGGGCACTCGTCCGGCGCATAGGCCAGGCGGGCCTTGGCGGCAGCCGGGTTGGCCTGCAGGTCGAGGCCGGCGATCCAGACCGTGCCGCCGTCCGGCTCCTCGATCCCGGCCAGCACCCGCAGCAAGGTCGACTTGCCGATGCCGTTCGGCCCGCGCAGCGCGTGCACGCCGGCTGCGAAGCTGTGGCCCAGGTCCCGCAGGACCTGCCGGGCGCCGTAGGATTTGCATATTCCTTCGAAACGCAGCATGTTTTCTCTCCTAGTTCAGGCAGGCGACCGTCGCCGCGCACCAGCAGCCGGTGAGCAGGGTGGCAATGACCACGGCATGGCGCTCGCTGAACACGGCCGGCGCGCGCAGGGCGCCCAGCAGCACCGAGTACGAGGCCAGGCCCGCCAGTGCGCGCGAGACCGGCACGCCGGCGGCGATCGCCAGCGCCGCCAGGGCGGCCAGGAAGGGCAGGGCGCAGGCGAGGACGGCGGCAAGATCGAAGCGCCGGTGCCAATGCCGCGCCAGCGGCAAGGCGCCGCAAAGGCCGATGCCGGCGCGGTGGCCCATCTGCAGGCCGCGGAACATGCCGCCGAGCGTCAGCGCGACCAGGGCCTGGGCGATCAGGACCGTGGCGAAGCTGCGGCCGTCGCCATCGAAGAGCAGCACCAGGCCGAGCGCGGCGCCGGCAATGGCGGCCGCGACCAGCGCCTTGGTCAGGGTCTCGGCGCGGCGTTCACGCGCCAGGATGGCGAGCGGGACCTGCAGTGCCGGCGCATGGCGTCCGGCCAGCCTGCGCAGCAGCGAGGCCGGCCAGGCCGGCGTGGGAATATGTATCGTTGGAAGCCGGCGGTGCGGGCGGCGCCACGGTCCGAACCCCAGCGCGAAGGCGGTCACGGCACCGACCAGCAGCGCGGCCAAGGGCAGCAGGGACCTGCCCTGGCTGGCGGCCAGTACCAGCGCGCCCGCAGCCACGCCGACCCATGCGCCAGGTCGCCGTTCGAGCACGGCCAGTTGCGCCGCCAGCGCCAGCAGCACCACGTCGACGAGCAGGAGCTGGCGCGCCGCTGCCGCACCGTGGGCCGCGGTGACGATCAGGGCCGCGCCGGCGATCACCAGCAGCGGCGTATCGGCCAGCACCAGCACGGCAAGGTCGACCCGACGCCGCTCGCGCGGAGAAAAGGGCAGGGAGGCCGCGTAGGCCATGAACTCGCCGCCTTCGATCTGCCTGCGCTGCATGCCCGCCCAGGCCGCGCAGGCCAGCAGCAGGACCATCAGGTAGGCGGAGCGCCAAACTACGCCGTGTCCGGGTGCCAGCAGGCCGAGCAGGGGACGCGCGAACATCGCCATATTGTCCATCGGCGTGGTGCCGGCCGCCGAGGCCACGCCGACGATCAGCGCCAGGGCCTGCCAGCGCCGCAGCAGCAGGCGCGCCGTACTGATGGCGTACCAGCGCAGGCGTAGACGGAGCAGGCGAGCGGCAATGATGGCGGTGTCCTGGAAGAGTTGTCGATCGATTATGGCCTATACTCGAAGGAAACGCCATCAGCCAGGAGACCCCATGAAGATCGTCATTGCCCCGGATTCGTTCAAGGAAAGCCTGTCGGCGCTGCAGGTGGCCGAGGCCATCGAGGCCGGGCTGCGCGAGGTCTTCGCGGATGCCGACATCGTCAAGCTGCCGGTGGCCGACGGCGGCGAGGGAACCGTCCAGGCGATGATCGACGCCACCGGCGGCCGCCGCGTCGAGATCGAGGCCACCGGGCCGCTGGGCGGGCAGGTGGGCGCTTTCTATGGCCTGGCTTCGTCTCCGGACGGCGGCGCGCCGCTGGCCGTGATCGAGATGGCCGCCGCCAGCGGGCTCGAACTGGTGCCGCCGGACCGCCGTAACCCCTTGCGCGCGACCAGCCGCGGCACCGGAGAACTGATCCTGCACGCGCTGGATGCCGGCGTGCGCCGCTTCGTGCTCGGCGTCGGCGGCAGCGCGACCAACGATGGCGGGGCCGGCATGCTGCAGGCCCTCGGGGTGCGCCTGCTCGATGCCGGCGGCGCGGAGATCGGTCCGGGCGGAGTCGAACTGGCGCGGCTGGACCGCATCGACGCTTCAAGGCTGGACCCGCGCGTGAAGGACAGCGGATTCCAGATCGCCTGCGACGTCAGCAACCCGCTGACCGGGCCGAACGGCGCCTCCGCCATCTTCGGGCCGCAGAAGGGTGCGACGCCGGAGATGGTCGCGCAACTGGATGCCGGCCTGGCGAACTATGGCCGTCTCATCGCGCGCGACCTCGGCCAGGATGTGGCCGGCATGCCGGGCGCCGGGGCCGGCGGCGGCATCGGCGCGGCGATGGTCGTCTTCCTGGGCGGCCGCCTGCGCCCCGGCATCGAGATCATCGCCGAAGCGGTCGGACTGGAGCAGGCCGTGTGCGATGCCGATCTCGTGATCACGGGAGAAGGGCGGATCGACGGCCAGAGCGTCAGCGGCAAGACGCCGGTCGGGGTGGCGCGGGTGGCCAAGCGCTTCGGCAAGCCAGTGATCGCGATCGGCGGCGGGCTGGCGCGGGATGCCTCGGGCGTGTATTCGCACGGTATCGACGCGGCGTTCGCGGCGGTGTGCCGGCCGTGCACCGTGCAGGAGGCGCTGGCCGAGGCGCGCGAGAACCTGCGTTCGGCTGCGCGCAACGTGGCTCAGGCGCTGCGGCTGGGCGCGGCGCTGGGCGGAGTCACGCGCGCCTGATCGTTTATTGACCTTTCCGGCAGGCGGGGCTGCTGTAGGCCTCGGTGTAGCTGCTGCCGAAGCGGCGCACCATGCCGGCCACAACGTCCAGATTCATCGGCTTTGGATCCGGCGCATAGCTCTCCGGCGGCAGGCCGGCCAGGGTGGCGTGCGCCTTGAGCAGGGCGGGACGATCCCGGCGGACGAAGGCCACCGTCGCATCCACGTAGAGGTTCCACATTGCGAAGTCCGGGCCAGCGGGCAGGCGCGCTTGCTCGAACAGTTCCGCCGCCTGCGGATACTGCCCGGCGGACGCCCTGTACTGGCCCTCGTGCCAGTACAGGAGATAGGAGTTCCCGTTTTTCAGCACCTCGGGATGCGCTTTCCGGTAGTCGGCCACCAGGTCAGCCAGGGCAGCGTTGCAACCGGGGTATCTGCTTTCCAGACCATGAATACCATCCGCGCTCTGGTCGAAGGTCTGCAGATCCTGTCCCAGCAGCTTGCCGCGGTCGAAGGCGCAGTCCGCGGCAGATGCAGGGGCGGCGAAGAATGGGAGGGCGAAACCGAGTGTGAGCAGCAAGCGCATGGTGACGGGCGGGTTGTTGAACGAAAATCAATTGTAGCGAATGGCCGGTTATTCGCAAGGTGCCGGGCGCCGGACTACGCGACAGCAATGTCGGACATGGATTTCCTCATGCGTCGATAAGCGGACTGCCGCCCTTGAGCCGTGCGGTCGCGAGTATGGCGACGCACATATCCGCATAATCCATCCCGGCTGCCCGGCCGGCCATCGGCACCAGCGAATGACCGGTCATGCCGGGTGCCGTGTTCGCTTCGATCAGGAAGGGACGCATGTCTTCCGTGCGCAGCATCAGGTCGATGCGCGCCCAGCCTTCGCAGCCGATGGCGTTGTAGGCGTCGAGGGCAATGCGCTGGATGTCCGCGGCCAGGGCGGCGTCGAGCGGCGCCGGGCAATGGTAGCGGGCGGCGTCGGTGAAGTACTTGTCCTGGTAGTTGTAGTAGCCGCCCGGGGCCACGATTTCGAGGACGGGCAGCGCACGCGCATTCTTGCCGCGGCCAAGGATCGCAACGGTGAGTTCGCGCCCATCGACGAACTGCTCGACCAGTACCTCGTCGTCGTAGCGCGCCGCGGCGTCCACGGCGGCACGCAGCTCCGCGACGGTTGCCGCTTTGCCGATGCCGATGGTCGAGCCTTCGTGAGGCGGCTTGGCGATCAGCGGCAGGCCGAGTTCCGCTACCAGGGTGTCGAAGTCGCCGCCGGGCGTGACACTGGCGTATCCGGGTGTCGGCAGGCCGTGCTGGAGCCAGATCTTCTTGGTCGTGATCTTGTCCATCGCGATACTGCTGGCCATGACGCCGCTGCCCGTGTAGGGAATGCCCATCAGCTCCAGCGCGCCCTGGATGACGCCGTCCTCGCCGTGGCGGCCGTGCAGGGCGATGAACACGCGGTCGTAATCTTGCGCCTGCAGTTCGGCCAGGCTCCGGGTAGCGGGATCGAAGGGATGGGCGTCGACGCCGCGGCTGCGCAAGGCTTCCACGATGCCGGTACCGGACAGGATCGATATCTTGCGTTCGGCCGAGCGTCCGCCCATCAGTACGCCGACTTTGCCGAATGAATTCATGAGGTCACCTCCTGGTTTGTGTTTTGTTGGTATAAAGTCGCGGCGCAGCCGCCCAGCAGCGCGCCGAGCAAGTGCGCCTGCCAGGCCACCGCCACGCCCGCCGGCAGGTCGGTGAATGCAGCCATGTTCGCGCAGGCTTCCCACAGCGTCTTGCTGGCCAGCGCAAGTGCGGCGCAGACCAGCACGGGCCGGCTGCCGGGATAGCGATCCCATGCCAGCACGCCGCCCAGCACCGCCGTCAGCACAGCCAGGCCGGAGGCGCCGCGGTACTCATGCATCCCCGGCGCGAACACCAGCAGGCCGAGCGACAGCAGCAGGGCGCCGCCACCCAGCACAAGCGCAAAGCGCCGCGAGCCGATCAGCGGTTCGGCCAACGCACCCAAGGCAAGCAGGGCCAGCACATCGGCTCCCGCATGCGAGGGCGAGAAGTGCACGAGGTGGCCGCTCCATAGCCGCCACAGCTCGCCGTGCAGGATGGCGCTGCGTTCCCAGGCGAGCCAGGACGCCGCCGGTTCGCCCGCGCAGACGAGCAGCAGGCAGACGCCGGCGAGCGCGAAGGAGACGGGTACGGTTTTAAACACGGCGGCGCAGGATCCAGAAAGCTGCGCCGGCGAGCAGCAGGGCCGCCGTCCAGCCGAAGCCGCCGGCGCCGCGTCCGCCGCGGTATCCCTCGCTGCGCTCGACCTGGATGCCCGGATCGGATTTCGCGCGCTCCTTGAAGCCCGCCAGCTGCATCTGCAGCGCGGGAATCATCCGGTCGACCGCCTGCACATAACCGTCCGACTGCGCGCCACGCACCTCCCTGCTGTAGCCGGCCAGGGTCGACGATCCCTTCACCTGGCTCATGCCCGGGGCGCGGAACAGCAGCTTGCGGCTGCGGACGTCGAACACGGCGGCATCGACCATGGTCTGCACGTCGTACTGGTCGCCCTTGATGAGGTAGGCGCCGACCACGGTCCAGTACAGCACCGCCATCCGGTTGGTGTCGTTGAAGCGGATCTGGTCATAGGACACGAGCGCGATCACGTCGACGTTGAACATGCGCGCCACCTGGTCGAGGTTGTCGAAGCCGCCGCGCGGGCGCAGGTAGGCGCTCGGGATGACCTCGATGCTGCCGATGTAGTCGTATTCCGAGAACGCGGCCTTGACCTTCTCGAGCAGCTGCATTTGCTCGGCGTCCTGCGGCACGGCGCGTCCGCCGCCCGGCACGAAGGCGATGCCGACCCGCACCGGCAGGCGCAGCCTGGTGACGGTCGGCTCCATCTTCGGCGGCTCTTTCGCGTTCGGATACAGGTAGTCGACGATGCTGCCGGCCTGGCGCTCGCCGGTGTGCTGGAACATCGATGCGCAGCCGCCCAGCGCGAGCAGGGTGAGGACGCAGAGGAGGGTCTTCAAGCGGTTCATGCATGCCTTTCAGTGATGGCCGGTGACGGCGGACCGGGGCATGATGACATTTTGAACTGGACGATCAACTGATGAATGTGAAGCCTCGATATTCGAGGCCGGCGGTATCGGTTTGCGGTACCGAAGGGTCAACGGCTTCGAAGCCCCGTCTGTTACGGCGATATATCGCGACGGAACTGACTAGCCCGCCGCGGGGCGAAAGTTCACTGTGCTAAGGCGTTTATGCGGCAATCCGGTTCGTGGCCAGATCCCAGCCACCGATCGTGCTACCGCCTGACCCGCCGCCGATCTTTTGCTGTGTGTAGCGCCACTTCACTTTCGAGAACTTTAAACTGACGTGTTCGTCGAGAAGCGTGCCAGGCTCAATGCCAGGTTCGATGCCTCCGATGAGCACATTTTCCAGTTCGATTTCGAAGTACTTGATCGGAATGCCATTTCCATCGGCACGCATGAACTCGAACTTTGCCTTCGTGATGGTCTTACCCATGGCACAGTGCTGCATTAAGATAGGGGAAGCCAGGTCAGCCACCTTGGTGAAAATCACTTCCTTCAATTCTGCGCGTTCAGCGGTATGCCCGCCACCGGTCGATGCCGTGGCGCTCTTGGGCTGGTGAATTCCCCAGTGGACGGACTGGCACTCAATCCAATCTTTGTGTTTTTCATCCTGTGATTCGCCCTTGATGCCGTCAATTTGCAGATATACGTCGATAGCCATGTGTTCTCCCTTGTCTCGAGTTGAACTGCAACGGCGATTATTTGGGGAGATCAGCGGTCGTTACTTGTGAGTCCACAAAAGACGCGCACGCTAACGCGGGTAGATTGTCGATCTCTCTGACAGCGTGCAGGAGTCGGTATGGGACAAGAAGCGAGTCAGGCCAAGGGCGGTGCCAATGACAGCTTGAGCATGAGTGCGGAGGCCAGAGCGCGGATGCGCAAGCGCGAGGTCGACGTCTTTAACTATTACGACGATATGGGGCCTGGAAAAGGCAACTTTACCTGGGGGCCTGGGATTCTTGCACATCGCGGACCATGTACAAGAGATGAACTGGGGAAAAAGGCGAGCCAGGCGGAGGTCGATGCCGAGTTTGCGCGCCGGGTGGCGAGAGCAGAACGAACGGTGCGTCGAAATGTTACCAGTCAAGCGCTGAATCAGGCCCAGTTCGACGCGCTGGTCAGCTTGATGTATAACGCCGGTGAGCGGGGCGCGAGTGGAACCTTCGATCTTGTCGATAACGGCGACTTGAAGGGGGCGGCTGAGAACATCTCGAAGATGATCAGAACGACGGCGAAAGGAAAGAAAGTCGTCGCACGAGGGTTAATACCGAGGCGTGCAGAAGAGGCTGCGCCGTTCCGCGAAACCGAGACCGCCCCGGTCAAAAATTGAGGCGGCCCGACATGTCCTTTCGGCGACTAAAGGCACCCCTGCATACCTCGACGATAGCCGTATCGCTTATCGGCCTTACCTGCATATCCGCAGCGGCGCTTGCGAACGAACCGAACCAGAACGACTTGCTGGGCACGTGGACCATCACGAAAGTGCTTGATTCCTCGGAAATCTCATCGATCGGCGATGCAGAAGCGGCGGCTCTTCTCGGCAAAAACCTGGTCATCGCGCCAGAAAAAATTACGGTGGCGGGGAAACGCTGCCGCAAACCGCCGACGTTTACCCGCCACTATGAAGACGCTGCGCAGTACGTTCGGGAGACGGCACATGCGCCGGTCGGTCGTCTCGGCATTCCGACTGTCGTAGAGGCAGTCGACCTGGCGTGCACCGAAGCCTTCATCAAAGGATACAACCGTATCGTAATCTATTGGCGGGGCTTCTTCTTCGACGCCGTGAAGAAAGAGTAAGCCTCCTACCGCTGGCCCGACCTCGAGGGAGGCGCGGGCCGGTAGCGTCTTCAATGCGCCTGCCCACCCCCCAGATAAGCGGCCACCACCTTCGGATCGCTCTTCAAATCCGCCGCCGGCCCGTGCACGGCAATACTGCCGTTCTCCAGCACATAGCCGTAGTCGGCCACGTTCAAGGCAGCCTGGGCAAACTGCTCCACCAGCAGCATGGTCACGCCCTCGGATTTCAGCCGCGCGATGATGCGGAAGACCTCGTCGACCAGGATGGGCGCCAGGCCCATCGAGGGCTCGTCGAGCAGCACCACTTCCGGATTCAGCATGACGGCGCGCGCCATCGCCAGCATCTGCTGCTCGCCGCCGGACAGGGTGCCGGCCAGCTGGGTGCGGCGCTCCTTCAGGCGCGGGAAGAGTTCGAGCGCGCGTTCGAGGTCGTGCTGGACGTCGCCTTTCGGGCGCGCGCGCGTAAAGCGCGGGAAGGCGCCCAGCAGCAGGTTGTCCGTCACGCTCATGGTGGCGAACACGCGCCGGCCCTCGGGTGAATGGGCCAGTCCGGCGCGCGCGATGCGATGGGAGTCGAGGCCGGTGATGTCGCGGCCGTCGAGCTGCACGCTGCCGCTCTTCGGCTTGATCATGCCGGAGATGGCGCGCATGGTGGTGGTCTTGCCGGCGCCGTTGCTGCCGATGAGGGTCACCAGCTTGCCTTTCGGGACATCGAGGGAGATCCCGTGCAGGACTTCGACCTTGCCGTAGGCGGCGTGCAGGTTCTGGATCGATAGCATCTTGGCTTGTCCTCTCAATGTGCGGCGGCTTGCGGCGCCGTCTCTGCTGCGCCGCCCAGGTAGGCCTCGATGACCTTCGGATCGGACTGCACCGTGCCCGGCGTGCCCTCGGCGATCTTTTGCCCGAAGTCGAGCACCGTCACGGTGTCCGAAATCGACATCACGACGTCCATGTGGTGCTCGATCAGCACGATGGTGATGCCGTGGTCGCGGATCTTGCGGATGATCGCCATCAGCTCGCGGATGTCGGGCGCGGTCAGGCCGGCCGCCGGCTCGTCCAGCAGCAGCAGGCGCGGATCCAGCGCCAGCGCGCGGCCGATCTCCAGCAGGCGCTGCTTGCCGTAGGGGAGATTGCGCGCTTCTTCCATCGCCAGCTCGGACAGGCCGATGAATTCGAGGATAGCCGCCGCGCGCACGCGGGCCGCCGCTTCTTCCCGCTTGTAGCGCGGGGTGCTCAGCATGGCGTCGCCCACCGTCGAACGGAAGCTGTGGTGCAGGCCGACCAGCACGTTTTCCAGCGCGGTCATCTCGCCGAACAGCTGCACGTTCTGGAAGGTGCGGGCGACGCCGCCGAGCGCAATCTGGCTGGGCGAGCGGCCGGTGATGGCACGGCCGGCAAAGACCACCTGGCCGGCGGTCGGCTTGTAGATGCCGGTCAGGACGTTCATCATCGTGCTCTTGCCCGAGCCGTTCGGGCCGATCAGGCCGTGCACCGAGCCGCGCGTCACCTTCAGGTCGACCTGGTTCAGCGCCTTCAGGCCGCCGAACTGCATCAGCACCTGTTCGACGCGCAGCAGCTCGCCGCCGTCGGCGCCGCCTTCGGCATGGGCTCCGGCTGCCCGTACACCGGCAAACGGATCGGCCTCGCCCGCGCCCTGGACCGCGGCGACGTGGACGCGGCCGCGGCCGAACAGGCTCTTGAAGAAGCCGACGATCCCGTCCTGCAGGTAGTAGACGACGAACAGGGTCATCAGGCCGAAGATGGTGAGGCGCCAGTCGACCATGCTGTCCAGCCTGTAGGCGACGACGGCCATCGCGATCGTCGCCAGCACCGGCACGGCGGCACGCGATATGGTGGTGCGGCGCCTGGCCAGCATCAGGGCGGCGATGATGACGGCGGTGACGGCGGCCGTGATCGCGATCTTGCGGAAGACCTCGATGTCGGACAGGAGGCTGGGCAGCATGACCACGATGGTGGCGCCGATCAGCGAGCCGAGGCGGCTCTTGCGGCCGCCCATGATCACGGCCAGCAGGAACAGGATGGTCAGCTCGAAGTTGTAGCTGTTCGGCGAGATGTACTGCTCGGAATAGGCGTACAGGCTGCCGGCCAGGCCAGCGAAGCCGGCGCTGATGACGAAGGCGTAGACTTTATATCGGTACACCGAGACGCCCATGCAGTCCGAGGCGATCGGACTGTCGCGCAGGGCTTCGAAGGCGCGTCCCACGTGGGAGCGCAGCAGGCGGTGCACCAGCAGCAGCGAAAGGAACATGAAACCGGCCACCGCGTAGTAGTACTGGACTTCGGTCAGTTCCGTGCCCATCACGGTGGGCTTCTGCAGCTGAATGCCGAGCGGGCCCTCGGTCAGGAAGGTCATCTCGTTGATCAGGATTTGCACGATGGTGCCGAAGGCCAGCGTCACCATCGCCAGGTAGGGCCCCGTCACGCGCAGGGCCGGCAGGGCCAGGATCACGCCGAACAGGGCGCAGCCGATCACGCTGGCGGGAAGGGTCACGTACCAGGGCATGGCCAGCTTCAGCACCAGCACCCCGGTGATGTAGGAGCCGATCCCGAACAGGCCGGCGTGGCCCAGCGAGACCTGGCCGGTGTAGCCGACCACGATGTCCAGGCCGTACAGCAGGATGGCGTAGATCAGGATGGTCTCGGCCAGGTGGACGTAGTAGGGATTCGTGAACAGCAGCGGATAGGCCGCGACCAGGACGATGCCCAGCGCGACGGCGGTGGCGAGTTTTTTATTCATGCTTCATACCTTCTTGATCGCGGCCTTGCCGAACAGGCCGGACGGCTTCACCGCCAGCACCAGCAGCAGGAGCACCAGGCCCGGCACTTCCTTGTAGCCGGTCGACAGGTAGAAGCCGGTGGCGGTTTCGGCGATGCCGAGGATGATGCCGCCGACGATCGCGCCCATGCCGGAGGTGAGGCCGCCGATGATCGCCACCGCGAAGGCCTTCAGGCCCAGCGAGGCGCCCATCGTGGCGCTCGTCAGCGTGAGGGGCGCGATCAGGGCGCCGGCGAAGGCCGCCGTGGCCGAGGACAGGGCATACGAGAAGGTGATCACCATGCGCGTGTTGATGCCCATGAGGCCGGCCGCGTCGCGGTCGTTGGCGGTGGCGACCACCGCCTTGCCGTAGATCGATTTGCGGTTGAAGATCTCGACCGCCAGCATGATGGCGACGGCGCCGATGATGACCGCCACCTGCATCGGCTGCACGTTCGCACCCAGCACCGTGAAGGGCTCGGACGACAGCGGAGAAGGGAAGGGCAGCACGTCCTTGCCCCAGATATTCTCGGCCACGTTCTTGAAGATGATGGCCAGTGCGATGGTCGACATGATCCAGCCGAATTCGGACTTGATGCGGATCGCCGGGCGCACCCCGATCCATTCGACGAACATGCCCTGCAGGGCGCCGAACACCATCACCAGCGGGACCATCAGCCAGTAGCTGATGTACGGGCCGCCGTGGATCGTCCCGACCAGGGACAGGCCGACCAGCGCGCCCAGCATCAGGGCCTCGCCCTGGCCGAAGTTCAGCGTGCCGGATGTGGCGAATGTGAGTTGATAGCCGAAGGCGATGACGGCATAGATCATGCCGAGCGCGATGCCGGAGAAGACCAGCTGGAGGAGGATGTCCATGTTTTACCCTAGGAACCGATACGTCTGCTCGTCGTCCCCGCGCAGGCGGTGATCCAAGTTTTCATGCGCAGTAGAGACGCCGGCAAACTTGGACCCCCGCCTGCGCGGGGGCGACGGATAAGTGCGCTAGGTGCGCAGGCTTACTTCACCGGCACAACCCGGCCATTCTGCACTTCGCCGAACTTGGTGTTCTCGAAGTTGATGGCCTCGTGGTCGGTGTGGCTGTAGGGCTTGTTGTAGGTGGTGACCACGCCTTCGATCGGGGTCTTCAGGTTTTCCAGGGCGGCGGCGATCTTCGGGCCTTCCGTGCTGCCGGCCTGCTGGATCGCGGCGGCCAGCAGGTAGACCGAGTCATAGCCCTGGGCTGCCGATACCGCCGACGGCATGCGGCCGTTCGGCGGGTTGTAGGCTTTCACGTAGGCGTCGATGAAGGCCTTGCGCTTGGGCGTATCCGGGTTCTGGATGAAGGTCTGCGGCATGCGGGTGCCGTTGCCGTTGGCGCCGGCGTTGTCGATGAAGTTGGCCATCGCGAGCGTCCAGCTGCCGACGATGGGCACCTTCCAGCCCAGCTTCTGCATGCCGTTGGCGATCTGCGCCAGTTCGGGGCCGATGCCGTAGGTGAGCACGACATCGGCGCCGGCCTGCTTGGCGCGCAGCAGCTGGGCGGTCATGTCGACGTCGCCGATGTTGTACTTCTCGACCGAGACCGGCTTCACGTTCTTCGATGCCAGGACCTTCTCGAGGTCTTCGCGGCCGAGCTGGCCGTAGTTGGTTGAATCGGCCAGGATCGCCGGCTTCTTGAAGCCGCGGCGGATCGCTTCCTCGGCGATCATGGTCGACTGGATGGTGTCGTTGGCGGAGTTGCGGAAGACGTAGTTCTCGGGCTGGTTGGCGAACTGCTTGGTGACGATCGAGCCGGTGGCGACGTTGTTCATCACCGGGATCTTGGCCTGCTGGTAGAAGCGCTGCGACGCCAGGGCCACGCCGGTATTGATGTAGCCGACGGTGGCGACCACCTTTTCCTTGTTGATCAGTTCCTGGGCGATCTGCACGCCGCGCTCCGGCTTGGCTTCGTCGTCACGTTCGACCATCTGGATCTGGCGGCCCAGCACGCCGCCCTTGGCATTGATCTCATTCACCGCCAGGCGGACACCGTCGCGCATCGACACGCCCATCGGTGCCGAGCCGCCCGTAAAGGGGCCGGACACGCCGATCTTGATCGGCTCCGCCGCCATGCCCGACATCGAAAAACCCAGTGCTACACCTGCAACCAATGCTTTCAGTTTGAAATCCATTGCTGTCTCCGTAGTTGATTTTTATGCCGCACGCTGGCGCGCGCCGGGGCTGGCGCGGACCCACCGTCGAGCCATTCTAGGATAGCAATTGAGCAACAGCAAACGATTCATGTGACGCGATGCACCATGCGTCATTCATGCAAATGCGTAAGAAAAACGTAAGGAAGAGGGTGTATGGCGGGGCGAAAAAAAAGAGGCCGCACCGCGGTGCGACCTCCCCATTTTAGTGCAACTTTGCCGGCTTAGCGATGGCCGCGCCAGCGGCCGCCGCCGTGGTAGCCGCGGCCGCCCCAGTTGCTCCAGCTGAAGCCGAGGCCGATCGAGATCGGCGGATACCAGAACGGATCGTAGACCGGGGCCGGTGCATAGATCGGCGCTGGTGCATAGACCGGGGCCGGCACGTACACCGGCTGGGTCACGTAGGTGGTGGTGCTCGGCGCCGGGTTGTAGGTGGCGACGTCCGAGCTGGTGACGCGGCCGGCGTCGCCCGAGGCGGCGGCTTGGGCTGCGGTGCCGTTCGGGACCGGAGTCACCGAGACGACCTGCCAGCCGTTCGCGTCCGGGGCTTGCGCGTAGGCGCGCGTGCCGTAGTTGGCGGGACCCGGATATTGGGTCGCGCAGCCGCTCAGTGCGGCAACTGCAAGAATGATGGCAAGTTTTTTCATGGCGGTTCTCCTCACCTGCATACTACCTAGATTCTGGCGGCGCCCGCTTTTTGATTTACAGGCTGTTACACCTGTTCACTTTATTGAAACGTGAGGCTGGCTCAGGTGCGGCGGCGCCGGCTCGACAGCGCCACCGCGGCCAGGATCATGCCGAAGCCCGCCACGTGGTAGAGGTGGGGCGCTTCGCCCAGCAGCGGCCAGGCCGCCAGGGTCGCGAACAGCGGGATCAGGTAGACCGACATGCTGGCGCGGGCCGGGCCCGCCACCGCCACCAGGCGGTCGAAGCAGAAGTAGGCGCCCAGGCTCGGGACGATGGCCAGGAAGCCGAGCGCCACGTAGAGGCGGCCGTCGCCGAAGGAGGGCAGGTCGCCGCTGGCTGCTTCGAGAGCCGCGAAGGGCGCCAGCACCAGCGCGCCGCCACCGATCAGGGCCGCCAGCTTGACGGTGCCCGGCAGCGGCGGCAGCGGCAGGCGCTTGTTGAAGACCGTGTACAGCGACCAGCCGATCGCGGCCAGCACCACCCACAGGTCGCCGCGGCCGAACTCGAGCTGGCCGAGGGCGCCCAGGTCGCCTTTCGACAGCACCACCAGCACCCCGGCGATCGCGACCATCAGCCCCCAGCCCTGGCGGCGGCCCAGCGGGGCCTTCCACACCAGGCGCTCGACCAGGGTCACCAGGGCCGGGCAGGCGGCCAGGATGATGGCGACGTTGGCGGCGCCGGTGTGGCGCGCGCCGATGTATTGCGGGGCCACCGCCATGCCCATGCCGAGCGTGGACAGCAGCAGGATCCGCGGCCAGTTGGCCAGCAGGGTGCCGCGCAGCGCCCACATGCGCGGGCCGACGGTCGGCATCAGGATCAGGAAGGCCAGCGCCCAGCGGCCGAAGGCGAGGAACACGGGAGGAATCGCCGCACCCTGGGCCCAGCGCGCAACCACCAGGTTGGCGGCGAACAGCGCGGGCGTGATGAGCATGAGGGGCAATTCGGCATTGAAGGCGGCGCCCTGGACACCGAGCCCGCCGCGAGATACTGCTTCCGACACAAAGTACTCCTTACATAAGACGCCGAAATCTTACTGCAGCGCACAAAAAATGTGCTTCTGTTCCCGCTGCCTGAGCGCTTGAATATGGATGATTCTTTTGTGCCCGAAGTAAAATACGAAAGAATTATCTTCAGCCATGCCTGTATAGACAAGGAAGACACCATGAAAGACGGCCAACTCGATGAAATCGACCGCCAGATCCTGCGCACTTTGAGCCGCGACGGACGCATCAGCAACCAGAAACTGGCGGACACGGTGAACCTCTCGCCGACGCCGTGCTGGCACCGCGTCAAGGCGCTCGAGGACGGCGGCTACATCACCGGCTATGCGGCCCTGCTCGACCAGCGCCGCATGGGCGTGCCGGACACCGTGATCATCGAGGTCACGGTGGACCGCCACGACGACGACATCTTCAAGGCCTTTTCCGACGCCCTGGCCGAGCTGCCGGAAGTGATGGAAGCCTATCTGCTGTCGGGCGAATACGATTACCTGATCAAGGTGGCGGTGGCCGGCACCGAGGGCTACGAGCGCTTCCTGCGCCAGAAGCTGTACAAGCTGCCCGGCGTGCGCCACACGCGTTCGACCTTCACGCTGCGCTGCCTGAAGCGCTCGCCCTCGGTGACCCCTTCCTTCACCCCTGCGTGAAGATGGTCAGCGGCACCGCCTGCGCCATCGCCTGGTAGCCGGCGCTGTTCGGATGCAGGTGGTCGCCGCTGTCGTAGGCGGCGCGCAGGCGGGTGGTGCGGGCCGGGTCGCGCAGCGCCAGCTCGAAGTCGACCACCGCATCGTAGGTGCCGCTGCTGCGCATCCAGGCATTGAAGCTCTTGCGCACGTTCTCCCGCGCGGCCGTGTAGTAGGCGTGGCCTTCGAAAGGCGTCAGGGTGGCGCCGACCGCGCGCAGGCCGCGTGCGCGGGCCTTCGCCACCAGCTGCTGGTGGCCGGAGATCAGGCTGCTGACCGGGATCGGATTCGATCCGGAGCTGTAGACGATGTCGTTGATCCCGATGAGCACGATCATCCAGCGCACGCCAGAGGTGGCGGCGATGTCGCGGTCGAAGCGGTCGAGCGCCTTCTGGCCGGTCAGCATCGCCTCCGGATAATCCTTCAACAGGGAGTTGGCGGCAATGCCGCGGTTGGCGACGCCGATATTTCCGGCCACGCCCAGTTCCAGCTGCAGGCGCCGCGCCAGCATGTCCGGCCAGCGCTGGTTGGCATTCGCGCCGCTGCCCTGGCCGTCGGTGATCGAGTCGCCGAGCGTGGCGACGGCCGCCGTGGCGGCCAGGCCGGAATAGGCGCCGCTGACGTCGACCTCGGTCAGGAAAGGCCAGGTGGCGATGCTGCGCGCGACCGGCAGGTTCGATGCCGCGCTGTAGTTGCCGGCGCTCGAGACATAGCCGGTCTGCAGCGCCAGGTTGTGCAGGGTGGTGACGCGGGTCGAGGCCGGCAGGTAGAGGCTGACGGCGAGGTCGGCAAAGGGCGGCAGGTTGAAGCTGACCGGGTCCGACAGCACGGCGCTACCTGCGGCGATCGTGACCGAGGCCCGTCCGCCGAACAGCAGCTGGCGGTCGGTGCCGGCAACCAGCGCCGCACCGCCGGCGCGCAGGGCGATGCGCGCCGCGCCGATGGACAATGGCGCGCTGCCCATTTCGTTCGAGATGCGGATGCGCGCCCGGCTGCCGCCGACGCTGGCATGCGCGACCAGGCGCAGGGTCTGGTTGGCCAGCACCAGTGTCGAGGCCGCGGGCGGCGGGCCGGCCGGCGCCGTGCCCCAGGTGGCGACCCAGGGCTCCACTGCCAGCGCCTGCAGCTCCTGTGCCGCGGCAGGCAGGACCAGCGCCGCGGCGAGTGCGGGGCCGGTGCGGAGAAAATTGCGGCGCGACGGGCTCAGGGGCGCTTGATTCGGGGGAAACTGGGTCGGTTTCATGTTCGGGCTCCTGGGGGTTGGACGAGCGTTAGACCGCATCCAATCCATGCGGTGCTCGTAAATCGCCCAGTAAGCCGGAACAGGAAAGCTGTTTGTGGCAGCTCAGATGTGATGCGGTTAAGCTCAGGACTGTTGCAAAATGCTCAGTATGGCGTCGAGTCCGCAGAAATTCAGGGCCACATCGGCCTGGGCACGCACTACCGGCTTGGCGCGGAAGGCCACCGACAGGCCGGCAATGCCCATCATCCTGAGGTCGTTGGCGCCGTCGCCCATCACGATGGCCTGCTTCGGCTCGATGCCGAGTTCGGCGCACACGCGCTGCACGGTGCGCATCTTCTCTTCGGCATCGACGATGCCGCCCACCACCCGTCCGGTCAGCACGCCGCCCTCGGCTTCGAGCACGTTGGCGTGCACGTAGTCCAGGCCCAGGCGGGTCTTCAGGCGCTCGGTGAAGAAGGTGAAGCCGCCCGACACCAGCAGGGTCTTCAGGCCGGCCGCCTGCACCGCCTGCAGCATCGCTTCGCCGCCGGGGGAAATGCGCAGGCGCTCTTCGTAGACGCGTTCCAGCGCTTCGACCGGCAGGCCTTCCAGCAGGGCCACGCGGCGCTTCAGGCTCTCCGAGAAATCGAGTTCGCCGCGCATGGCGGCTTCGGTGATGGCCGACACTTGCGGCTTCAGGCCCTGCATGTCGGCGATCTCGTCGATGCACTCGATGGTGATCAGGGTCGAGTCCATGTCCATCGCGACCAGCCTGAAGTCGGCCAGGGTGAGACCGGCATCGACGAAGCTGGCGTCGACGCCGGCGGCATCGGCGGCGGATTCGACCGCCGCTTTCAGCGCGGGCGTGAAGGCTAAGCCTTCGCAGCGCAGCGCGTGCGCGTGGATGGGCGTGCTGCTTCGCGGGCAGGCCGGCGCGGCGACCTGCGCGAGCACGGCCTGGTCGGCCGCGGGGCCCTGGAGGATCAGTTTCTTGGACATGGCGAACTTAAGCTAGTAATTGTTTGATGGTTTGCTTGACCTGGTTCACGCGCGCCTGCAGGTCCGGCATGGCGGCCGTGATGCGCAGCTTGTCCTGGCCGGCCAGCTTGACCTGGCGGTTCTTCTGGATCAGCGTGATGATCTTGATGGGATCGATCGGCGGCTTTTCCATGAACTGCAGGTTGGCGGCTTCCGCGTGGGCGTCGATCTTCACGATGCCGACCTGTTTGGCGGAGATGCGCAGGCGGTGGGTCTCGATCAGGGCCCTCACCGCGTCCGGGAGCTTGCCGAAGCGGTCGATCAGCTCTTCCTGCATGTCGTCGATGCGGTCCTGGGTCTCGCAGTTGGCCAGGCGCTTGTAGATCGACAGGCGCTCGTGGACGTCGCCGCAGAAGTCGGACGGCAGCAGGGCCGGCACGTGCAGGTTGATCTCGGTGGTCGAGGACAGCGGCGCGCTCATGTCCGGCTCGCGGCCTGCCTTCAGCGCCTTCACCGCCTCGTTCAGCATATCCGAATATAACTGGAACCCCACCTCCAGCATCTCGCCCGACTGGTTCTCGCCCAGCACTTCGCCGGCGCCGCGAATTTCCAGATCGTGCATCGCCAGGTAGAAGCCGCTGCCCAGTTCCTCCATCGCCTGGATCGCGTCGAGGCGGCGCTGCGCCTGCTTGGTCATGTTCAGGGCGTCGTTCACCAGTAGGTAGGCATAGGCCTGGTGATGAGAACGGCCGACGCGGCCGCGCAGCTGGTGCAGCTGGGCCAGGCCGAACTTGTCGGCGCGGTGCATGATGATGGTGTTCGCGGTCGGCACGTCGATGCCGGTCTCGATGATGGTCGTGCACAGCAGGATGTTGAAGCGCTGGGCCACGAAGTCGCGCATCACCTTTTCCAGGTCGCGCTCGTGCATCTGGCCGTGGGCCACGCCGATGCGCGCCTCCGGCAGCAGCTCGCGCAGCATGGCCAAGCGGTTCTCGATGGTCTCGACCTCGTTGTGCAGGAAATAGACCTGGCCGCCGCGCTTCAGCTCGCGGAGAACGGCTTCGCGGATGATCGAACCGTCCTCGCTGCGCACGAAGGTCTTGATGGCCAGGCGCTTCTGCGGCGCGGTGGCGATGACCGAGAAGTCGCGCAGGCCTTCCAGCGCCATGCCGAGGGTACGCGGGATCGGCGTCGCGGTCAGGGTCAGCACGTCGACCTCGGCGCGCAGGGCCTTCAGCGCTTCCTTCTGGCGCACGCCGAAGCGGTGCTCCTCGTCGATGATGACGAGCCCCAGGCGCGTGAACTTCACGTCCGGCGACAGCAATTTATGGGTGCCGATCACGATGTCGACGGTGCCGTCGGCCATGCCCTTGATGGCGTTGTTGATCTCCTTGCCGGTGCGGAAGCGCGACAGCTCGGCGATCTTGACCGGCCAGTCCGCGAAGCGATCGCTGAAGGTCTGGGCATGCTGCTCGGCCAGCAGGGTGGTCGGCGCCAGGATCGCCACCTGCTTGCCGCCCATGACGGCGATGAAGGCGGCGCGCAGCGCGACCTCGGTCTTGCCGAAGCCGACGTCGCCGCAGACCAGGCGGTCCATCGGGCGGCCCGAGGTCATGTCCTGGATCACGTTCTGGATCGCGGCGCGCTGGTCGGGCGTCTCGTCGAAGCCGAAGCTCTGGGCGAAGTTCTCGTAGTCGGCGCTCGAATATTCGAAGCTGTGTCCCTGGCGTGCGGCGCGGCGGGCGTAGAGGTTCAGCAGCTCGGCGGCGGTGTCGCGCACCTGTTCCGCGGCTTTTTTCTTGGCCTTGTCCCACTGGCCGGAGCCGAGGGTGTGCAGCGGCGCGTCTTCCGGGCTGGCGCCGGAGTAGCGCGAGATCACGTGCAGCTGCGACACCGGCACGTAGAGCTTGGTCTCCTTGGCGTATTCCAGGTGCAGGAACTCGGTATCGCCTTCGCCCAGGTCCATGCTGATCAGGCCCATGTAGCGGCCGATGCCGTGGTTGATGTGCACGACAGGGTCGCCGATCTTCAGCTCGGACAGGTCGCGCACCATCGACTCGACCTGGGAGCTGGCTTCCTGCTTCTTCTTGCCGGCGCGTTTGCCGCCGCCGGCATACAGCTCGGTCTCGGTGATGAAGACCAGGCGGCCGGCCGACTCCTCCGACAGCTCGAAGCCGGCCTGCAAGGGCGCCACACCGAGTACCACTTTTGCATCGCCGGCGCGCAGGCCTTCGAAACCTTCGATCAGGGCCAGGTCCAGCTTGTACTCGTTGAAGTACTGCTGCAGGGTCTCGCGGCGGCCGGCGGATTCGGCGCAGATCATCACGCGGGTGTCGACGCGCTGCAGGTAGGAGCGCAGATTCGACAGCGGATCGTCGAGGCGGCGGTTGACGGCGATGTCCGGGATCGGCGCCGAGAGCTCCGACGCGGCGGCGGCCGGATCGCGCGCGATCGTCCAGCGGCCGTGCGGCTTGGCGCAGACGAAGAAATCCTCGGCGCCGAGGAAGATCTCCTTCGGCTCCAGGATCGGGCGTTCGCGGTCGGCCTTCAGGAATTTGTAGCGCGACTCGGTGTCCTGCCAGAAGCGCTGGATCGCGGCTTCGATGTCGCCGACCAGGGCCAGCGGGGATTCCTCGGGCAGGTAGTCGAACAAAGTCGCCGTCTCGTCGAAGAACAGCGGCAGGTAGTATTCGATGCCGGCCGAGGCGATGCCGCTGCCGATGTCCTTGTAGACCGGCGAGCGGGTCGGGTCCCCTTCGAATCGTTCCCTCCAGCGCCCTCGGAAGGCGGTGCGCGCCTGCTCGTCCATCGGGAATTCGCGGCCCGGCAGCAGGCGCACTTCCTTCACCGGGTACAGCGAGCGCTGGGTGTCGGCGTCGAAGGTGCGGATGGTTTCGATCTCGTCGCCGAACAGGTCGAGGCGGTAGGGCAGGGTCGAGCCCATCGGGAACAGGTCGATCAGGCCGCCGCGCACCGAATACTCGCCCGGCGACATCACCTGGGTCACGTGGCTGTAGCCGGCCAGGGTCAGCTGGGCCTTGAGCCTGGCTTCGTCCAGCTTCTCGCCCTGGCGGAAGAAGAAGGTGTAGGCGGCCAGAAAAGAAGGCGGCGCCAGGCGCACCAGCGCCGTGGTGGCCGGCACCATCAGCACGTCGCACTGGCCGTTGCGGATCTCGTGCAGGGTGGCCAGGCGTTCCGACACCAGGTCCTGGTGCGGCGAGAATGCATCGTAGGGCAGGGTTTCCCAGTCCGGCAGCAGGTGGCAGGACAGCTTGCCGTCCGCGAACCAGGGGATTTCGTCGAGCAGGCGCTGGCCGTCGCTGGCGTTCGCCACGATCACGGTCAGCATCTGCCCGCCGGCCTTCAGCTCGAGCGCGGCGAGTGCCAGCGCATAGGCGTCCGAGGAGCCATGCAGGGTCGGCAGGGCAAAGCGTTGACCGGGTTTGGGGAGGTGTTTTTTCAGGTCGAAAGGCATGCTGGAATTATAGTCGAACGAGGCCGTCGAGCACTCGCGCCGGGCCGGCGTCGAGGCCGGCCACGGCCGGGTCGTCCGCCGCCAGCATGCCGTCGTCCAGCAGCAGGCGCAGCAGGGCCAGGTATTCGCCCCGGCCCAGGCTGAGGGACAGCGGCTGCGCGGCCGACGGTCCGCTGCCCCCGGCGCCCAGGATCGCGGCGGCGATCGGCGGCGGCAGCTCCCACTGCAGGGCGATGCGGGCCGCCAGCGTGCGGGTGCGCGCCAGCAGGGCGGCGACGAAGGCCGGGTCCTGGGGCAGGGCGTCGGTGTCGAGCATGCCGTCGAACAGGCGCAGGGCCACGATCAGGCCGAGGTCGTCCATCAGGCCGGCGAGGTAGGCTTCAAAAGGATCCGCGCCCAGGCCGGGCGCGAGCAGGCTGGCGGCCAGCGCGCATTTCTCGGTATGGCTCCAGATGCGCGGTGCCGCCTGCCGGCTGTGGCGGCCGTTCTGGATGCCGATCAGCGGGCGGAAGGCGGCGCGGGCCAGCAGCATGCGCAAGGCGTTCCGGCCGAGCACCAGCAGGGCGGCGTCGATGGTGCGCACCTGGCTGGACGCGCGGTAGTAGGGGCTGTTGGCTTCGCGGATGAGTTCCGCGACCAGGGAGGGATCGCGCGCCACCTGGCGCGCCAGCTCGGCGCTCGACGAGGCTTCGTCGCGCAGGCTGCGCAGCAGCTGGGGTATGACTTCGGGAACGCGCGGCACCAGGTCGGCGGCGTGGTTCGGAGAATCGAGCAGGCGGTCGAGTTCGGCCAGCACCAGCCGGCTGTGCCGCTGTGCCGCTGCGGTGGGCGCCGCGGCCGCCGCGCCGGCGGTCAGCCAGCGCCACCAGGCCTGGTCGTGGTCCAGGGACACCTGTCCGGGCGCCGTCGCCGGGGCTTGGGGAGCGGGCGCGGCGGCCGACACAGGCGTGTGGGATGCGACGGCGTCATCGCCGCCGAACAGCCGCGCAATCCAGTTTTTCATCGCAACGCCCCTCGAAAATTCCAGAGGCCATTCTACCCGAGGGGCGGCGGTGAACCGGACTGCGATTGCAGAGCTCAGTGGCCGGCGGCGCCGCTGTCGCTGGATGCGCGCACGGATGGGTTGGTGTTGTTGGTGCCGGCAGTGCCGTCGCCGCCGGGGCCGACCGTGCCGGCCCCGCTGGCGCCCGCCATGCCGCTGGTGCCCTGGGCGCCCGTGGTGCCGCTGGCCGAGCCGCCGCCGGTACCGGTGCCGGCACCCACGCCGCCGGCCGGCTTGCCGGTGCCGTTGGCGTCGGAATTGTCTTTCGCCGCCGCCGAACCGGTGGCGGTGGCCGTGCCGGTGGTGGAACCGCCGGTCGCGCTGTCGTTCGAAGTCGAGTTGGTGGAGCTGCAAGCTGCCAGGCTGAGGGCCAGCGCGGCGCCGATGAATGCGGTCTGGAATACTTTCATGGTGGTTTCCTTATATTGATTGCATGGTGGGGAGGCTTCAGCCGCCACTCGTGCCGCCACCGGTTCCGCTGGAACCGCTCGTTCCGCTGCCGGAGCTGCCGGCGTTGCCGGATGAGCCGCGCGCATCGCCGCCGGTCGCGGTACCGGCCGGGTTGCCATTCGTGCTGCCATTGATCGAGCTGCCGTTGCGGTTGGTGGTGGACGGCGTGGTGCCGGTCACCGCGCCGAAGGTACTGGAACCGGCCGCGGTGCCGGCGCCCGTCGAGGTGCCGTCGGTCACGGAGTTGTCGCCGGACGAGGTGGTGCCGCGGCCGCTGCTGCCCAGCGAGTTGCTGTCGGTGCCGGTCGAGCTGCAGGCGGCCAGGCCAAGCGCCAGCAAGGCGCCGACGAGTGCGCTCTGGTACGTCTTCATGATGTTCTCCTTGTGGACGCGAAGGGTGAAAGCGGCGCCAGGCGGGCCGGATCAAGGCGATCAGTACGGCGGGCTGCCGCGGCGGCGCTCGCCATTCCCGCCGGCGCCGCTGGAACCGCCCGAGCCGGCCGTGCCGCCCGGGCCGGCGGCGCCGGTCGAGCCGCTGGAACCACTCGAACCGGTCGCACCGCTGGAGCCGCTGGAACCGGTCGCACCGATCGAGCCGCTGGAGCCGGTCGTGCCGCTCGCTCCGCTGCTGCCCGTGCTGCCGCTGCCGGCCGAGCTGCCCGACGCGGCGCTGCCGCCATGGTCGCTATTGTCCTTGTGCGGGCTGCAGGCCGCCAGCGACGCCGCCAGCAGGGCGCCGACCAGCAGCCAGGGGCTGGGTTTCAAGATGCCCCTCATCGACGTACATCGGTGCCCGAAGTCCCGGAGGTGCTCGAGGTGCCCGAATTGGTGGTGCCGGAGGTGCCGGAACCCGAGGTGCCGCTGCCGGTGCCCCAGTCGCCACGGCCGGAGGTGCCGGTATTGCCGCTGGTGCCCGAGCTGGAGGTGCCGGAGGCGCCGTTGCCGGATGTGCCCATGGTGCCGGAGTTGGAGGTGCCGGTGGCGCTGCTGCCGCTCGAGCTGTCTTCCATCGAACCGCTCGAGGTGGCGCTCGGCGAGGAGCCGCCGTAGCTGCTGTCGGAGTTGCTGCCGGTCGAGCTGCAGGCTGCCAGGCCCATGGCCATCGCGGCGGCAATCATCATGCTTTGATATTGTTTCATGATCTTCTCCTTTGTGGTGGATGACGCCATCATGGGGGTGGGGGTGGGGTTCCAAAATAGGATGGGTCCGTCCAGCCATGTAGGATAAAGATGACGCTCTTACTACAAATTTCCCTACAAAAACTGTATTTGGCTTGAAGTGTTCGCGCAAAGAAAAAGGCCCCGCGGATGGCGGGGCCTCGGGGGCAGGGAAGCGGAACGCGCTCAGAACAGGCTGTTCTGGAGCTGCTGCTGTTGCGGCTGCGGCTGCGCCGTCTGCTGTTGCGGCGGTGGCGGCGCGTTCGGATCGGCGTTCGGGTCCGCGGCCGGCTGCTGGTCGAGATCGATGCCGCCGAAGGTCGGGCTTTCGGCGAACTCGGCGTAGACCCAGTCGTCGTTCTCGCGCACCAGGCCCTCCGGCTGCGCACGCTCTTCCTGCGGCCGCTTGGCCAGGGCCACCTTCATGTAGTCGATCCAGATCGGCAGCGCCAGGGTGGCGCCGAATTCGCGGCCGCCCAGGGATTTCGGATCGTCGTAGCCCATCCAGGCGACCGCCACGACGTTGCCGCCATAGCCCGAGAACCAGCCGTCGACGGCGTCGCTGGTGGTGCCGGTCTTGCCGGCGATGTCGGTACGGCCCAGGGCCTTGGTGGCGGCGGCGCCGGTGCCGTAGCGGGTCACGTCGCGCAGCATGCTGTCGGTGATGAAGGCGTTGCGCGCATCCAGCACGCGCAGCTCTTCCTGGCGGGCCGCGGGCGGCTTGGTCTCCTGGATCACCTTGCCGTCGGCGTCGACGATCCTGGCGATCAGGTAGGGCTGGACCCGGTAGCCGCCGTTCGCGAACACGGCGTAGGCGCCGGCCATCTGCAGGGGGGTGACGGCGCCGGTGCCCAGCGCCATCGTGTAGTTGGCCGGCTGGCGCGCGACGTCGAAGCCGAACTTGCCGATGAACTCATGGGCGTAGGGCACCGAGATCGCTCGCAGCAGCCGTACCGACACCACGTTCTTCGATTCGGCCAGCGCGCGGCGCATGGTGATCGGGCCGTCCCACTTGAAATCGTCGTTCTGCGGCGACCAGGTCTTGCCGGCGTCCTCGCCCGGCATGTCGAGCGGGGCGTCGAGGATGCGGGTGGCCGGCGAATAGCCCTTGTCCAGCGAGGCCGAATAGATGAAGGGCTTGAAGCCGGAACCCGGCTGGCGCCAGGCCTGGGTCACGTGGTTGAACTTCTGGAAGTTGTAGTCGAAGCCGCCTACCAGTGCGTGGTAGGCGCCGGTGTCGGCGTCGATCGCGACGAAGGCCGCGGCCACCTGCGGCACCTGGGTGATCGACCAGGCGCCCTTGGCATCCTTGGCCACGCGGATGATGGAACCGGCGCCGATGCGGCGCTCTTCCTTGGCGTTCGGCGCCAGCGCGGCGGCCGCGAACTTCAGGCCGGCGCCGCTGATGGTGACGTCGTCGCCGTCGATGGTTTCGACCCGCACCGCCTTGCTCGACGCGGACAGCACCACCGCCGGAATCAGGCCGTCGCTGGTGGGGCGCCTGTTCAGGGCGTCGGTGATCGTGTCCTCGCGGTCCTGCGGGTCTTCGGGCAGCTCGATGCGGCCTTCCGGTCCGCGGTAGCCGTGGCGCTGGTCGTAGGCCAGCACGTTGCGGCGCACCGATGCGTAGGCCGCTTCCTGCTCGGCCTTCAGGATGGTCGTGTAGACCTTGATGCCCTTGGTGTAGGCGTCGTCCTTGAACTGGTTGTAGACCGCCTGGCGCGCCAGTTCGGCCACGTACTCGGCGTGGGTGTCGAATTCCTGGCCGCGGGTGTTCACGCGCAGCGGTTCGGCCAGGGCCTGCTGGTACTGGGCCTCGCTGATGTAATTCAGCTCGCGCATGCGTTTGAGCACCGCATGCTGGCGCTCGCGCGCCCGCTTCGGATTCGCCACCGGATTATGGCGCGACGGGTTCTGCGGCAGGCCGGCCAGCATCGCCATCTCGGCCACGCTCAACTGGTCGAGGCTCTTGTTGAAATAGGTGCGCGCGGCGCTCGAGAAGCCGTAGGCGCGCTGGCCCAGGTAGATCTGGTTCATGTACAGCTCGAGGATCTCGTCCTTGCTGAGCGCAGCCTCGATCTTGTAGGCCAGGGCGATCTCGTTGACCTTGCGGCCGATGTGCTTTTCGCGCGACAGGAAGAAGTTACGCGCCACCTGCATCGTGATGGTCGAGCCGCCGCCGGCGCCGAAACCGTGGCGCAGGTTCGAATACACGGCGCCGAAGCCGCGCTGGAAGTCGATCGCGCCGTGCTCGTAGAAGCGCGCGTCCTCGATCGCCAGCAGCGACTTCTTCATCAGGTCGGGAATCTTCTGGATCGGGACGAAGTCGCGGTGCTCCTCGCCGAACTCGCCGATCAGGACGTTGTCGGCGGTGTAGACGCGCAGCGGGATCTTGGGCCGGTAGTCGGTGACGGCGTCCAGCGCGGGCACGTTCGGCAGCACGCGGAACACGACGTAGC
>FTCT01004338.1_pt1 | contig 38179 bp, 30 predicted proteins | sample 1658881 | NCBI WGS metagenome assembly FTCT01 (sample SAMEA3914864, study PRJEB12502) | metagenome | biome: forest; material: soil | place: USA | collected 2012-03-12 | depth 0.3 m | reverse complement strand
CCTGATCTTCGGCATGGGCTGGAACCGCTATCTGTCGCTGGAGACCCTGCGCGTGCACGGCGCGGAGCTGCGCGCCTTCACCGCCGAGCACTGGATTCTGAGCCTTCTGGCCCTGATGGCCGTCTTCACCATCGCCACCGCCAGCGTGGTGCCGGGCGTCTTCTTCGTGACCATCACCGCCGGCTATCTGTTCGGGCCGTGGGTCGGCGGGGTGTCCACCTCCATCGCCGCGACCCTGGGCGCCCTGATCGTCTATGGTGTGGCGCGCTCGGCGCTGGGCCGGTCGATGCGCGAACGGGCCGAGCAGAACGAGGGCCTGATGCAGCGGGTCTGCGTCGCCATCGACAAGGACACCTTCTGGTATGTGCTGGCCTCGCGCCTGGCCGTGGTGGTGCCCTTCCACATGATCAATATCGCCGCCGGGGTCATGGGGGTGCGGCTCGTGCCCTATGTGATCGCGACGGTGATCGGCCTGCTGCCCGCCCACATCATCTATTGCTGGATCGGGGCGCGGCTGAACGCCCTTCTGGTCAGCGACCCCAATCCCGACTTCCAGGCCCTGTTCGGCCAGTTCTGGGCCCCGATGACGGGCGTCTTCGTCCTCGCCGTCGTCCTGCCCTTCGCCCTGAAGGCGGTGCAGGCCCGGTTCACGCCGAAAGTCCCGAAAGTCCCGGGATGAACAGGGGCAGCGGCGCCATCCTTGCAGGGTCCGGGACATGAGCCTGGGGGACGATCTGGCCGGCAAGGTGCGCGAGCGCCTCAAGATTCCCGCCGACTGGCGCGAGCGGCTGAAGCCGCATGCGCCGGACGGGCTGTCGTCGCGCCTGCTCTTGCTGACCGTCGCCTTCACCCTGGCGGTCGAGGCCCTGATCATCGCCCCCAGCGCCGCCTCCTTCCACGAGCGCTGGCTGACCGACCGGCTGCAGGCCGCCGAACTGGCCTCGGTCGGGGTCGAGGCCCTGCCCTACAACGCCGTGGACGACAACACCGCCGAGAGCATGCTGCGCATCGGCGGCGTCTCGGCCGTGGCCATCTCCGACCAGGGGGTCATGCGCCAGTTGCTGCAGGCGCCCCAGCTGACCCGGGCGCCCGACTTCATCGACCTGCGCCGCCGGGGTCTGGCCGCGCGGCTGTGGGACCCGGTGGTGACCCTGGCCGGCAAGCCCGACCGCTCGATCCGGGTGCGGGCCAAGCCGCGCTACCGCTCGGGGGACTTCATCGACGTGGTCGCGCCGGCCCAGCCGCTGAAGATCGAGCTGCGCGCCTTCCTGCTGAACAGCCTGCTGGTCTCGATGCTGATCTCCATCGTCGCGGGCGCCCTGCTCTATGCGGGTCTGGCCTTCCTGGTGCTGCAGCCGCTCAGGCGGGTGACGCGCTCGATCGAAGGCTTCGCCGCCGACGTCGAGACCATCGCCCCCACCCCCTCGGACCGCCACGACGAGATCGGCCGGGTCGAACGCGAACTGGCGCGGATGCAGGACGAGGTGCGTCAGTCGCTGCGCGCCCGCTCCCGGCTCGTGGCGCTCGGCGAGGCCGTGGCCAAGATCAATCACGACCTCAGGAACATGCTGACCTCGGCCCAGATGGCGTCGGAGCGTCTGGCCGCCTCGGCCGACCCCCAGGTGGCCAAGGCCATGCCGCGTCTGGAGCGGGCGCTGGGCCGCGCCGCCGCCCTGACCCGCAATGTGCTCGACTACGGAAAGTCCGAGGAGCCCGCGCCGATTCTGGTCCGCATTCCGCTGGCCACGGCGGCGGCGAGCGCGGCCGAGGACGCGGGTCTGGACCCGGCTGGCGTGCGCCTGACCAAGGCCATCCCGACGCGCTTCGCCGTCATCGCCGACAGCGACCAGCTTCATCGGATTCTCGTCAATCTGATGCGCAACGCCCGCCAGGCCATCGAGGCGGACGCCACGCGCGGTTCGCGCAAGGGCAAGGGCGTCATCCGCATCGCCGCCGGGACCGATGGCGAGACGGCCGTGATCCTGATCGCCGACGACGGGCCGGGCATTCCGCCGCGCCTGTCGGAACGACTGTTCGACGCCTTCGTCAGCGGCAAGGCGTCCGAAGGCACGGGCCTCGGCCTGACCATCTCGCGCGAACTGGCGGCCAACCACGGCGGCGAGCTGCGGCTTGTCGACACGGGGCCGAACGGGACCACCTTCGAGATCCGGCTGCCGCAGAACCGGCCCGTCGCATAACGATGCGATGTGGCCTCGAGACCACGCGAACCGGGTTGCGTTGCAGCGCAACATCGCGTCCCTTTTCCTTCCCCGTCAGCCGCCTGTAGGGATCACCCATGGCCTTCTTTCCCGTGATCATGTGCGGCGGTTCCGGCACCCGGCTGTGGCCGGCGTCGCGCCCCTCGCGTCCCAAGCAGTTCATCGCCCTGGCGGGCAACCGCTCCCTGTTCCAGGACACGGTCGAGCGCGTCGCGGGACTGGCGGCGGGAGGCGGACGGCTGATCGTGGTCGGCGGCGTGGCCCACGGCGAGGTCATCGCCGACCAGCTGTCCGAGATCGGCATCGAGGCCCAGGTCCTGCTGGAGCCCCAGCCGCGCGATTCCGCCGCCGCCATGGCCGCCGCGGCCGCCTGGGTGCGTCGCCACGATCCGGAAGGCGTCATCGGCTTCGTCGCCTCGGACCACTACATCCCCGACGCCACGGCCTTCCGCCGCGCCGTGGTCGAGGCCACGACGGAGGCCCGAAACGGCCGCATCGTCACCCTGGGCGTGAAGCCGACCGAACCGTCCTCGGCCTATGGCTACGTCAAGCCGACCGGGCCGGGCCTTTCGGCCGTGGACTCCTTCCACGAGAAGCCCGACGCCGAGGCCGCCGCGGACTTCATCGCCGCCGGCTATCTGTGGAACAGCGGCAACTTCATCGTCTCCGCCGCCGCCCTGACCGCGGACCTCGAGAAGTACGCGCCGAACGTCCTGGCCGCCGCGACCTCGGCCCTGCCGCCCGCGACCGAAGGTCCCTCGATGCAGACGCTGGAGGACGCCTTCCTCGCCTCACCGAAGATTTCGATCGACTATGCGGTGATGGAGCGGACGTCCAAGGCCTCTGTCCTGGCCGTGGACTTCGCCTGGTCGGATCTGGGCGCGTGGGACGCCATCGCCCAGAGCGGCGAAGGCTCCACCGGCATCCGTATCCTGGAAGACGCCGAGCGGGTCCTGACCCGGGCTCCCGACGGGGTCATGGTCGCCGCCCTGGGCGTCAACGACATCGCCATCGTGGTCGAACACGACGCCGTTCTGGTCTGCGACATCAAACGCTCGCAGGAGATCAAGCGGATCGTCGAACGCGTCCGCACCATCTCCCCCAAACATCTGGACTTCACCATGCCCGCCCCCGAAGGATTGACCGAAGGCGGACGCTGGTTCGCCGACTGGCTGAGGCTGCGCGCCCTGCCGATGTGGTCGACCGTGGGCTTCGACGCCGACGGCGGCTTCCGGGAATCCCTGACGCTGAGCGGCCAGGCGACCATCGGCTTCCGCCGGTCGCGCGTTCAGACCCGTCAGATCTATGTCTATTCCCAGGCCGGCGTCCTGGGTTGGCAGGGTCCCTGGCGGTCCATCGTCACCGCCGCCCTGGCCCGTCTGCGCCAGTCGTATCTGCGCCCCGACGGCGCCTCGCGCGCCCTGATCGCCAACGACTGGACGCCCCTGAAGGACGACGCCTCCCTCTACGATCAGGCCTTCGTCCTGTTCGCCCTCTACGCCGCGAAACAGGCCGGCCTCGAGGACGCGGGACTGGAAGCCGACGCCGCGCGGTTGCGCGACCATCTGCTGGCGGGGGCCATGGCCAACGGCGCCATGGTCGAGATCGGCGACCATCCGTATCAGTCCAACGCCCATATGCATCTGTTCGAGGCCGCCCTGGCCTGGTCCGAGGTCAGCGAGGATCCCGCCTGGCGCGCCCTGGCCGACCGGATCGCGGGTCTGGCCCGTTCGACCTTCATCGACGCCCGGGGCGGCTTCCTGCGCGAGTTCTTCGGCGAGGACTGGACGCCCGTCGCGGGGGATGACGGCCGGCTGGTCGAGCCCGGGCATCAGTTCGAATGGGCCTGGCTGCTGACGCGCTACGGCCGGACCACCGGCGACGAGACCATCTTGGCGACGGCGCGCCGCCTGTACCAGATCGGGCGCAAGGGCGTGGCCCACCGTCCGCCGATCGCGGTGGACGCCATGAATGACGATCTCACCCTGCGCAGCCGCCGCGCGCGGCTTTGGCCCCAGACCGAGTGGCTGAAGGCCGCCCTGATCCTGGCCGAGGACGCCGTCGACGGAGAGCGTCAGCCCCTGCTGGACGACGCCGCCGCCGCCCTGCGGGCGCTCAAGCTCTATCTGACCGAGGACGGGGTGTGGCGCGACAAGCGGCTGCCGTCGGGCGAGTTCATTGATGAACCCGCGCCGGCCAGCTCCTTCTACCACATCATGGTCGCCTTCGATCAGCTGGCCCGGACCAGCCAGGTCCTGGACCTGACCGGCGGGGCGGCGCTCGATCTGGGCTGACGGCCCGGAGCCGGGTCAGCGGGTTCGCCTCAGTGCGTTCGGGCCTGGCCTTCGCGCCGGTCGTCGGCCCCGCCGTCCCAGCCCCAGGTCCCGTCGGCGGCGCGCCGCCACAGGGCGCCGTGCAGGCCCGAGTTCTCTGAGGCATTCGGCTGGATATGGATGCCGGCCTCGTCCATGCCCTGACGAAGGGCCGGGCTGAACCGCTCGGTGTCCGCACCGAAGCCGTCGCCCTTGGCCACCAGATTCGGCAGGTTGAACGCCGCCTGCACCGGCAGGCTCCAGACCAGGGTCCCGATCAGCCCCTTGGCGTTATAGGCGAGGATGGAGGAGCCGCCGGGCGAGCCCATGGCCCCGACCAGATTGCCCTGCTGATCCAGGATGATGACCGGCGACATCGAGGAGCGCGGCCGCTTGCCCGCCGCCACCGCATTGGCCGCCTCGCCGCCGTCCGGACGGGTCGGGACGAAGGAGAAGTCGGTCAGCTGGTTGTTCAGGAAGAAGCCGTCGACCATCCGGCCCGAGCCGAAGATGCTCTCGACCGTGGTGGTCATGCTGACCGCATTCCCCTCGGCGTCGACGATGACCATGTGCGAGGTGCCGCCCGGCTCGCGCGTGGCGTCGCCGCCGCGGAAGACGCCGCCCGGGGGCGTGCCGGCCGTCGCGGCGCCGGTCAGATTGGGGGCGAGTTCGGCGCGGCTGGCGACATAGTCCTCGTCCAGCAGCCCCTCGACCGGGACCCCGACGAAGGCCGGGTCGCCGACATAGCGGTCGCGGTCGGCGTACATCAGCCGCTGCAACTGGGCGAAGGCCACCCAGGAGATGGGATTCTCGGGGCCCCAGGCGAGGTCGGGGGAATATTCCGACATGGCCAGGAATTGCAGCAGGGCCACCCCGCTGGACGGCGGCGGCGGCACGCAGATCTGGTAGACGCGGAAGGGCCGGCACAGGGCGCCGCGCTCGATCGGCCTGTAGGCGGCCATGTCGGCTGTCGTCAGGGCGCCCGGACGCGGCGCCTCATGCGTCGCCGCGACGATGGCCTCGGCGATCGGGCCTGAGTAGAGGGCGCCGGCGCCCTCACGCGCCAGGGTCGCGACCGTTTCGGCATAGGCCGGGTTCTTGATCACGTCTCCGGCGACGTAACGGGTTCCGTCCGGCTTGGTGAAATAGGCGTCGGCCCAGCGGGTATGCCCCTGGCCGAAATTGGCCGGAAGGGCGATCATGCTCGCCAGACGCGGGCTGACGACGAAGCCGTCGCGCGCCAGACGTTCGGCGTCGCCGAACAGCTCGCTCCAGGCCAGCTTGCCGTGTTCCTTCTGGGCCAGGCCCAGCATGGCCACCGCGCCGGGTACGCCGGTCGAGCGGCCGCTGAGCACCGCCTGCTGGAACGGCAGGGGCTTGCCGTCCTCATAGAAGAGTTCGGGCGTCGCGGCGGCCGGGGCGGTCTCGCGCCCGTCATAGGCGGTGACCTCCTTCGTCGCGGCGTCATAGACCATCATGAAGGAGCCGCCGCCCAGGCCCGAGGACTGGGGTTCCACCAGCCCCAGCACCGCCTGGACCGCGACCGCCGCATCGACCGCAGAGCCGCCGCGCTTCAGAACGTCCAGACCCGCCTGGACTGCCAGGGGATTGGCGGCGGCGACGAAGGGACCGCGCGCGGGCGGGACGGCTTCGACGACGGGAACCGCGGGGGCCGGCGCGCGCTGCTGAAGCGTGTCGTGTCCGGACGCGGCTCCAAGGCAGGCGGAGGTGATTAGCGGCAGAAGAAGCGCGGCGACGCCCTGACGATCAAAACGCATCGGTGTCCTTGCGACCATGGGGAACTGGCGAATTTCCGGCCTAGTCCTCTCACGCCGCCTCGCCAATAGAGGATTGCGATATCGGACGATTTGGCATCGCGCCCCCGGGGTGCGAGCCTTCACATTGCCGTGGCGTGTTTCGGCAAAACTGCTTAATCACACTCAACTCTATAATGCCGGATCCTGCCCGTATGCGCCGTATCGCGACCCTCGCCCTTCTCGCCTCTCTCGGCGCCTGCGCCGGCCTGCCGGCCGACGGCCCGTCGGGGCGGTCCATCACCCGGCAGAACGGGGTCGAAACGGCCGGTCTCACCTATTCGCTGGTCGATCTGGACTACGCTGTCAGCCAACAGCTGTTGCGGGCGCCCAAGGTCGAGGACTCCAGCCTGGCGGCCCTCGCGAACACAACCACCGCCGACACGATCAATATCGGTGACGAACTTCAGATTTCCATCTTCGATCCAGGCGGCAGCGTGTTTTCGTCGCGCTCGGGATCGTCCTCGTCGTCGAACGCGGTATCTGTCCAGTCCAACAACCAGACCCTGCCGATGATGATGGTGGATCGGGACGGAACGATCGCCGTTCCTTTCGGCGGCGCGGTCACCGTCGCCGGCATGACGCCGCGGGAAGCATCCGAAGCGATCCGGCGGAGCCTGCGAGGCCGCGTGGCCAATCCCCAGGTTCTCGTCGCTGTCGCCGGCAGCCCGGCTAACGGCATCGTGGTTCTCGGTGAGGTGCGCACGCCTGGTCGGGCCTCGGTGCGACCCGGCGCCGAAAACCTGCTCGACGCCATCGCGGCGGCCGGCGGCCCGAACCGCAACATCGACGACATCCGGGTGACCGTGAACCGCGCCGGAACCACCTATGAGGCGCCGCTGCGCAAGGTGTTGTCCGAGTTCGACCAGAATATCCGGCTGAAGCGCGGCGACCAGGTCAATCTGGTCTATGCGCCGCGTCGCTACAGCAGCTTCGGGGCCCTGGGCCGGGTGAGCCAGCTGGAAATGCCCAGCGGAACCCTGACCCTCACGGGCGCCCTGGGTCAGCTCGGCGGCCTGGATCCGACCACCGCGAATGCGCGCTCCGTCCTGGTGTTTCGCTTCGAGCGGCCCGAGGCGGCCCGGCTGGTGGGCGTGACCCTGGCCCCGACCCCCAAGGGCGTGCCGGTGATCTATCGCCTGGACCTCTCCTCGCCCACCGGCTTCTTCATCGCCAACGGCTTCGAAATCCGCCCGGACGACGTCATCTTCGTTCCGCGCTCCAGCGTGACCGAGATGAAGACCTTCTTCGAATTCGTGCGCAGCATCACCGGCATCATCTACGACGTCAGCGTTACGAGCACCCTGACCGTAAACTGATGACGGGAACATCGGAGACCTTCGGTTTCAGGACGATTCTCCAACGGCTTGGCCGTCGTGTCTCGAGCGGCCCTGACATCGAGGGATCCCTCCTCCCTGCGCCGGAAGGCTCATCGGAAGAGATCGCGCGCCGGGCCCTGGCCATGATGGTGGACGAGGCCACCGGCATACTGAAGACGATGGGGCTCCCCCATCGGCCGGGCTTCTATCGATGGGATCCGCACCTCAGGGAATGGGCCTTCCTGTCGAGCCGTATGAGCCCGGCCGAGCGCTGGGCCACGGTGCTGGAAGCGGCCCCCGGCGCGGGTTGGCGCTATGCGACCCTGCCGCAGCTGGTCCGTCAGGAAAGGCCCGACGAGGAGACGGTTCGCCAGGCCGCCGAGATTCTTGAGCAGGGGGCTGCCTGTCTGGCCGCCGCCGATCAGTCGGGGAGCGGCGGTTTCGAGTCCGCGATCCGGCTGGCGGTGGCCTGGGCGGATTTCCAGGTCGCCCGGGTCGTGCCGGTCGCCGACAGGCGTGAGCCGCTCAGGCTCTACTTCCCCGCGGACGACCTCGAGACCTCGCCGCCGGCCGCGGCGCCGCCGAAGCGGGCCGTCAAATCCCGCGCGCCCCGAAAGACGAAGTCGGGAGGCAAGGCATGACCGCCGTGTGTGTCGACGGACACAATCTGGCGCTCCCCAGGGGGTCGGGCATCGCGACCTATGCCCGCACCCTGCTGGACGGCCTGCACGGGATCGGGTTTGAACGCCAGATCCTGCATGCCCCCCCGTCTCCCACGCCCGAAGACAGGCTGTTGCGCGAGGTCATGGTCGGCGACGCCCGATGGCGGCGAATGGCGGCGATGGCCGCGCCGAAGCCGAACCGGCGCGTGCAGGCGGCCCTGGCGCGCTTCGGCCGGACCGCCCGCTTCGTGGCGCCCAGCGGTCACGTCCTGTGGCCCGAACATGGGGTCGTCCCTGAGGCGGAAGGCTTCTGGCTGTCGCAGGATCTGTACCGGATCGCCAATCGCGCCTTCGCCAACGACCGCGTCGTCACCCCCCTGCGGTTCGAGGCAGGCCCCGGCGTGCCGGACGCCATGCACTGGACCTGGCCGACGCCGGTCAAGACCCGGGCGACGGCGAACATCTATACGATCCACGACCTCATCCCGCTGAAGCTGCCGCACACCACCCTGGACGACAAACGCCGGTTCCTGGACCTGTGCCGCCGGATCGTCAGGGACGCGGATCACATCGTCACCGTATCCGACACCACCCGTCAGGACGTCATCGAGATGCTGGGCGCCGAGGAGAGCCGCGTCACGACGACCTGGCAGTCCGCCGACCTGCCCGCCTCGGTCACCGGCCGGGCCGAAGCCGAGGTCGCCGGCGAGATCGAGCGCACCTTCGCCCTGCCCTGGAAGGGCTATTTCGTCCACTTCGGCGCCATCGAACCCAAGAAGAACCTCGGGCGGCTGGTCGAGGCGTATCTGCGCAGCGGCGTCGAAACCCCGCTGATCGTCATCGGCGGCAAGGCCTGGATGGACGAGGAGGAAAGCGGCTTCCTGACCGAGCTGATCGCCGGCGGCTTGGGCGCGGGCGGGCGTCTGCGCAAATACGACTACATGCCCCGGGCCGTCCTGCTCGACCTGGTGCGCGGCGCCCGTGCGACCCTCTTCCCGTCGCTGTACGAGGGCTTCGGCCTGCCGGTGCTGGAATCGATGATGCTGGGAACCCCCGTGATGGCGTCCAACGCCGGCTCCCTGCCCGAGATCGCGGCGGAGGCGGCGGTGCTGGTCGACCCCTATGACATCGAGGACATGGCGCGGGGGCTCAGGGTCCTGGACGCCGATGCGGACCTGAGGGCGGAGCTGTCGGTCAGGGGCAAGGCCCGGGCGGCGGATTTCTCTCCGACGGCCTATGCCGAACGCCTTTCGAACCTCTACCGCGGCCTCGGACTGTCGATCGGTTAGCGTCCGCGCCGCCTGACACGCCAGAGGTCGGTGCTGCGCGCGATCCAGGCCTCGATCGCTTCGCGAGCCGGCTGCCGCAGGCCGTGATAGAGCAGGGTCTCGTGATTGACCCAATGCGGGTTGCGTCCCGGATCCCGACCGGCATCCTCGCCCCAGATGCGGAACAGAGCTTCGATCTCGCCCTCCGCGCGCAGCATGCGCGCCGCGTCGTCGTCGTGGCCCCGGCTGTGCGATTCCAGATGGACCAACTCCAGATCGGCCGCATAGACCACCGACCAGCCCTGCTCGCGAACACGCAGGCAGAAGTCGATATCGTTGCAACCTATCGCGAATTCCACCGCATTAAAGCCGCCGACCTGTTCGAAGACCTCACGCCGCACGCCCATGAAGGCCCCGGTCACCGCCGCGGCCGGACGATTTCGCCGCCAACGGTTCAGGGGGCCGCCGTCGTGCGGCGACGCGCCCAGCCCCTCGTGAACCGGCCTGCCGTTCAGCGCGCCGAGCGCCATGCCCGCGTGCTGAACCCGACCGTTCGGATAGACCAGGCGGGCGCCGACGACCCCGACGTCAGGCTGAAGCAGGCTCCGCCGCAGGCGGTCGTCCCACCCGTCGGTCAGCATCTGCATATCGTTGTTGGCGAACAGCAGGATGTCGGCGCCGGCGCCGGCCGCCGCGAGGTTGTTCAGCCGTGACCAGTTAAACGGTTCGTCGACGGTCAGGACGCGGATCCGTCCCTCACGCTCCAGGCGTCCGAGCAGGACCAGGGTGTCGGGGTCACGGCTGCCGTTGTCGACCACCACGATCTCAAGACGGTCACGCCTGGCCGCCTTTGTCTGAAGACTGTCGATCATGACCGAGAGGACGGCGCCCTCGTCGCGCGTTGGAACGATGGCGAGGATCCGGGCTTCCGGGGTCTCGGGACGTGCGATGACCGGCGTCGTGTCCGGCGCCGCCCCTGTCGGGATGAGTCGCGTGGCCAGAAGCAGGGGGACATGGGCCACCAGGCCGACGCCGAAGGCGGCCGTCAGGGCTGCGCGCGGATCGGAAAGCCCGGCCGATCCGCGTCGGGCGCGGGCGTCGAACAGGATCGCGGCCGGAACCCGGGGCGTGGAGGCCAGATCGAGGGGGTGGGGCGCGGCGTGGAAGGCGGGGTCGGACCAGACCCTGCCTCCTTCTCCGCCCTCGCCCTCGCCCTCGCCCTCGCCGAAGGCATGATCGTCGTCGCCATAGACCGCCACGGCGCCGGTGGCGGCGAGGGCGTGAGACAGCCAGCCTAAGGCCTCGGGGTGCAGGACGGTCCCCGCCTGGATCATCAATACGGCAGCCGCGCCCCAGGGCGGCGCCTCCGCGTCGTCGGACCAGACAATCACCCGTTCCGCACGGACCGCCGACCGCTCCAGACCCGCGCGGGTGGCCTCAATCGAATCGGAAGCGCAGGCCCGCCCATCGACGATGACGAGAAGATCCTCGGTCGGGCCTTCGCGAACGGGAGGCGCAGGGATCCGGAGGTCTCGCCGGAACCCGTGGTAGTCGGCGACAGGGATGGAGGCGATCCGGGCCGCCTCGAGGCCGACGGCGAGATCCACGAGGTCGGTCCTGTCGGGACGGGCCACCCGCGCCCGCGCCAGCTCGGCCTCCGCCTCGTCGAAACGGCCGGCCGAACAGAGGGTCCGGATCAGCCGGATGTGCACGCCGAGATCATGCGGATCCCGCCGCAGATAGCCTTGATAGCCGTCGACCGCCGCGGTCCAGTCAGACTGACGTCGCGCCTGGTCGGCAAGATCGACGCCCGAGGCCGAGCGCCGCCGCTCGCGGCGCGCCGTCGCCATCCCGGCCCAGGCCTCACGAAATTTCTGACGCCAGTTCCGTCCCACGCCGGTCTCCGGGAGCCCCGGGGCCCCGCCATAAGGTCGCCCTCGCATATACTGGGGGTGGCGGGAGCGACAAGGCGAGGCTACGACTTTGACAGGAATGGTTGTCAGGCCAGCCGCATCTACTAAGACGACACTCCATGAGCGACAGCCCGACCACTCCCGTCCTGCTTCGGCCCCGCCGCTTCGGCGACGATCGCGGCTGGTTCATGGAAACCTATTCGGAAGGCTTCGCGGCCGCCGCCGGGATCACCGACCGCTTCGTTCAGGACAATCAGTCGTTCTCGGCCTTCGAGGGCACCATCCGCGGCATCCACTACCAGAAGGCGCCCCACGCCCAGGCCAAGCTGGTGCGTTGCGTGCGCGGCTCGATCCTGGACTATGCGGTGGACCTGAGGCGGGGATCGCCGACCTATGGACATCATGTCGCAGCCAGACTGACCGCCGAGGGCGGCGAGCAGCTCTATGTGCCGGTCGGCTATGGCCACGCCTTCGTCACCCTCGAGCCGAATGTCGAGGTCGCCTACAAGGTGACGGACGTCTACGCCCCCGACTGCGACGGCGGCATCCTCTGGTCGTGCCCGACCATCGGCATCGACTGGCCCCTGCCCGCCTCCGGCCCGGTCCTGTCCGAAAAGGACAAGGTGCTGCCGACCCTGGCCGAGTTCGACAGCCCGTTCGAATACGACGGCCGTCCGCTCGAGCCCCTGGCCGCGCTCTAAGGAAGATCGACATGCGAATTCTGGTCACCGGCGGCGCCGGCTTCATCGGCTCGGCCCTCGTGCGCCGCCTGATCGAACACACCGACCACGAGGTCCTGGTGTTCGACAAGCTGACCTATGCCGGCGTGCTCAGCTCGCTGGAGACGGTCGCCTCCAGCAACCGCTACAGCTTCGTCCAGGCCGACATCTGCGATTCCGACGCCGTCGCGAAGGCGCTCGCCGACTTCCGGCCGGACGTCGTCGCCCACCTGGCCGCCGAAAGCCATGTCGACCGGTCGATCGACGGACCGGGCGAGTTCGTCCAGACCAATCTGGTCGGCACCTTCGTCATGCTGAACCAGACCCTGGGCTATTGGCGCGGCCTGCCCGAGGCCGAGAAGGCGGCGTTCCGCTTCCACCACATCTCGACCGACGAGGTCTTCGGCTCGCTGGGCGAGGACGGCTTCTTCACCGAGACCACCCCCTATGATCCGCGCTCGCCCTATTCGGCGTCCAAGGCCGGGTCCGACCATCTGGTCCGCGCCTGGGGCCACACCTACGGCCTGCCGGTGCTGGTGACCAATTGCTCGAACAACTACGGCCCGTATCACTTCCCCGAGAAGCTGATCCCCCTGATCATCATCCGGGCCCTGAACGGCGAACCCCTGCCGGTCTATGGCGACGGGTCGAACGTGCGCGACTGGCTGTTCGTCGACGACCACGCCCGCGCCCTGCAGGCGGTGTTCGAGACCGGCACGCCCGGCGAGACCTACAATGTCGGCGGCAACGCCGAGCGCAAGAACATCGAGGTGGTCACGGCCATCTGTTCGATCCTCGACCGTCTGCGCCCGAAGGCCGAAGGCAAATACGCCGACCAGATCACCTATGTGACCGACCGTCCGGGCCACGACCACCGCTACGCCATCGACGCCTCGAAGATCCGCGCCGACCTCGGCTGGACCCCTTCGGTGACCTTCGAGCAGGGCATCGAGCAGACGGTCGTCTGGTATCTGGAGAACCAGGCCTGGTGGCAGGACATCCTCGACGCCCGCTATTCGACCCAGCGCCTCGGGGTCGCCAATGGCTGATCCGGTCCATATCCTGATCACCGGCGGCGCCGGCCAGGTCGGGCTGGAGCTCCAGGCCGCGGACTGGCCCGCCGGGATCGTGCTGCACGCCCCGACCCGGGAGCAACTGGACCTGGGCGACATCGCCTCGGTGCGCGCCGCCTTCGCCGCGACGCCCTTCGCCGCCGTGATCAACTCCGGCGCCTGGACCGCCGTCGACAAGGCCGAGACCGAGATCGCGGCCGCCTTCGCCGCCAACGCCATGGGACCGGCCATCCTCGCCGAGGTCACCCGGGCGGCGGGCGTGCCCCTGATCCAGGTCTCGACCGACTATGTCTTCGACGGCTCCAAGGACGGCGTCTATGTCGAGGGCGATCCGGTCGGCCCCCTCGGCGTCTACGGCGCCTCCAAGCTGGCCGGCGAACTGGCGGTGCGGTCGGGCAATCCGCGCTCGGTGGTCCTGCGCACCGCCTGGGTGCTCAGCGTCCACCGCGCCAACTTCCTCAAGACCATGCTACGGCTCGCGGCGGATCGCCCGGGGCTGAGGATCGTGGGCGACCAGGCCGGCTGCCCGACCTCGGCGCGCGACATCGCCGCCACGCTGAAGACCATCGCGCTCAGGATGATCGCCGACCCCGAGGCGCCGACCGGCGTCTATCAGTTCGTCAACGCCGGAGAGACGACCTGGGCCGGACTGGCCACGGAGATCTTCGCCCTCAGCGGCGCGCGCGGCGGCCCTTCGGCCACGGTCGAGGCCATCACCACCGCCGACTATCCGACGCCCGCCCGGCGCCCCGGCAACTCGCGTCTGTCGACCGCGAAACTGACGGCGGACTACGGCGTTCAGCCCCGGTCCTGGCAGGCGGCCGTCGCCGAGATCATCACCGAACTGGCTCCCGAAAGGTCCGCGTCATGAAGGGCATCATCCTCGCCGGCGGGTCCGGCACCCGGCTGCACCCGATGACTCTGGTCACCTCCAAGCAGCTGATGCCGGTCTACGACAAGCCGATGATCTACTATCCGCTGTCGACCCTGATGCTGGCCGGCATCCGCGAGGTGCTGATCATCTCGACCCCGCGCGACGTCCCCAGCTTCCAGGCCCTGCTCGGCGACGGGTCACAGTGGGGGATGGAGATCCAGTACGCCGTCCAGCCCAGCCCGGACGGCCTGGCCCAGGCCTATATCATCGGCGCCGACTTCGTCGGCGACAGCCCCTCGGCCCTGATCCTTGGCGACAACATCTACTACGGCCACGGCATCACCGAGCTGTTCACCTCGGCGATGGGGCGTCCGGACGGGGCGACAGTGTTCGCCTATCACGTCACCGATCCGGAACGGTACGGGGTCGTCGAGTTCGACGATCGCATGCGCGCCCTGTCGATCGAGGAGAAGCCGGCCCAGCCCAAGTCGAACTGGGCGGTGACGGGTCTCTATTTCTACGACTCGGACGTGGTCGAGATCGCCCGCGATCTGAAGCCTTCGGCCCGCGGCGAGCTGGAGATCACCGACGTCAACCGCATCTATCTGGAGCAGGGCCGCCTGTCCGTCGAGATCATGGGCCGGGGGTATGCCTGGCTGGACACCGGCACCCCGGACAGTCTGCTGGAGGCCGCCGAGTTCGTACGGGTGCTGGAAAAGCGGCAGGGCTTCAAGATGTCCTGTCCCGAGGAGGTCGCCTACCAGAAGGGGTTCATCGACGCCTCCAGACTGGAGGAACTGGCCACCAGGCTCGGCAAGAGCAGCTACGGCGCCTACCTTCGCGATCACGTCCTGAATCGCTGATCCAATCCAGGCCAACCCGCCCATTCGACCGTGACAATGCAACCGCAGCTGTATAGGTCTGGCGCAGTTAAGACGATCCGGGAGTTATAGAGGCCGTGGCAGCGAATTCTGAGGTCTCGACCGCTGATTTCCGGGGATCGCGTGATTACAGGATCCACCACCTCTATTCGTTCTTCTGCGCCCAGATCGCGGGGCTGGACGTGCTGGACATCAGTCCGGACGCCGGACGGGCGGCTGGGCTGCTCGCTGCCGCCGCCAACCACATCCATACGCTCACGCCTGACGCGAGTTCGGCCCTGGACGCCCAAAGCCGCTTTGCCGAAGTCGGCCGCGTGAACATCATGGTCGGCAGCCCCGAAGCCATTCCCCTGCCTTCGGCGGCGGTGGATGTGATCGTCGCGGCCGAAACCGAAATCCTCACCGCCGGGGCGCTCGCGGAATTGAAACGGGTTCTGCGGCCCAACGGCCTCGTGTTTCTCAGCGCGCGCGCGGACGAGGCCCGGGCGCAGGACAACGCCGCCGTCGGGCTGCGGGGCGCGTTCGCCAATACGGCCGTGCTGAACCTGCGCATGGTGGTTGCCTCGTCCCTTTCCCCCGGAGGGGGGGCGAGCCAGCTGAATGCGCCGGACTATCGCGCCTACACCTTGCTGAACCACACCGAGATCGCCCCGGGCGTCGCGCGGATGGATCGTATCGACGACCTCGTCCTGATCGCCTCGGACGGTCCGACGCCGTATCTGTCGGGGTCCGATTCCATCTTTCTGACGCGCGATCGCGACCTTTGGCGGGACCTTCAGACCTCGGCGGATCGCGGCGCCTCTGAGCGCACCCGCGAGATCGAAGCGCTGCAAGGCCGCATCGCCGATCTGGAGCGCGAACAGGCCGCCGGAGCGAGGCTGATTGAAAAGCTGTCGGCGCGTCCAGAACAGTCGGATTTCACCCACCTGGCTCCGTTGATGCAGGCGATCTCCGACAAGCCGGTCGATGCCAATCTGGGAGGGCTGATCGCCCTGCTCAGCAGCACGTCCGTGCGTCTCTCGGTTCAGGCGCTCCAGATCGATCAGACTGCGGAAACCCTGGCGAACGCCGAGGCGACCCGCGCGCACGCGGCCGACCTCAATCAACAGGTCCAGGAGCTGCAAGCCCGCCTCTCGTCGCTGACCGGCGACGCGCGCGAGGGGGCCAGCCAACTCGACGCCGCCAAGGCGGAACTGGAAAAGCAGGCGGTGGAAATCCGCGCGCTGCGCCAGGCCCACGATGAAAAGGAAGCCGAAGCCGCGCTGCTTCGCGATCGGATGCGCGCGCGCAGGACGCTCCAGGAGCAGACCCGGCCGACGATCGCGCCGCCCCCGACGAGCGCCTCGCCTGTCCCCGCCCCCGTGACCGCTTCGGCGCCCTCACCGGCTGCGGCGCCGCTCGCCCCGAAATCCCCGGCGGCGACCACCCCCTTCCTGGCGTCTATCAGCGACCCGAGGCTGCGAACCCGCGCCGCGGATCTGCAGACCCTGGCCACGGAAACGGCCTTCGACGCCGCGAATACCGTTCACCATTCGACGCCGGCCAAGCCGTCGATCTCGCTGACCATGACCCTGCCGCGCGCCACGCCGAAACACCGCGCGCGTCTGGCCCGGTTGCTGGGACGGTCGGAAGTCCGCCTGGACAACCGCGCGCTGGTGAAGACTCTCTTCGACGAGAGCCACTATCTGTCCCGCAACAATGTCCAGCTGAAGCCGCGCCAAAGGCCTCTCGATCACTACATCACCGAAGGGCGCCGCAAGGGCTTTTCCCCCCATCCGATGATCGATCGGGCCTGGTACGACGGGCATCGTTCGCCTTCGACGCCGGCCGATTTCGATCTGCTGGCCTATCTGACCTCGCCCGCGCGGTTCGGCGATGTGGTTCATCCGCTGTTCGACGCCGATCGCTATCTCGAGCAGAGCCCCGACGTGAGGGCAGCGGGCGTCAATCCGCTCGCCCATTATCTCCTCTACGGCTGGCTGGAACGTCGCAGTCCGAATGCCCTGTTCGATTCCGCCTGGTACCTGTCGGCCAATCCCGACGTTCTGGAGAGCGGCATGAACCCGCTGGTCCACTATGTCCGGTTCGGAGCCGACGAGGGACGCCAGCCCCACTTCCTGTTCGACCGCGCCTATTACCTGCGTCAGAATCCCGACGTCGGGGCGGCCGGGATGGACGCCTATGTCCACTACATCGCCTTCGGGCAGTTCGAGGGCCGCTTCCCCAGCGAACTGATCGAGGAGATCGGACGCAACACCGGCGCCACGCCAGGGGCGGTCGTGAAGAACCTTCTCCCTCCCGCCGAGACGGAGCCTCCGCCGGGGGAGTCCTGGCAGACGGAGTCCAGCCTCGACTTCGCTCTGCCTGAGGCCCTGAGGCGCTTCATACTGGATCAGTTCGGCCCCGGTCGGATGGCGCTGTATCGCTATCTGATGTCGGTGATCTCGAAGTTCAGCGACCAGCCGGAGTCGTTTCCTGACAGCCCGGAATGCGAGGCGCTGATCCTGCGCGCGCGGGAACTCTCCACGAGGGCCGGCGGCGAGGCGGTCGAGAGTCCCGAGGCCTCGATCATCGTGCCGGCCTTCAACAACCTGCTCTACACGCTCACGGCGATCGTCTCCGTGCTGGAGACCGCCGGCGCCACGACGTTCGAGATCATCGTCGCCGACGACGCCTCGACCGACGCCACGCCCGACGCGATCGTCAGGGTCGGCGGGGTGGTCCGTCTCGCGCGCGCCGAGGTCAATGCGGGCTTCCTGCTCAACTGCAACGCCGCGGCGCAGATCGCGCGCGGACGCATCCTGATCTTCCTGAACAACGACGTGCTGGTCCTGCCGGGCTGGCTGGACGCCCTTGTCGCACCGATGGCGAACGGCGAGGTCGGCATGACCGGATCGCGTCTGCTGAGCGCCGACGGCCGGCTGCAGGAGGCCGGGGGCGTATTCTGGAACGACGGCTCCGCATGGAATTTCGGGCGGGACAACGACGCCGCCCTGCCGGAATACAACTATCTGAAGGACGTCGACTATGTGTCCGGCGCCTCGATCGCGATCGACCATGATCTCTGGCGGCGTCTCGGCGGGTTCGATCCGGTCTTCTCTCCCGCCTACTGCGAAGACGCCGATATCGCCTTCCGTATTCGACAGGAGGGGCTGCGCACGGTCTATCAGCCGTTCTCGACCGTGATCCATCACGAAGGCCGCAGCCACGGCCGCGACCTGTCCTCGGGCGTGAAGGCCTATCAGGTCATCAACCAGGCCAAGTTCGTGGATCGCTGGAAGGATGTCCTGGCGCGCGAAAACCTTCCACCCGGCCAAGAGGTCTTCCTGGCGCGGGACCGGTCGCGCGGCAAGCCGCACGTCCTGATCATCGACCACTACATCCCGCAGTGGAACCGGGACGCCGGATCGCGCACCCTCTACCTCTATATCCGGATGTTCCTCGACCAAGGGTTCTCGGTGACCTTCTGGCCCGACAATCTTCGCAACGACCGCGAGTATGGCGACGTGTTGCGGCAGATGGGCGTCGAGGTCATCGCTCACCCGATCTGGGCGGACCGCTTCCCCGACTGGATGCGTGAAAACGGACGCTTCATCGACCACGTCCTGGTCTGCAGACCCCATGTCGCCGAAAAATACGTCGATGCCGTCCGCGCCGCGAGCCAGGCGAAGATTCTCTATTACGGGGTCGATCTGCATCACATGCGCCTGCAGGCCGCCCACGCCCTGTCCGGAGACCCGGCGGTTCTGGCGGAAGCCCGGCGCTGGGAGGAGATCGAACGTCGCGTCTGCCAACGTTGTGACGTCGTCATGTATCCCGGCCAGCATGAGGTCGAGGTGGTCAGCACCTGGGTGCCGGACAGCGTCGCGGTCATCGACTTTCCGATCAGCATCTTCAGCCCGGAAGAGATCGAGGCCGCCCGCGCCGGCCAGGCCGAAACGGGATCGGCCTCTCCCTATGATCTGATGTTCGTGGGCGGCTTTACCCACGGCCCCAATGTGAGCGGCATCCAGTGGTTCGTCACCGAGGTCCTGCCGTTGCTCCGGCAGGTCGACCCGCGTTTCAATGTGAAGATCGCCGGGTCGAACGCGCCGCAGTCGGTGATGTCCCTGGCCGGTCCGGGCGTAACCTTCCTCGGCCGCATCAGTGACGAGGAGCTGGATGAACTTTATCGCACATCGGGCCTTTCGGTCGTGCCGCTGCTGTTCGGGGCCGGCGTGAAGGGCAAGGTTGTCGAGGCGATGAGCAAGGGCGTACCCGTGGTCATGACCTCGGTCGGGGCGCAAGGCCTGACCGGCTCCGAGGCCTTCGCCTTCGTCGAAGACGACGCCCGGGCCATGGCCGAAGCCATTCTTGGTGTTGCGCGCGACCCGTCCGAAGCGAACCGACGCGCCGGCCTGGCCCTGGACTTCATCCGGAGCCGGTTTTCGACCGAGGCGGTGAAAGGCCTGCTCGCCCCCTTCATCCCTGAACTCTCCACGCCGACGGAACGGCGCTAAGGTCATGCATCTGGAATTCGTAAAGACGCGTTCGCGCGCCCCGCTGAGGCTGGGGCTCGCAGGCGGCGGGACCGATCTGTCGGCCTACTGCAACCGGTTCGGCGGCGCCGTGCTGAACGTGACCATGGATCGCTACGCCTTCGCCAGCTTCATTCCACGGACCGACGATCAGGTCGTGTTCGAGGCCGATGATATGGGGGTCGTCGAAAATCACGACATCCGCCTGGGCAGTTCTGACCTGGTCCTTCACCGCGCCGTCTACGATCGCATGATGCGCGACTTCAACGACGGAAAACGCATCCCCATGACTGTCAGGACGACGGTCGACGCGCCGCCCGGATCCGGTCTGGGCTCGTCCTCGGCATTGGTCGTCGCGCTGGTCGACGGTTTTCGCGCCATCCTCGGCGCACCTCTGGGCGACTATGACGTCGCCCACCTGGCCTATGAGATCGAACGGGAAGACGCGGGCCTGTCCGGGGGACGTCAGGATCATTACGCCGCAGCGTTCGGCGGCATCAACTTCATCGAGTTTAATCCCAACGACCAGGTCGTGGTCAATCCGATCCGGCTCGCGCGCGACGACCTCAATGAACTGGAATGTTCACTGGTGGTCGGCTTCTCGGGACGTTCGCGCAAATCGGCCCACATCATCGATCAGCAGACCACGGCGCTGACAGGGGATGACGCGGCGGCGCTTGAAGCCATGCACAAGCTCAAGGCCGACGCCATCGCGATGAAGGGCGTCCTTCTTCAGGGTGACATCGAAGGCATGGCGCGGATTCTGTCGGAATCCTGGATCGCCAAGAAGGCGACCGCCAGCGCCGTCTCGAATGATGAACTCGAAAAGCTGATGCACATCGCCCATGAAAACGGAGCGCTCGGCGGCAAGGTGTCCGGCGCGGGGGGCGGGGGCTTCATGTTCTTCCTCGTTCATCCGGAAAACCGCTTCCGCCTCATCGAAAAGCTCACCGCGTCCGGATGTCATTCCAGTCGGGTCAAGTTGACGTTCGAGGGCAGCGAAACATGGCGCTACTGACGTGAAGCCCGCTGTGGTTCCCGGCCTTCCGCAACAAGCCGTGATTCTGTGCGGCGGATTAGGAACCCGCCTGGGCGCGCTGACGGCGCAGACGCCCAAGCCACTTCTGAAGGTTGGAGACGCGCCGTTTCTGGCCATCCTCATCCAGGAGCTGACCCGGTATGGCGTGGACCGGATTCTCCTGCTCGCCGGCTTTCGAGCAGAGCTCATCCAGACCTTCGCCGACGAAGTCGCCAGCACTCTCGGTCGGCCTGTCGAGATCGAGGTCAGCGTGGAGCCGGTCCAGGCCGGCACCGGCGGCGCCCTCGTCCACGCACGCGGCCGCCTGGACGAGACCTTCTACCTCTGCAACGGCGACTCCTTTCTGGACATGCCCCTGACGGGGTTGGCGCGGCTCCTGTCCGATCCGGCCGCCCTCGCGGCCCTGGCCCTCAGGGCCGTCGATAACGGATCGCGGTATGGCGTTGTCGAGTTGAACGGAGAGCGGATCACGCGATTCGGCGCGCGCGGACAATCGGACAGCCCCGCCTTCATCAACGGCGGCGTCTATCTGATGCGGCGCGAACTCGTCGATCGTCTGGCAGCGGTCAGCAGCCTCGAACAGGACCTTTTTCCGCGGCTGGCCGAAGAGGGATCGCTTCGAGGCCGCGTGGTCGAGGGGTTCTTCATCGACATCGGCGTGCCCGAGGATTTCGCCAGGGCCCAGACGGAAATCCCCGCCCATCGCAGGCGTCCCGCCCTGTTCCTGGATCTCGACGTCATTCTGGAAGCCATCCCGGCAGCCGGGGAGGCGTCCATCGCATGGAAGCCCGGCGCGGCTGAGGCGATCGCCGGAGCGAACCGAATGGGGTGGTATGTGTTCCTGGTCTCCGATCCGCAGACGCCCGGGCTGCACCAGCTCTGGCCCCGGTTGCTCGACGGACTCGCGGTCCACGGGGCCTGGATGGATGACCGGTTCCGCGGGCCTGCGTCGTTCGGCGAACCGGAGGAATCGCCTCCGGGCAGGTTCCTGACCGAGACGGTGAGGGAGTTGACCACGCGTTGGCCCGTCGACACCGAACACAGCGTCCTGGTCGCGGGCCCGAGGCTGGACACAGAGGACCTCGGGACCACAGGGCCCAAGCGCCTCAATGCCCAAGGCCGCGATCTGAATGAATTTTTCCGCGACGCCTTGCGAAACGGGGCCGGAGCAACGACGAATTAGGACAGCGCCCTCTCCCGGGCGGGCAGACCGATCAGCAGAGGCATTCGTGGCGCATCCCTACAAGACCTTGCCGGATCGGAACTTCTGGAGCCGAGCGGTGGCTGGACAACCGCCCTTCCTGCTGGATCCCGGCGTCGAACCCCCGTTCCGGATCGGACCGAACGACAAGGTGGCGACGGCCGGCTCCTGTTTCGCCCAAAACATCGCCCGGCGCCTTGCGAACAGCGGCTTCAACTATTTCGTCACCGAGCCGGCGCCGCAGGAGATGCCTCACGCCGAGGCGTCGGAGCGCAATTTCGGCGTCTACTCCTCGCGCTACGGCAATGTCTACACGACCCGACAGCTCCTGCAGTTGATCCAGCGCGCCTATGATCCCGACGCCTTCGACATTCCGGTCTGGAAACTCGGGGACCGGTTTGCCGACCCTTTCCGTCCCCAGATCGAACCGTGGGGCTTCGAGTCCGAAGCCATTCTCCAGGCGTCTCGCGCCGAACATCTGGCCGCCGTTCGTCGGATGTTCGAGGAGCTGGATATCCTTGTCTTCACCTTGGGGCTCACGGAATGCTGGCGACATCTGGAAACCGGGGCGATCGTTCCCATCGCCCCGGGCGTCGCGGGCGGCGAATGGGATCCCGGCGTCTACGGCTTCCATAACCAGACCGTCGCGGAAGTGATCACGGACCTGACCGCCTTTCTGGAGTTACTGAGGTCGGTCAATCCTCGGTCGAAGGTGCTGTTGACGGTTTCGCCCGTTCCCTTGGCCGCGACCTATGAGCAGCGTCACGTCATGACCTCAACGGTCTACAGCAAGTCGGTTCTGCGGGTGGCGGCCGACGAGATCGAACGCGCGTTTTCCGACGTCGCCTATTTCCCGAGCTATGAGATCATCACCGCCTCTTCGAACGGGCAATATTATGACACCGACCTGCGCAACGTCCGCACGATCGGCGTCGACCACGTCATGAGGGTCTTCTTCGATCACATGGTCGAACGAGGCGAGCCGGGGCAGCCCCGCGTGGAGGCCGGGTTCGTCCGGATGGAGGCCCGGGAAGCCGCCAGCGTCGTTTGCGACGAAGAGGCTATCGAGCGCGCCATGTGATCTCTATATCCGAACCTTGGGTAACGTCGGAGATCCCTTGTCTGCTTCCCTTGCCATCGTCGGCAATTGTCAGGTCGGCGGCCTTCAAAAGGCGATGGATCTGCTCAGCGGCGCGGTCCGCGCCAAGGCCTTCTTCATGTCCGCGCTGCAGGGGGCGGATCGCTCTCAAGCCCTTGCGGAGTTGCGTGAGTTCGACGCCGTCTACGCCCAGCCGGGCGATGATCCCGTCTTCGGGGCCGCGGCGCTGCGCGAAGCGGGATTTCCGGTTCGCGAGTTTCCGGTCATCGCCTTCAGCGCCTATCATCCCGACATGGTCTATGCCCAGGTGCGTGGCCGGACCGGGCTGGAAATTCTTCAGTCGCCGGTCGGCGACAATCATTCGGCGCTGATCCTCTATGGCCACCACATCGGCCTGAACGCTTCGCAAATCGCCAATCTTTTCGGCGAAGCCGGCTATCGGACCGTGGCCTTTCACGATGTCTGGAAGGACGCCTGGCACGAACTCTCCGCGACAGGCGACCGTTCCGGGTTCGATCTCCGTCCCATGATGCTGTCATGGAGCCGCCGGGGACCGTTTATGCACACCCTCAACCACCCCAAGGCCTTTGTGCTCGCCGACCTCGCCCGGGAAATAGCTGTTCGCGAAAACCTGACGGTCCGCGACCTGCCTGCGGCGGATTTTCTCATCGATGACCTGATGACCAGCACCATCTGGCCGGTCTACCCCGAGATCGCGGCCCTCTATGGCGTTCAGGGCGCCTGTGTTTTCAAAAAGGCCATGTCGACGACCTATTACGACCTGCCGGAGATGATCGAGCGCAGCCTGGAAATCTATGACAGGGTCGGGCGCGACGAGATTCATTGCTGGCGATTTGGCTTGTGGGACTTCCTGCCCGGGCTCAGGGACAATCTCCTGGCCATTGGCCGCGGCGCCTGACTTGGCGCGCGTCCTGATCGCGCGTGGCGCGGCGCGGCCGGCTCCGGGCCCCGCATGAGCCTGCTTCAAGCCTATGACCGCCTTGGGCGCGTCCTGCGCAAACGGTTGCGCGGTCTGGGGCTGTGGCCCGCGGCCGGTCCGGCCCCGGCGCGGGCTGACGCCGCCTGGCGAGACAGCCTGCTACGCAGAGCTCCGGCGGATGTGTCGCCGTTTCTGAAGCCACTCGACGCCTATGAGTTCTGGCGACGAACCAACAGCCTCGCTCCCGCGGCACGCAAGGATCTTGAGCGGGCCCTCGACAGCAGGCCAGACGCGCCGGTGATCTCTGTCGTCATGCCGGTCCACAACACCCGGCCGGCTCACCTGGACGCGGCCGTCGGCTCCGTTCTGAACCAGATCTACCCGCGCTGGGAGTTGTGCATCGCCGACGACGGCAGCACCTCGGCGGAGACTCTGGAGCGCCTTAAGCGGATCGAAGGCTCCGATCCCCGAATCCGGATCACCCGACTTGAGACCGGAGGGGGTATCAGCAAGGCCACCAACGCCGCCGCCGCCCTGGCGACGGGAGAGGTTCTGGCGTTCCTGGATCATGACGATGTTCTGACGGCGGACTGTCTGGCCGAATTCGCCATCTACTATTCCGACCACCCCGACGCCGACCTCGCCTATTGCGACGACGACAAGATCGACGACGCGGGCGTCCACCGCGATCCCCGTTTCAAACCGGGCTGGTCTCCCGTCCTGCTGCTTTCGCACATGTACATGGGCCATATGCTGAGCGTTCGGCGGGGCCTGTTCCTGGAGCTGGGAGGCTTCCGATCCGCCTTCGACGGCTCGCAGGATCATGATTTCGTGCTCAGGGCGTCCGAGGCGGCGCGCCGGGTCGGTCATATTCCACGCATTCTCTACCACTGGCGGGCGACCGCGGGATCGACGGCGGTCTCGGGCGCGGCCAAGCCCGGCAGTATCGAGGCCGGACGACGCGCCGTAGCCGACACCCTCGAACGGCGTGGCGTCATCGCCCGCGTCGACCATCCCGACTGGGCGCGCGCCGCCCATGTCGGCATGTTCCAACTGACCTTTCCCGACGAAGGGCCAGAGGTCACGATCGTCATCCCCACCTTCAACGGCGGCGGCCAGCTCGACGCCTGCGTGCGCTCCCTCGGCCAGACCCGATACCGTAACTTCCGTGTACGGATCATTGACGATGGAAGCGATGATCCGGCGACCCTGAAGGCACTGGACGCGCTCGCCCGTGAGGGGCTGGCCGAAGTCGTTCGGAAGGAACGAGGCCCCGGCTTCAACTTCGCGGCCATGATGAACCGGGCCGCGGCCGAAGTCACAACGCCGCTGGTGCTCTTCCTGAACGACGACACCCTCGTCCTCGAGCCGGACTGGCTCAGCCGCATGGCGGGCTTCGCCGGCATGAACGGCGTGGGCGCGGTCGGCGCACGACTACTGTTCGCGGACGGCAAGGTTCAGCACGCCGGCGTCGTGGTCGGCACCGAACAGGGTCTCTGCGGCCATGCCTTCCGGGGCGCGGCCGCCGACGCGCCGGGCTATCTCGGTCTGATCCGTTCGACGCGGGAGGTCTCGGCCGTGACCGCGGCGTGCCTGCTGACCCGAACGACTGTGTTTTGCGATCTGGGTGGCTTCGACGCGGAGGCCTTTGCCGTGGCGTACAACGATGTCGACTATGGCCTGCGGCTGGGCGAAGCCGGATATGCCTCGATCTATTGCGCCGAGGCGAAGCTGGTCCATCTGGAAGGGCAGACCCGGGTAAAAGGCGACGCCCCCGCCGAAATCACCTGCTTCCGCGCCCGCTACGGCCACTGGTCGGACTTCGCATTCAATCCCGGTCTGTCGCGCGACAGCGAACTGTTTCGCATTGACGGTCGGCGGCCAGGTCCCCGGCTGGCGGAACCGGTGGTTCTGGCCGTTGTGGCTCACAATCTCGCCCGGGACGGCGCCTCCAGCGTGCTTCTGGATCTCCTCGCCGGCCTGAAGAGCCGAGGCCACACCCGCCCCGTCGTCTTTTCGCCGTTGGACGGCCCTCTGCGCCGCGAATACGAAGCGCTTCAGATCGAAGTTCGCCTGTTCGAGCCATGCCCCCGGGGCGAAGCCCTCGCGACCTATGAGGCGCACCGTGACGCCCTGGCGGCGGATATTCGCGCGACCGGCGCCCAGGTCGTTCTGGCCAACACCTTGGAAAGCCACATGGCCGTCGACGCCGCCGGCTTGGCCGGAGTTCAGGCGATCTGGTTCCAGCACGAAAGCCATCCGTGGCGAACCTATTTCAATCCCTGGCCCAACACCGTCCGTACGAGAGCCTTCGCCGGCTTCGGCCGCGCCTACCGCGTCGTCTATGTTTCCAGGGCGACGATGGATTCCTGGTCGCCGGTCCACTCAAGACCCAATGTCCAGGTCATTCCGCATGGCGTGCCGCCGGATCGGCAAGCCGCGGACCTGACGCGCTGGCCACGCGCCGACGCCCGCGCCCACCTCGGTGCGACAGAGGATGATCTGGTCGTGCTGATCATGGGCACGGTTTGCCGGCGCAAGGGTCAGGCGGTTCTGATCGAGGCCCTGGCCCGCCTTCCTGACGCCATCGCAGGCCGGCTGCGGGTCCTGATCACGGGCGGTTCGAGCGAGCCCGACTATCTGGGAGAATTGACCGCGGCGATCGAGGCCCTGCCTGCCGTATCGCGCGGTCGCGTCAGTCTGGAAGGTCACACCGACGACGCGTCACTCTACTATGCCGCGTCAGACATCCTCGTCTGCGCCTCGACGATCGAAAGCGCGCCCCGGGTCCTTATGGAGGCCATGGCGTTCGGACTGCCGATCATCAGCACGGAGGTCTTCGGTATTCCCGAGGTCGTGCGTTTCGGCCTCAACGCCCTGGCCTTCGCCCCGAACGACGCCCAGGCCCTGGCCGAGCGGCTGCAGACACTGGCGGCGGATCCCGCGCTACGCTCGGCCCTCAGCCGGGCGTCACCCGAAGTTCTCGCCAGCCTGCCGGGCTATGACGACATGATCGCCGGTCACGCGAGCCTGATTCAGGAAGCCGCCCTGCTGCGCGACTGAGGTCGCGGCCAGGCTATTCGCGCGTCACATGGAGGGACTCGAAGATCAATTCGCCCTCCAGCTTCGGTGTGACCAGATGGCAGCGGAATTCCGCCGACGCCGCCTCCGGCCAGTCGTAGATCATGGAGATTGCGTATCGCCCGGCTTCACGCATCTCCACATGATGGCGCGCCTGTTCGTGGTGCAGACCCCATTCGAAGTAGACGACGACCAGGCTTTCGCAGTCGAGCTCGACGACGGCGTCGACCCGCCACCGTCCAGGGGTCAACCAGACATGGGGGCCGCTGAACAGAACGCGGCGCCGGCCGAGCAGCGAAATGCGCGACGTTCCCGTGTCCGTCTCCCGATAGGCGGGATAGCTGACAAGACCGACGTCCCAGTCCGCCTCGGCGCCTGACGCCGGCGGCAGGGCGTCATAGATCGCCAGGGGACCGCCTTGCGACGCCTTGCCGTGTTCCCGTTCCGTGTCGCGCGATACGGACACCTCGCCCAGCCCCGGCAGGTCGAGCTTTTCGGTGCTGTTGGGATACCAGGCGACGCCGTTCGCGATCAGACCGCTGGCCTGGGCAAACCGTCTGGACACGTGGTGAACCGCGTCCTTGTGGCTGACGCCTAAAGCCTCGAGCGCAGGAATGGCGCGCTCAGGGTCGCAGGTAAGGATGACGACGTCCGTCGCCTCGAGCGTCAGTTCGCTCGGGTCCCAGGTGACCACGACAAGATCGTGGTCCGGCGTCGGAACCTCGACCTCGCCGCCCCAGTGCTGCCGCACCTCCCAGCCCGCGCGGGCGCCCGCTTCAGCGATCGCCGTGCGCCAGATTTCGGAACGGGCCCCGTCGTTGAGGACCTGTACAAGAAGAAGGCGGGACGCGCTCACTCCGACCTCAGCCACTTGTAGATATCGATCGCCTCTTCGACGTCGTCGAAAAGCCGCGCCCGGCCACTCTCGATAACCAGAGCCCGATCGCAATGTTTGCGGATCATGAAGGTGTCGTGCGAGGCCATGACGAACGCCCGATCCGCTCGCTGCTCGAACAGTTCGATGTTGCACTTCTCCTGAAAGCGCGCGTCCCCGACAGCGACCAGTTCGTCGATCAGATAGCAGTCGAACTCCACCGCCAGGGACAGGCCGAACGCCAGGCGCGCCCGCATGCCGGAGGAATAGTGTTTGATCGGCTGACGCAGCGCCGCCCCCAGTTCGGCAAAGTCTTCCACGCGGTCGAAGACGCGATCGAACCTGCGCCCGTAGATGCGGCTGATGAACCGGATGTTGTCGATGCCGCTCAGGCTGCCCGGGACCCCGCCGTTGAAGCCGATAGGCCAGGAACAGGTCATGTCCCAGCTCACCCGCCCGTGAGACGGGTTCATCAGCCCCCCCAGAACCCGGATGAGCGTGGACTTGCCCTGGCCGTTCCGACCGAGCAGGCCGAGCCTTCCCTGTCGCCCCAGATCAAAACTGAGATCGGTGAACACCGGCCTGGCGTGAGGGGCTTTGATATAGGTGACGCCGAGGTTTTCTACCTTCAAGCCCACCGGACCAGAAGCCGGAGCGGTCTCCGTCATCCGCCAGACCGGCTTTCTCGAAGACCGGCCCAGACCAGAGTGCCGGTCAGATAGGCGATCAGGGCCGACGCGAAGACGGCGAAGATGGAAATCCAGCGACGCGGTTCACTGGGTTCATCGGGCAGGTTGGGATTGACGATCCGCTCCAGGTACAGACGCTGGCGGCGCGACTCGATCTGCGCCTCGTTCAGGGTCGCGGTCGCGGTCGCCACATACTTGCTCGCATACTCGCGTTCCATCACCAGGTTTTCATAATCCGAAAGCTTGAGCGCGAGCGATCCGGACCCGCCCACGATCTTGGCGCGCTCGGCTTCGATCTGTTGCTCGTAGGCACGGATGCTGGAATCCAGCACCGGCAACTGAGGATTGTTGGGCGTGTCGGCCGCCATCTGGCTCCGTTCGGCCCGCAGCATCGCCAGGCGCACCGTCAGTTCACCGACGACCTCGCCACCCGCCTGGGCGGAGCGGGCCGGATCGATAAAGCCTTCCGTGTTTCGCATCACCGTCAGACGACCCTGGACATCGTTCAGCTTGGCGTTGGCCTCGACCACCGCTCTCTCGGCGTCGACCACCGCGTCGCGCGCGGAGCGATCGTTCAGGCGGTTCACCAGCCCCTCGCCACCCTTGAGCAGGGCGTCGTTGATCCGCACCGCGTCCCGGGCGGTGAAAGCCTGGACACGCAGCGTGCTGATGCCCGTCTGGGAATCGTAGCCGACGGTGACATAGCCGTTGAACTGCTTGTGGAACGTCTCGAACGACCGATCGGAAAAGGGATGGGGCAGCCGGGAAAACGCATCCACGCCCGGACGGCTGTACATGCCCCTCACGTCCATCTTGCGCGCCAGCTCCGTCAGGCCGTCGCGGGACGTCAGATATTCATGCACGGCGAAGGAGTCGCTGGAACCGGACAGACCCACTCCGGAAAGCGCGAGGTTGAGCGCTGACGGTTGGGCCCGCGCGGGCGACCGGACGACGAACCGGGACTCCGAAACATATCGCGGCGATGCGATCAGCAGGAAATAGATCAGCGCGATCAGGGTCGGCAAGACAACGACCACGACGAAGCCGATGGGCACCCGCCTGAACAGGGGCTTCTCCACGGAGGGCGCGGGCGAACGGGGCGCGGAGCCAAGATAGCTTACTCGAGCATCAGTCATGCGGGTCTTTCGAAGCGCCGTGGCGCTACTCTATCTCCAGATATTTCTGGGTCTGCGAAAGCAGGATCAGGCCGAGCAAAAGCAGCACGACCGCCCAGGCGACCGCATAGCCGACATCGTAATGAGTAGGCACGAATTCGCCAAACGTGGCGGCCCGCACCATCTCGATTGTGTGCGGCAACGGGCTGAGCAGGTAATATTGCCGGTATTGGGACGGAACCCAGTCCACCATGATGAAGGCGCCGGACAGCGGGATCTGCAGATACATGATGATGGGCAGGACGCGCTCCATCACCTCCCACCGGATGGCCAGTGATGCGAAGCACATCGCGAACCCGGTGGAGACCCCCGCCAGGGTGAACCACCCCGTATACAGCAGCAGGATATCGCCCGGCGCCTTTACCGCGCCGAGCGTGAACAGCGTGATGTAGATGATGAAGAAGGCCATCGTTCCCCCGGCCAGCTCCATAAGGGCGCGTGAAACGTAGATGTGGAGTGGCCGCACCGATTTGTGGTGCATCAGACCGATATTGGCCTGCAGGGCGCCGGCGCTGTAGCTGACGATGTGGCGGAACAGCAGCAGGCACATATACCCGGTCATAACGAAGGGTGCGACCCGCACGCCATGTTCGTACTCGGGCTTGATAATGGCCCAGAGCGTCATGACCCCGAAACAGAACATCAGCGGCTCGCCGACAAGCCACAGAAAACCCAAGCCCTCGCGCCCGTAGCGGGTGATGACTTCGCGCATGACCAGGGCGCCGATGATCCGTGTATGTTTTCTAAGCGGACCGAGGACCATAGCCGATCAGGGTTAAGTTCGAACGCATCCAACGAAGCGCCCCGTCTTGTGCCCGCAGCCGCCGCCCCACTCAAGCGAATTACGTGGGCGATAGAGGTTGCGGGGCGGAAGGCTCCTCTTTAGTTCGCAAGGTATTGGAACGACACGTGTCACCTGCGATCAGGCCCATACGATGTCGTGAGGATTGGCGCCCTGGATGACCTCTGATTCTGTTGAGCGGTGGGCCGCGATCTGCGGACTGGTCCGCGACGAACCCGGGCTGCTGGCCAAGCTGGACACCCTCGCGGCCTGGCGCGAACGAGGGGTCATCAAGGACGTGGTCTTCTCGACCTGGCAGGGTGAGCTTGACCGGTATCCGGCCTTGCGCACCCGGCTGGACGCCGGCGAGTTCGTGCTGATCGAGAGCGCTCCGCCCCTGGTGAAGGCGTTCGGCCATACCCTGCACCAGTCCAAGGCGCTCCACTACGCCCTTCAAGCCATCCCCGCCGGCGCCATGGTCCTGAAGATGCGCGCAGACCTCGGCGCCCTCGACGTCAATGTCCTGGAAGCCATCACCCAGACGTCGCTCGGACCGACGGATCCCACCCTGCCGCAGGTCTTCGATCAGCGGGTGCTGATCAACGCCAGCTTCGTGGACTCGCCCTACTATCTCAACGACATCCTGCTCTATGGCCTGCGCGACGACATCGCCAGACTGGGCTCCTTCGACCTGGCGACCGAGATGCTGTTCTCGCACGCGGCGCCGGAACAGACCTTCTTCAGAAGCGCGTTCGCCGGCGTCTTTCCGCGACTGGAAGCCTTCCTGTACATCCAGCCGCCCCTGCTGTCCGACGATCCGGAAGGGGCGCGGGACCGCATCCGCATCCTTCTCGAGTCCGACTTCTATCTGACGGTTCTGGCGCTCAATCTGCGCCTCATGCACGGCTATTTCCGCCTGGGCTTCCTGGGCGCCCAACGCCGAGAGGAGCTGCCGCCGCTGGCCGACGGCTTCGATCTGGAAGGCCTGCTGACCCGCGCGGAAGGCTTCGACGGCTGCTGGCTCCTGCCGGGCACGGGCGCCATGATGGTGATGGACGAGCGGTTCCTCGAGGCCGTGATTGGCAGGCGGTTCGAAATGAACGCCTTCGGCCTGCGTTTCGCGCGCGCGCTCGATGAGGTGGCCAGTATGCCGACCGGCGGACCGGCCCCGAACGCCCTGACCCCCGACCCGGCGGTACGCGACCTCCAGCGCCGGCTCATGGACAGGATCGGCATCCTGCAGCCTCGAATGGCCGCCGAAACGACAGGCCGCCACTTCACGGTCCAGGGGCACGCAGATCGGTTCGGCCTGACGGTCGACGCGGATTCCAGCCGCGCCCTTCACGAAGAAATCAACCAGATGCGACGCGAACTCGACCGATTGCGCGCGCGCCTCGGCGACAAAGGCTGAACCATGACCCAACCCCTGGCCCTCGTCACCGGCGTGTCCGGACAGGACGGCGCGCTCATCTGCGACTTTCTTCTGCGCAAGGGATATCGCGTCGTCGGCGCCAGCCGAAACTTGGAGCAACCCTTCGAACGGCTTCAGGCGCTGGGAATCAAGGACGCGGTCGAACTGATCCAGGCGGACTTTGCGCTTCAAAACGACGCCGATGCCGTGCTCCAGGCCTATACCCCCGAAGAGGTCTACAACCTGGCGGCCCAGTCCTCCCTGACGGTCGCCCAGGATCGTCCGCTGGAAACCGCAGAAGCCACAGCCATGGCGCCCCTGCGGCTGTTCGACGCGGTTCGCCGCCTGAGCCCGAGGACGCGCGTGTTTCAGGCCTCGAGCGGCCAGGTCTTCGGCGACGCCGTCCTCGAATCCTACAGCCCCGCCGGACCGTTTTCTCCGACGAACCTGTACGGCGCGACCAAGCTGTTCGCCCAGAACAGCGCCGAGTTCTATCGCCGGGCCTACGGGCTCTTCATCGCCTGCGGCATCCTGTTCGCACATGAATCCCGGCTCCGGGGTCCGGAGTTCCTGTTCCGGAAGGTGACCGCGACACTGGTGAGGATGGCGCAGGGCGGCGATGAGGTGCTCAGCGTAGGCTCCCTCTCCTCCGAACGGGACTGGGGCTATGCGCCGGACTTCGTCGAAGGCATGTGGCTGACCCTGCAGGCGCAGAAGCCTGACACCTATGTGTTCGCAACCGAGCAAATGCATTCCGTGCGGCAGGTCATCGAGACCTCTGCGGCCGCGCTCGGATTCGATCTGGTCTGGCACGGCGAAGGCCTTGAGGAGATCGGCGTCGACGCGCGCACGGAGCGCCAGATCGTCCGGATCGATCCGGCCTTCTTCCGGGCGTTCGAGGATCGCACGCCGCCCGCCGACGCCTCCCGGGCCCGATCGGTGCTGGGGTGGTCCCCCAGCGTGTCGTTCGAAGCCCTGTGCGCCGAAATGTGCCGGGACGAGGCGGCGGAATAGGCTTTGCCTCGCTGGCGAAACCGCCTATTTCGCGACCTCTCCCTCAAAAGCCCGCCACAGAGATCATGACCAAGCCCCGCGCCCTCATTACCGGCATCACAGGCATGGTCGGGTCCCATCTCGCCGACTATCTGCTTGAGCACACGGACTGGGACATCCACGGCATGACGCGCTGGCGCAGCCCGTTGGACAACATCTCTCACCTGCTTCATCGCGTGAACACCGGTGACCGGGTCTTTCTGACCCACGGCGACCTGCGGGACTCGCTTTCGATGGCCCAGGTGGTCCGCGACGTCCGCCCGGACTACGTCTTCCATCTCGCCGCCCAGAGCTTTCCCAAGACCAGTTTCGACGCGCCGCTGGAGACGCTCGACACCAATGTTCAGGGCACCAACCGTTTGCTGGAGGCGCTTCGTCAGGAGGCGAAGGACGCCGTCATTCACGTTTGCGCCTCGTCCGAGGTTTTCGGCCGCGTGCCGCGGGAGAAGCTGCCGATCGACGAGGAATGCAGCTTCCACCCTGCCTCGCCCTACGCCATCTCGAAGGTTGGGACCGACCTGATCGGCCGTTTCTATGCCGACGCCTACGACATGACGGTCATGACGACCCGGATGTTCACCCATACCGGCCCGCGCCGGGGCGACGTCTTCGCCGAGTCCAGCTTCGCCAAGCAGATCGCGCTGATCGAACGGGGCGTCATCCCGCCGGTCATCAAGGTCGGCAATCTGGACTCGCTGCGGACCTTCGCCGACGTGCGGGACGCGGTCCGAGCCTATTATATGCTTCTGACGGTCAATCCCGTCGGCGGGCAGTACTACAATATCGGCGGCGTCTATACGGCGACCGTGCGCAGCATGCTGGACACCCTGCTCTCCATGAGCACGACGACAGGCATTCGCGTCGAGATCGACCCCGCCCGCCTTCGCCCGATCGACGCCGATCTGCAGGTGCCCGACACCCGGAAATTCGAGACCCACACCGGATGGAAGCCTGAGATCCCGTTCGAGCAAACCATGAAAGATCTGCTCGACTACTGGAGACAGCGAACTGCGGACGCCGTGACGCACGCGGTGCGTTGATCCGGTCGCCCGGGCGCGCTCCGGGGCTGGACGTGTCCGATCAACGACAGGTAGAAATCAGAGGCGCGCGGCGCGCCTGCAATGACGAAGCACCGGCGGGGGAACGCGGATGGACCAAAACGACCTGAACCGTCTGAAGCAACTGTCGGCGCGCGCCATCGAGCCGCACGATGACTGGCGACATGCGTCGTCCGCCGAGCGCTTCGCCGCGATGGCGGCTCGGGAAGAATTCAGCCGTACGATCACCCCACGTCTGCTTCTGTCGATCCTTGAGGAACTGGAGGCAGCCCAAGGCGGCCTTCAGGCTTTCGAGACCGAAGCGGGTCACCGGACCGAAGCCGGGGCCGAGGCCGCGCCGCCCCCGCCCCGGAAGAGGCTCGCAGACGCTCTGGAGGTCATCCGCAAGATCGCGGCCGTCGAGCCTTACCCGGCCAATATACGGGTCGTGTCCGGGCTCGCCAGGGCGTTCGCACATCAGACGGAAGCGTCTGAAAGCGCCGACCGATAGTGGCCATTTGGGGCGCTTGAAGCTGACCGCCCGGTCTGCCAGATAAACCTTGCGCGGCAAGCGACGCCGTATGGAGACGATGTTGGTTCAGGTTGAAAATGCGAAGAGCGTGGACTCGCGCGGGACCTTCGACGACGGTTGGTGCGAAGGAGTGGTGCTTCTTGAGCTCAACCCCCTCATCCCCTGCTCCCAGTTTCGTCTGAGTGTCTGGTTGCCGGAACGCCAGGGCGGCGCCCAGGCGAGGTTTTCGATTCACGTCGGCATTCAGAAGCCCGTCGAATTCCAGGTCACCCGCGGCGAGAAGACCGTGATCGCCGCCCCATGCCATGGCCGGGTCGGCGATCGTCTGTTCATCAAGGTCGCCTGCGACAGCCGCGAGAACACGGGCTCGGGGGACCTCAGAGCCTTGTCGTTCGTGGCGGACGGTCTGGCCGTCTTCTAGGCCGGGCCGGTCTCCAGCCTCTCAGCGCCCCGGGCCGAGCCGCTTCCCGGTGCAATAGCGGGCGGGCGCGAGGCTTCCTGACGGCTCCAGTTCCAGGCGGATTCGACGATATCGGTCAGGGTGCGCTGCGGCGCCCAGTCCAGCACCTGTTTCGCCAACCGGTTGTTCGCCACGAGCGACGCCGGATCCCCGGGCCGGCGAGCGGACGTCTCGACTTCGAAATCGCAGCCCGTGACGCTCTGGATGAGCGCCAGGAGTTCCTTGACGCTGGTTCCCGCTCCCGTGCCGAGATTCAGCGCGACCGTGTCTCCTCCCGAGATCAGATAGTCTAGGGCCCGGACGTGCGCATCCGCCAGGTCCATGACGTGGACGTAGTCGCGGATCGAGGAGCCGTCGCGCGTGTCATAATCGTCGCCGAACAGCCTGAAGGGAGCCCCACCCTCGATGCCCGCCTTCAACGCGAGGGGAACGACGTGGGTCTCCCGTGCGCGACGCTCGCCTGTCCGCGCCGCGGCGTCCGCTCCCGCGGCATTGAAGTACCGGAGGCTCACCGAGCGAAGACCGGCGTGGTCCGAATAATCCGACAGGATCTGCTCGACCATCAACTTCGACCGGCCATAGGGGCTGACCGGCTTCAGGGGGTGGGCTTCGTCCAGCGGCTGATAGGCCGGATTCCCGTAGACGGCACAGGTTGAAGAATAGACGAGATGGGAAATCTTCTGGCGGCGCGCCGCCTCGAACAGCGTGACCGATCCGCGGACATTGATGTCGTAGAAGGCCCCGGGATCGGCCAGGGACCGTTCGACCTCCGTCACCGCGGCGCAGTGCACGACAGCGATCGGACGGTGTTTGGCCAACACCTCGTCCAACCTGGACGGGTCCCGGATGTCGCCCTGTTCCAGGGCGCCCCACCGTACGAAATCCGCATGCCCATTGCTGAGGTTGTCGTAGGCCACGGGCTCAAAGCCGGCCTCGGCCAGCGCAAGGCATACGTGGGAGCCCACATATCCGGCGCCGCCGCTGACCAGCACTGAGTGAGCCATTGAAACCTCTTCGGCGGCGGGCGGTCGCTTGACCCTCCCGGAGCCCGGAAGCTTGATAGCGGATATGTTCGGTCGGTGGGAGCGGAGACGGGTCAGATCCGCCGGAAGATGGGCGGGAAGCCCCCGTTATCGAAGGCCGAAACCCGGCCCGGGCCGGTTTGGGCGGGACCGCGAGCGATCCCGCCATTGACCTCAGAGTTGGAAGCCGGCCTTGGTGGCGTCGTCGTTGAACATCTTGACCGTATCGAGCGAATATTCGTCGAGATCATAGTTCGCGAGCGAGAGCTTCTTGATCAGGTCGCCGGTGATGGTGATCACCTGGCAGCCGATGGAATCCGCCTGATAGACGTTCAGAACCTCGCGCGGGCTGGCCCAGATCAGTTCGGCCTTCGGGTTGACGGCGCACATGGCCACCGAAGCAGACATGATGGGCAGCGGATCGATGCCGGTGTCGGCGATGCGGCCCGCGAAGACCGAGACATAGGAGGCGACGGCGGGGTTCAGCGCCGCGACGACGTCTCGCACCTGGGCCAGCGTCATAATCGCGGTCACGTTCAGTTGCACGCCCTCGGCCGCCAGTTCCCGCACCAGATCGTGGCTCATCTCACGCTTGGTGTTGGACACGGGAATCTTGACGAAGACGTTCTTGCCCCACGACGCGATCTTGAGCGCCTGGCGCTTCATGTCGGCGAAGTCGTCCGAGAAGACCTCAAGCGAAATCGGCTTCTCGGTGACCTGTTCGAGGATGTCGCGGGCGAACGCCTCATAGTCGGTGATGCCGGCCTTGCGCATCAGCGTCGGGTTGGTGGTCAGACCCTGGATCATCGGGTCCTTGTTCATTTCCAGCATCGAGGCGCGGTCGGCGCCGTCGGCGAAGATCTTCACTTTGAGATTGGAGGTCATGCCCGTTGTCACTCTTGCTTGAAGTCGGAAGAAGAAGTCGAAAGAATCCAGTCGGCCGCCTCGGCCAGCGACGAACAGGTGAAGTCCGCGGGTCCGGCCTTGAAAGGCTCGTCATAGCCATAGTCGATAAACACGGACCGGCATCCGGCGTTTTGGGCGGCCGCGACGTCGCGCCACCGGTCGCCGACCATGAACGACTGCGACAGATCGACGCCTCGCTGGTCCCGCATGGCGAAGAACTGACCGGGGCGAGGCTTGCGGCAGTCGCAGTCGTCCTGATCGTCATGGAAGCACGTCAGCATCTCGTCGAGACCAATGGCCTCGGCGACAGTCGAATTGAGGGCCTCGACCGTCGTCCGGGGCGTCTTGCCCCGAGCTACGTCGGGCTGGTTGGTCATGCCGATCAGCAAAAACCCCGCCTCGTGCAACCGGCGAGCGGCCGCAGGTGCGCCCGGGATGATTTCCAGGTCCGCCAGGGTCGCCGGCGGATAGGGTCTGCCTTCCCGGACGACGGCGCGATTCATCACGCCGTCGCGATCCAGGAAGACGGCGCGCGTCACTTGACCGACGATTCCCATTTGGTGGCCCGGACCTTCACGGCCGGGTGGGTGACCAGGAGGTGCCAGACGACGCCATGGAAGGCTTCGGTGTGCGGCGTGATCGACTCGGCGTTGACCGTGGGAATGACCACGACATGGTCACCGACCTTGGCCGTATAGCCGCCGTCGCGGCCCACAACGCCGAACACCTTGGCGCCGACTTCCTTGGCGTAGTCGAGCGCGACGACCAGGTTCGGGCTGATGTTGGCTTCGGCGTTGCCGCCGCCGACGGAGAAGATGAACAGGGCGTCGTTGTCGTTCAGCTTGCTGACCTTCAGCCACTCGGAAAAGATCGTGTGCCAGCCTTCGTCGTTGGCGCGCGCGGTCAGTTCGGAAACGTTGTCGGTCGGAGCATAGGACTCGATCCCGGCGATCTTGCGGAAGTCGTTGACCGCATGACCGCAGTTGCCGGCGCTGCCGCCCACGCCGAGGAAAAACAGACGTCCGCCACGCTCGCGCAGGTCGCCAATCGCTTCCGCCATGCTCTCGATCGTGTCGACGGGCAGTTGCTGGATGATAGAGACCGCCTCATCGAGGTGGGCCTTGGCGAAGGTCATATCAGTGCTCCCGGAAATCACCGGGGTTGTATCGGCTCGTGCTGGGCAATGAAAGCTGAAAAATCGTCCATTCCGTCGAACGAACCGACCTCGTAGAAGCGCCCGGTCGCCTCGTAGGCGGCGAGCTGGCCGTCCATGGCCAATTTCTCGTAAGTATCTGCAAGATCTACGGT
>FTCT01004897.1_pt1 | contig 38460 bp, 42 predicted proteins | sample 1658881 | NCBI WGS metagenome assembly FTCT01 (sample SAMEA3914864, study PRJEB12502) | metagenome | biome: forest; material: soil | place: USA | collected 2012-03-12 | depth 0.3 m | reverse complement strand
GGTCGCCGAGGTGCTTCGCCAGAACGGCTATATGACCGCCTGGATCGGAAAGAACCACAACACCCCGACCTGGGAGACCAGCCCGATCGGCCCGTTCGACCGCTGGGCCAACGGCCTGGGTTTCGACTATTTCTACGGCTTCAATGCGGGCGACATGAGCCACTGGCACCCGGTGCTCTACGAGAACCACAACCTGGTTCCGGCCTCGAACGATCCTGACTACCACCTGACCGAGGATTTGGCCGACAAGGCGGTCGAATGGGTGCGCCGGGCCAAGAGCATCGCGCCGGACAAGCCCTTCTTCCTCTATGTCGCCCCCGGCGCCACCCACGCCCCGCACCAGGCGCCGAAGGACTGGATCGACCAGTTCAAGGGCCAGTTCGACGATGGCTGGGACGCCTATCGCGAAAAGACCCTGGAACGGCAGAAGGCGCTGGGCGTCGTGCCGAAGGACACCCAGCTGACCGAACGGTCGAAAGGCCTGCCCGCCTGGGAGGGCCTGGAGCCTGACCAGAAGCGGCTCTATGCCCGGATGATGGAATGTTTCGCGGGCTACGGCGCCCAGGTCGACGCGGCCATGGGGCGGGTCATCGACGCGGTGAAGGAACTGCCCGACGCCGACAACACCATCATCCTCTACATCGCCGGCGACAACGGTTCCTCGGCCGAGGGCGGGCTCGAGGGTTCGCTGAACGAGAACCTGTTCTTCAACGGCTTCCCCGAGACCTGGCAGGACAATCTGAAGGCCATCGACGAACTGGGCGGACCCAAACACTTCAACCACTTCCCCTCGTCCTGGGCCCACGCAATGAACACCCCGTTCCAATGGACCAAACAGGTGGCCAGCCATTTCGGCGGCACCCGCAATCCGCTGATCATCAGTTGGCCGGACGGGGTGAAGGACAAGGGCGGGCTGCGCGACCAGTTCCTGCATGTGATCGACATCGTGCCCACGCTCTACGAATGGGCAGGCGTCACCGAGCCACGCGAGCTGAACGGCGTGCCGCAGAAGCCGGTCGAAGGCATCAGCTTCGCCTTCACCCTCAATGACGCCAGGGCTCCAAGCAAACGCCGGACCCAGTATTTCGAACTGGCCTGCAACCGCGGCCTCTATCACGACGGCTGGATGGCCTCGGCTCCGTCCTTCGTGCCCTGGGACGCGAACCGGGACGAGAACTGGAACCCCGACCACGCCGTCTGGGAGCTCTACAAGATCGACGACGACTTCTCCCAGGCGAAGGACCTCGCCATGGCCAATCCCGAAAAGCTGCGCGAACTTCAGGACCTGTGGTGGGCCGAGGCTTCGAAATACAGTGTCCTGCCGATCGACTGGCGCGGCACGGTCCGCATGAACGGCGAGGCCATGGGCCGGCCGACCCCGGCGGGACACCGCACCAGGGTCGACTATTACGAGGGCATGACGGCGCTTCCCGGCGCGGCCTGCCTGCCGATGCTCAACAAGTCCTGGACCATCACCGCCCAGGTCGATCTGCCCGACGACAAGACCAACGGCATGATCATCACCCAAGGCGGGTCCGAGGGCGGCTATGGCCTCTATCTGCGCGACGGCAAACCGGTCTTCGTCTATAATTTCCTGAGCTTCAAACGCCCCACCTTCACCGGCGAGGACGCCCTTCCGGCTGGCAAAACCACGATCGAGGTCGACTTCAAATACGACGGCGGCGGCATGGGCAAGGGCGCCGAGATCACCCTCAAGGCCGGGGGGAAGAAGGTCGCGGGCGGCCGCATCGAACATTCGGTGCCGATCCAGTTCGCCATCTTCGAAGGCCTGGACATCGGCCTCGACAGCGGCTCCCCCGTCGACTGGACCTACCAACTGCCGTTCAAATTCACCGGCAAGATCGACAAGGTGACGGTGGAGATCAAACCGGGGGCCTGATCGGTTGGGCCTGACCGGGAGATAGACCCTGTCACATCGGGCGGTTTAGGCTGCCGGCATGACCCCGACCCTCCTGATCCCCGGCCTCGCCTGCACGGCTGAACTGTTCGGCCCCCAGATCCCGGCCCTGTGGCCGGTGGGGCCGGTGACGGTGGCGACCTCGACCGAGGGCGACAGCATGGCCGCCATCGCCGCCGGCATCCTGCGCGACGCCCCGCCACGGTTCGCGCTCGGCGGTCTGTCGATGGGCGGCTATCTGGCGCTGGAGATCATGAGACAGGCGCCGCAGCGGGTCCTGAAGCTCGCCCTGATGGACACCGCCGCCCGTCCGGACACAAAGGAGCAGTCGGCGGTCCGGCGCGGCCTGATCCAGCGCTCCGACGACGGCTATCTGGAGGGCGTCATCCGCCAGATCGCGCCCAACCTTCTGCATCCCGACCACCGAGACGACCAGACCCTGATCGAGACCCAGGTCCGCATGGGTCTCGCCGTCGGGCCCGAGGCCTTCAAACGGCAGCAGACGGCCATCATCAACCGCATCGACAGCCGCCCCTACCTGTCGGCCATCGCCGTCCCGACGCTGGTCCTCGTCGGCGACCGCGACGCCCTGACCCCGCCCGACCGGTCGCAGGAGATGGCCGCCGAGATCCCGGGCGCAAAACTGGTGGTGGTCCCGAACTGCGGCCACGCCTCGTCGCTGGAACAGCCCGCGGCAGTCAATGCGGCGCTGCTGGAGTGGGTGGCGGGCTAGCCAGCCGAACTACTTCCAGCCCGCCGCCCGCGCCTTCGCCTCGTCCTCGCCCGCGACCGTCTCCCCGGCCAGGGTCGCGTCGACGGCGGCGAGGACCACGGCGGGGGTGTCCGACGACGCCATACGCACCTCGGTCGAGGCCGCCTCGAACGGCGCCAGGGCCTGCACCGCCCAATGGCCGTCGCGGCGGCAGGCCAGACCCGCGACGCCGGCCTCTCCGGCCTGGAATGTGCGGCACCAGCGACCTTCTGCATCGCGGAAGGTCAGGCCGATGGCCCGGCCCTCGCCGTCCGCGCCATCCGTCGCCAGCCTCTGGTCCAGCACCCGGACCAGACCGGCGTCGGCGATCACTCCGCCCGGCTGGACCGCGAAGCCTTGGGGCGTCGGCCTCATCCCCAGCCAGCCGATCGCCACTCCCCCGACGAAACAGGCTGTCGCCAGCCCGCCCCAGATCGGGGCTGACCGAGGCGCGAAAGCCGCCTTCAACCGCTCGACCCAGCCGGGCACCGCGGTCGCTTTCGACCCACCCGCGATCAGCCGCATCAGGTCGGCGTCACGCGGATCGGGCGCGATCGGAAAGGCCTCGCGCGCCGTCGCCCGGTCGACCCGGAAGGTCGCCAGCCGCGCCGCCAGCACCGGATCGCCCGCCGCCGCCGCATCGACCTCGGCCGCGCGTTCGGGCGACAGTTCGCCGTCGGCGCGACGCATCAGGGTCTCGTCGTCAAAGCTCGTCATGCGCTCACTCCCTGTTCGGTCAGCGTCTGGATCAGGGTCTGGCGTCCGCGCACCAGACGGCTGGTCAATGTGCCCTCGGGCACGTCCAGCACCTTGGCGGCCTCGGCATAGGAAAGCCCGTCGATGAGCACCAGAGCCACCGCCAGCCTCTGGTCCTCGGGCAAGGCCAGGATGGCTCCCCGCGCGGCAAGGGCGTCGAGCTTCAGCCCCTCGCCCGCCATTGCGGCGTCCGGTATGGCCGCCGTGAAGTCGTCCTCAGGCGAGACCACCTTGCCCCATCGGGTGCGGGAGCGGCCCTGATCGATGAAAATCCGTCTCATGATCGTGAAGGTCCAGCTATCCAGCCGCGTGCCTTCGCGAAAGCCGGATCGCTTCGACAGCGCCCGCTCGATCGTCTCCTGCACCAAGTCCTGGGCGTCGGCGTCCGAGCCCACGAGGGCGCGCGCGAAGCGTCGCAGTCGCGGCAAAAGCTCCACGAGCCCGGTCTGAAAGGCGTCCAAAGGCGTTCCTCGGTCATGTGGGATGGAACGACCGGGCTCCGGCGTTTCATCCCTCGACACGTTTATTCCGTCATTGCCGCCGCCGCGCCAATGGCTTTCACTCATCGGGCACGGAGCCACGACCATTTCCCGCACGCTGAAAACCCTGACGATTCTGCTCGCGGCCCTCGCCGTAGCGGCCCCGGCCATGGCCCAGGTCGGTCTGCCGGGCGGAAGCGTCGGCGGCAGCCTTGGCCAGATCCCCTCGACCCTTCGTGACACGGTCGGCGGGGCCACCGACCGCGTCGACGCCCTGACCGGCCAGCTTCAGAACAGCGCGGCCGACGCCCTCAGGGCCCCCTCACGCCTATCCGCCATCATCCGCCGCTCGCGCGGCGCGCTGGAAGCCGATCCGCAGGGCTGGCCGGTCGTAAGCGGCGAACTGGTCGCCGTCGGCATGAGCGCCGAGGCCCGGCGTCTGGCCTTGGCCGAGGGCTTCACCTTAGTCCGGGAGGAACGGCTCGAGGCGCTCGAGCTTACCACCGTCGTCCTCGCCCCGCCGCGCGGCCGGTCGTTGAGGCACGCGCTGCTGCGGCTGCAACGGCTCGACCCGACCGGCGACTACGCCTTCAACCATGTGCACCAGCCGGCGGGGGCCCTCGGCCCCCCCCCCGCTCCGACCGAAATCGCCACGCCACTACAGCAAGCCGCAAACACCGCCCGCCTGGGCCTGATCGACACGGGGATCGAGGCCACCCATCCGGCCCTCGTCGGCTCGCGCGTGACCCAGCGCGGCTTCGCCGGTCCGCCGCGCATGGGCGGCCATGGCCTCGCCGTCGCCTCCCTGATGGTGGGCCGCACGGACAACTTCACCGGCGCCGCCCCCGGCGCGGCCCTCTGGGTCGCCGATGTCTATGGCGGCAGCCCGACGGGCGGCTCCTCCACCGCCTTGGCCGAAGCTCTGTCGTGGATGGTCGAAAGCCGGGTTCAGGTGGTCAACATCAGCCTCGTGGGCCCGCGCAACGCTCTTGTCCAGGCGGCGGTCAGGCAGGCCGAGGCGCGGGGCCTGACCCTCGTCGCCGCCGTCGGCAATGACGGCCCCGCCGCCCCGCCCCTCTATCCGGCGTCCTACGACGGCGTCGTCGGGGTCGCCCCCGTCGACCGCCGCGACCGCATCCTGCCCGAGGCCGGGCGCGGGCCTCAGGTCGACCTCTCGGCGCCCGGCGCGGACATGGCGGCGGCGGGCGTCGCCGGAAGCTGGGTCACGGTGCGCGGCGCCTCCTTCGCCTCCCCTCTGGTCGCCGGTCTGCTGGCGCGCGAGAGCCTGTCGGCGCTCGAACGCTCGGCCCGCGATCTGGGCCAGCGCGGCCCCGATCCCGTCTACGGCCAGGGCCTCGTCGGCGAGACCCTGCGCATCGCTCCGGAGACCGTCGGCGCAGACCGGAGACTGGCTCAATAAAAAATTTCGGCCGCCGGGATGAAACCCGAACGGCCCGTCGTTGGACCCTGTGAGGACGGATCGACCGCCCGCGAAATCGCAAGGAGTTTCCAATGCGCAAGTCCATGATGCTCATCACCGCCGCCGCCTTCACCCTGACCTTGGCGGGCGGCGCACAGGCCCAGATCCTGGGTGGCGGAGGCGGCCTCGGTGGCGGCCTCGGCGGCCAGATCGGTGGCGGCCTCGGCGGTGTCGGTGGCAACCTGACCGGCTCGGGCATGCTGAACGGTACGGTCAACGGCTCGGGCGTCACCGGCGCCGTGGATCAAACCATGAGCCGCGCCGAACGCGCAGCCTCCCGCACCGAGGCCCGCGCCGCCCAGGCCCGCGCCCGGGCTGAACGCACCGCCAATGCGGCGCGTAATCGCGCCGCCTCCACCGCCGCCAGCGGCGTTTCGACCGCTCAAGGCGCCGCCGGTTCGGCCGTCTCGACCGCCCAAGGCCTCGGCTCCTCGGCCAGCGGCTCGGCCTCCGGCGCCCTGAACGGCGCGACCCACGCCGTGTCCGGCTCGGGCGTTTCCGCCTCGGGTTCCGGCTCCGGCAATGGCGCCGGTTCGGTGACAACGCCGCGTGGCCGTCAGATCGACGCCGGCGGCTCGGGTTCGGCCAACGGCTCCGCCTCGGCTGACCGCAACGGCGCCTCGCTCAACCTCGGCGCCGATGCGAACGCCAACGGCTCCAGCCAGCGCCCGCAATCCACGACCCCGAACTGAGGCCAGACGCCGAAAGAAGAAGGCCGCCGGTTCCCCCCGGCGGCCTTTGTGTCTTCAGGGTTAAGCGTCAGCGCTCGAGCCACGCCTTTCTAGTTTGCGCGCGCCTGCACAAGTCGGGCGCCCAGCCTTCTCCGAACCCCGGCCTACGTGTCGCGCAGGCGCTCCAAACGGAGAATAGGCGCGCTCCTGCCCCCCTCCAGGCGGATAACCTCCGCCAATGTCGCAGGGGCCATGCCGCTCGAGACCGTCAGTGCAGTGTCTCGCATATCGCATCAACATGAGTGACGACGGCTACGAGCGACTTCCTGGGGAGTGGGGGCGGTGGAAAAAAGGTCGAACTGGCTGACGGCTATTTCTCGAGACCAGGCCCTCCTCCATCATACCCCTGTCCAAGCCCGAAGAGCGCCAGCAACGGACGGTGGCTTGGCGCCGGATTCCGGACATTCAGCCAAGCCGGTCGATGCCAGAGGCGGAGGTCGCATCGGAGACCAGATCCAAAGCTGGCATTTGAGCTCGGATTGGCCGCCCCGCTGGAATGAGGGCCTGTGGATTTGTCAGAGGCCCACTGCCGGGCGGCCTTAAGCTCCCCGCCAACGCTGGGGCATGTCACGAACCCGGCAAACAAGCCCCCGCCTTGCAGTCAAAGGCAGGGGCCGCTTGGAACCTCAGTCCCGGACCTGACCGTCCTGGTCTGTAAGCTTGTACGCGAGAACCTGTGCGTCCTCGATCTTCGGCAGGCCGTCGAGCAACTCCGGCGTTTTGGCGACGAGCGCACGCCCCACCTTCCCCGCGAGATGGGCGAGCCGTCCCGCGTCACTGGGGAAGGTGTCGAATATGGCGAAGTCGTCGTGGCCGAAGCGGACCGCATACCATGTCGTCGTGTCCGGCTCCTCCATCACGGCCGACAGGCCGTCTCGCAGGAAGGCCTCCAGATCAGCCTCCTTGCCGGGCTTTGCGCGCAGTCGCACGAACAGCGCCTTATTCACGGGTGGGCGGGATTGTGCATCGGCCATCTCGGTCTCCTTTCGAGTCCTTGGGCGTCACGCCAACGTTCCGACACGGTATTGGCTGCGTCAGCGCCAAAAAGGCGTGTCACATGGCCCCAGACGTGATGACTAACTGTCCGACATTTCTCGCGCGCTCGGCTCCTCGCCCGGATGGTAGCGAGGCCTCGGCTGGGGCAGGAAAAAGAACGCGACCGACAGGAGGGTGACAGCCACGCCGACGCGCGGCGCGAGAGCGGAAATCGGGACTGCGGCGACCTGGGTAACGGCGGCGATGCCGTAACGACGCAGCATCTGCTGCAGAAAGTCCTCCGCAAGCCGCTCATCCAACGTCCGCCGGCCAACAACGCCATAGAACCACTTGGCCATCCAGGCGCAGGCGATCAGGGCGACGCCAGCCGTGAACACCACCGAGGCGACCGGCTCGAACGATGTGCCGAGATGAAAAACCCAGATGCGGATTGGGTATGGAACGACGACGATCGCCAGCAGGAAAAACAGATTGATCGCGCCGAACCAATGGTCGCTCCGGGCATAGATCCGACCCGAGTAGTGGTGCTGCAGCCAGTAGGCGCCAATCACGACGTAGCAGAGCAGCAGCGCCAGGTGCTCACGCCACTGCTCCGCCATGGCGCGGAGCAGGTCGGTATATCCCTGCGGCCCCTGGGGCGCGCCCGGCACCTTGATCTCGACGATCAGAAGGGTCAGGGCGATTGCGAAGACCGCATCGCTGAAACCCTCGAAGCGGGTCAGGCCGCGCTCCGCGCCATGGGTTTTCGCATGAGGACGTGACGTCATGGGGGTGAAATCCCTTCGCTCTGATCCAACGAGCCCATTGGCCCGCGGAGCGCACGATCCAGGTACGGCCCCGTGCGGCTGGCCCGCGACCCGGCGACCTTCGCCGGCGGGCCGCTGGCGACGATCCGTCCGCCCTCCTCGCCGGCGCCGGGGCCGATATCGATCACCCAGTCACTCGCCGCCGCTACCTTCATGTCGTGGTCGACAAGGATGACGCTGTTGCCAGCATCGACCAAGGCGTTCAGCTGGCCCAGCAGGCGTTCGACATCGGTCGGGTGAAGACCGGTCGTCGGCTCGTCCAACACATAGAGGGCGCCGCCGCGCTGGGCGCGTTGCAGTTCCGTGGCCAGCTTTATCCTCTGCGCCTCGCCTCCCGAAAATTCGGTCGCGGGTTGTCCAAGGCGGAGGTAGTTGAGCCCGACCTCGCGCAGCACCTTGAGAGACCGGCAGACATTGGGCGCATCGCCGAAGAAGTCCCAGGCCTGCTCGACGGTCAGCGCCAGCACCTCGGCGATGGTCTTGCCGTTATAGGTGATCTCAAGGGTTTTGGGGTTGTAGCGGGCGCCCTGGCAGGCGGGGCACGGCGCGTAGACGCTGGGCAGGAATAGCAGCTCGACCATGACGAACCCCTCGCCTTCGCAGCGCGGACATCGGCCCTTCGCGACATTGAAGGAGAACCGCCCGGCGTCGTAGCGGCGCTTCCGGGCTTCGGGCGTCGCCGCGAACAGGGCGCGGACGTGGTCGAACAGGCCGGTGTAAGTGGCCAGGTTGGAGCGGGGGGTGCGCCCGATCGGCTTCTGATCGACCTCGATCAGCCGCCGGATGCCATCGAGGCCGCCGAGGATGCGGCCCTCGGTGGCGACGGCCGGTGCGTCCTCGAACGCGGCCTCGCCATCCGCATCATCCTTACCCGCAGGCGCGCCGAGGGCTGCGGCGACCAGCTCGACTAGCGCCTGGCTGATCAGGCTGGATTTCCCCGAGCCGGAGATACCGGTAACCGTGGTCATCACGCCCAGCGGAATCTCGCAATCGACCTGCTTGAGGTTGTTGCGCGAGACCCCTTCCAGCCGCAGCCAAGCGGCGGGCTCGCGCATCCGGCTGGTGACTCCGCCGCCTTCGTCGAACAGGTGCCGCCTCGTCTCCGACGCGGCGACCTCGGCCAGGCCCTCGATCGGACCGCTGTACAGGATCTGGCCGCCGTGTTCTCCGGCGGCGGGCCCGACGTCGACGATCCAGTCGGCGCGGCGAACGACATCCATCTCGTGCTCGACCACGAACAGCGAGTTGCCAACCGCCTTCAGGCCATCGAGCGCCCGAAGGAGCGCCTCGGTGTCCGCGGGATGCAGGCCGGCGGACGGCTCGTCCATCACATAGACGACCCCGAACAGGTTGGAGACGACCTGGGTGGCGAGCCGCAGGCGCTGCAGCTCGCCGGGTGACAGAGTCGGGGTGCTGCGCTCCAGCGTCAGGTAGCCGAGGCCGAGGTCCAACAGGACCGAGAGTCGGCGGCAAAGGTCGCTGGCGATCCGCTCGACCACCAGGGCCTTCTCCGGATGGGTCTTGCGCAGCGTCTTCAGCTTGTCCGCCTTCGCCTCGGCATAGGGCGCGAAGATCTTCGAGAAGCGCGCCATCGGCAGGCGGCTCATCTCGGCCAGATCGAGCCCCTCGAACCGGACCGACAGGGACTCCTGACGCAACCTCTTGCCGTCGCAGACCGGGCAAGGCCCACCGATCATGAAACGTGCGGCGCGGGCCTTTCATCTCGCTCTGGGTGGTGGCGAAGCTGTGGGTCACATGGCGTCTGGCGCTTGAGAAGGTGCCCATATAGGCGGGCTCGGTCTTGCGTTTGATCGCGCGCTGGATCTCGTCGTGGGTCCATCCGGGATAGACGGGGACCTGGGGCTGCTCTTCGGTGAACAGGATCCAGTCGCGCGTCTTCTTCGGAAGCTCGCGCCAAGGCGTGTCGACGTCAATCCCGAGGCTGATCAGGATGTCGCGCAGGTTCTGGCCGCCCCAGGCCAGCGGCCAGGCGGCGACGGCGCGTTCGCGGATGGTCTTCGAAGGGTCGGGCACCATCGACGCTTCGGTCACCTCGTGGATCCGGCCCAGGCCATGGCATCGCGGACAGGCGCCTTCCGGCGTATTGGGCGAGAAGGATTCGGCTTCGAGATGCGGCTGCCCGGGCGGATAGTCGCCGGCGCGCGAATAGAGCATTCGCAGAAGGTTGGAGAGGGTTGTGACGCTGCCGACAGACGAGCGGGTGGTCGGCGAGCCCCGCTGCTGCTGCAGAGCCACCGCCGGCGGCAGACCCTCGATCAGATCGACCTCGGGCGTCTCCATCTGGTGAAACAGGCGACGGGCATAGGGCGAGACCGATTCCAGATAGCGGCGCTGCGCCTCCGCATAGAGGGTGGAGAAGGCCAGAGAGGACTTGCCCGATCCGGACACCCCGGTGAACACGACCAGGGCGTCGCGCGGGATATCGACGTCGACGTTCTTGAGATTGTGCTCGCGCGCACCACGAATGCGGACGAAGCCGAGGGCCTTGGTGTCTCGCATGCGATAATCCTGACATGCTGATACTTTCCGGCGGGCGATTAGGTTGCGTCGGGTTGAGCTAAGTCAGGTGATCGTGATCGCTTCGCGTGCATAAGAATCGGCAAGCGAAGGCCGCAACGCGGTTCGGGCGGTGGCGTGCAAGAGCGAACTCGAAGACACAGCCATGCGAACCGTGACGCTTCCCGACCAGACCGACGTTTCCGCCTCAACGTGCTGACGCTCCGCCTCCGGCCCGTAAGAGACGCGTTGCAAGGGTTTGACGGGTGACGGGTGCATGCGAGGTCGCTCGCTGTCAGGCGAGCGCCATGTCACGACCTTGAGAGCTCGCCGAAAAGCTGACGTTCAAATCAACCCTCCGGCACCCTCCCCGTCGCGCTCGATGAGCGCATCTCCGCGGCCAGCAGACATGCGCTCAGCCAGAACCGAAAGGGGAAACCAGATCCACCTCAGACCTGAAGCGCCGCCTCAAGGTTGCCCAGGACGCCCAGTTGCTGAAGCAGCACGGAGGGCATGTTGTAGCAGTGGAAGGAGGCGATCTTGCCGTCTTTCAGGTGGAACACGTCGCAGCAGGGCGCATCCATACGCCTGCCGGTAGGCTTCAGGACGCCGCCTGGCAGGTGCAGGTCGCCCAGATGCGTGCCCTGCAGCGCCAATTCGACGGTCACCACGTCATCCGCGACATAGACCTGAAACAGCTCGCGATGCATGTCGGGAAAGGTCGCGGCATAGGCGTCGACGGGGAGGCCGATCTCCGCGCCGTAGTATTTCTTCCCTCCCGGAACGTCGAAGAAGTAGCCGTCCTCCGTGAACATCGACGCAAACGCCGTGCTGTCCCGGGTTTCGCCCTCGGCCAGCGCATACAGCCGCCGGATGATCTCTTCGTTGGTTTTCATGGTTGTGGTCTTTCTGAAACGACGCCTGGTGGCGGATCGGTAGGGCTTGGGAGGAAAGGTCCGGTCAGATCTGGGCCTGACCGCCGTCGGCGAACAGTTCGACGCCGTTGACGAAGCTGGCGTCGTCCGATGCGAGAAACAGCACCGCCCTGGCGATCTCTTCCGGGCGGCCGACGCGGCCCAGCGGGATGAGGCCGGCCAGATAGTCCTTGACGCCCTGCGCCTGTTCGCCGCCGCCGAAGAGGTCGTTCAGTCCGGGCGTGTCGGTTACGCCTGGGCTGATGGTGTTCACCCGGATGTGGCGATCCTTGAGGTCCAGAATCCAGTTCCGGGCGAAGTTGCGCACCGCGGCTTTGGTGGCCGAATAGACGCTGAAGTCCGGGGTTCCCGATACGCTGGTGGTCGACCCGGTCAGGATGATGGCGCCGCCATCCTTCAGCAGCGGCAGCGCCTTCTGCACCGTGAACAACACGCCCTTCACATTGGTGTCGAAGGTCTTCTGATAGTGGTCCTCGGTGATCGCACCCAGCGACATCAGCTCGCCGCCGCCGGCGTTGGCGAACACCACATCGATCTGCTGATGCTTCTGCTGGACGGCGTCGTACAGACGGTCGATGTCCGCGAGGTTGGCCATGTCGCCCCGCACGCCCGTCACCTGGCCGCCGATCGCAGCGACCGCCGCGTCCAGTGAATCCTGACGACGACCCGTGATGAACACCGAGGCCCCCTCTGCCGAGAAGGCCTTGGCGGTGGCGAGGCCGATCCCGCTCGTACCGCCGGTCACCACCACCACCTTGTCCTTGAATCTGCTGCTCATCGTTCCAACTCCGTCTGCAAGGCCGGCGACCAACCGTCGCGGCCCCACCTAGATGCAATCAGAACGATGATGCGTGTAGTCGCCAGATATGGCACTCAGCGTTCCATTGGGGGAACGCTTATGCGCACGGACTTGAACGACTTCGCCTATTTCGCGGAAGTGGTGGCCCACGGCGGCTTCGCGGCCGCAGGGCGGGCGCTACAGGAGCCAAAGTCCAAGCTCAGCCGCCGCATCGCCGGTCTTGAAACGCGCCTGGGCCTGCGTCTGATCGAGCGGTCGAGTCGCAGGTTCCGGGTCACCGACACCGGTCAGGCGTTCTACGAACGGTGCCGGGCGATGCTGGCCGAGGCGGAATTGGCGGAGGCGCTCGTGCTGCAGGCCCAGGCCGAGCCTCACGGCCGCGTCAGGTTCAGTTGTCCGACCGGGATGCTCGAGGCGATCTCCGGCCTGGTCTCGTCGTTCCTGGCCCGGCACCCCAAGGTGCGATTGCAGGTTGTGGCCACAGACCGCGCGGTCGACGTGATCGAGGAGCGCATCGACCTGGCCCTGCGGGTTCGCACGGCGCTCACCACGGATGCGGCCATGACCATGCGCTCGCTGGGTGTCTCCACCCGGATCCTGGTGACCAGCCCACAGCTCGCGAACCAGGTCAGCGCGATCGACCGACTTTCGACGCTGCCCCTGCTTTCAACCAGCGACGGAGGCGACGAGCTGGAGTGGCGGCTTGAGACGGATGGCGGCCTGACGCATGTGATCCGTGGCGAGCCCCGCATGGGCTGCGCCGACATGGCCGCCGTCCGCGATGCGGCCGTCGCCGGACTGGGCGTGGCGCTGCTGCCCGATCATGTCTGCCGCGATGCGCTGCTTGCGGGGCGGTTGGTGCGCGTGCTGCCCGACTGGCGCGGCGTGCGTGGCATCGTCCACGTGGTCTTCACGACCCGCAGAGGCCTGCCGCCCGCGGTGCGGGCCTTGATCGATCATCTCGCTGAACACTTTCCGCGCGTGGGTGTCACAAGCTGACCAACCTGTATCCAACGTCGGCACCGCGCTAAGACAGGACACAGCTGTTCCACCCGAAAGCGGGCCTTACAGGGGCTGGTACAACAGGCCTTCCAGAACCAGCCTGGCGCTCTCACGGACATCAGCTTCGGCCGCACCGCCGCGCGCGGCGACCTTCAGGCCGGACTTAAGGCTCAGCAGCATGCGGCCGACGGCGTCGGGATCCAAGTCGGGGCGGAACACGCCAGCCGTCACGCCGGCGCGGACCCGGTCGGCAAACAGGGCGACCACCGCCGCCCCCACCCGGTCGCCCAGCGCATTGACGTCGGCGTCCGTGCGGCCGAACTCGGCGATTGATCCGACGCCCAAGCAGCCGCTCTCCACATCGGCGCCGCACCCGAGATCGATCATCAGGGCGGCCTCCAGCGCGGCGGGGGCCGAGCCTTCCGCCTCCATGGCAGCCCTCATCCGGGCCAGCGACCGCTCGGAATAGCGAGCCAGTGCTTCCAGGAAGAGACCGCGCTTGTCGCCGAACGCGCCGTACAGGCTCTGGCGTCCGATCCCCATGCCGTCCAGCAGGTCAGTGGTCGATGCGGCCGCGAACCCGTGGCGCGCGAACACCCGTATGGCGGCTTGGACCGCGTCGTCGCGGTCGAATTCAGCGGGCCTTCCCATAAACCTTTCTCACCAATTCTGACGGATCAGTCAAGATTTATGTTGACTGAACGATCCACAATCCCCACTCATTCCGGACCAATCAGTCAAGAATGAGAATCTGATGTCCGACTACCTTCCCACCTCTCCCGCCCTCGTCTTCGGCGGTTCGCGCGGCATGGGCGCCGCTATCGTTCGCCGTCTGGCCGCCGAGGGCCGGCCGGTCGCCTTCACCTACGCCCAGGCCGCCGACAAGGCCGCCGCCATGGCGAACGAGATCGAACAGGCGGGCGGGCGCACCCTAGCGATCCGGGCCGACAGCGCCGACGCCGAGGCGATCCGGGCGGCGGTCGAGGCCGCGTTCGCCCGGTTCGGGTCCATCGGGGTCCTGGTTGTGAATGCCGGGGTGCTAAAGGGCGGGCTGATCGACGCCTTCCCGCTGGAGGATTTCGACCGGATGGTCGCGGTGAACATCCGGGGCGTCTTCGCCGCCATCCACCACGCCGCGCCGCACCTGATTGACGGCGGACGGATCATCACCATCGGCAGCAACACCGCCGGCCACGTTGGGGGTGCGGGCTCAAGCGTCTATGCGATGACCAAGGCGGCGGTGGCCCAGCTGGTGCGCGCCGCGTCCCGAGACTTTGCCCCGCGCGCCGTCACCATCAACAATATCCAGCCCGGTCCGATCGAGACCGACATGACCGCCGACCTGATGGATTTCATCCGCCCCCGGCTGCCGCTGGGTCGCATCGGTCGGCCCGACGAGATCGGGGGCCTGGTCTCGTGGCTCGCCGGTCCGGATGCCGGCTACATGACTGGAGCGAGCCTAACGATCGACGGCGGCTGGACGGCATAAGGATGCGCGAGCGATCGTGGCTTCAGACCGGGGGACGATCGCGTCGCTCCTACTCGTAGAGGAGAAGCGAGGACTGGTCGGCGCCAAGAGAAGACATCGAGTTCGGCTTGCAAGGCGGACATTCAGAGCGACGCTTCAGCGCGCAGACAGTCAGCGCGGTTCGTAAATCAGCGTGACCCTGCTTTCGGGTTTGTCTGCCAGCCAACTGACTTCGGTGAATGACTGTCGATCATCGGCGAGGGTGTTAAGGCCTTGCACGAATGGCTTGCCGGCCTTCCAAAAGGTCCAGGCATAGCTCGTCGGCGAAGTCGCGATTATAGCCAGCACACTGCCTGAGCTATTGGGACCGCTATCGACCGCGGGCTCTCCATCGAAATGGGTAACGATGACGCTCCGGGCTTCCACGGACTCCATTCGCACCCCGCCGGCGCCGGCATCGCTGTAGATCAACGTCTCGGGGCGGTCGCCGGCGTCTTGCGCCCTAAGCGCCCACGTCCCGAACCACGGACTGGTCCCACCGTCCTGACTCGCAGCGCCGAGCAAGACCGCAAAAATGACAGCGGCGATTGATCGTTTTCAGCACAAGGTTGTTCTCACGAGCCCGATCTCGAACCGCCAGTTTGTTACGACCTCGATGCGCAGTCTAGTTTCATCCGCTTGACGCCATCTGCGGACCTTCGCTTCCCGCCGGGCAAGGACACTCAAGTCTTGGAGCTCTACTGAGAACTGAGTGCCATCGTCGTCAGATGGTGGGTGCCGTCTACACGTCCGACGTGCCCTTTTCCGAAGGCCGGTGGCGAATATTCATGCCGAGGGCAGGAGCTTTATCGGCCATCTTATCCAAGCGGCGACTTTTTCCGCCCCCTGCCTCTTGACCGGTTTTACAGCCGACCTACCTCGTCGACCGCCGGGAGCTGAAAAGGGCCCGGCTTGTCAGGAGGCGCCCGCTTCCGGGTGTCTCATTGGGTCCAACTTGCTCGTTCGAGGAGATGGAAATGAGAACGGCATATGACTTCACCCCGCTCTATCGCTCGGTGATCGGGCTCGACCGCATGGCCGACCTGATCGAAACCGCCCTGCGTGACGACGGGGATCGGAACTACCCACCCTACGATGTCGAGAAGACCGACGAAGACGCCTACCGCATCACCCTGGCGGCGGCCGGATTCGGCGCGGAGGAGCTGGAGCTCACCGCCCAGCCGAACCTTCTCGTGGTCGCCGGCCGCAAGGCGAGTGACGGCGATGGACGCACCTATCTGCATCGCGGCATCGCCCAGCGCTCGTTCGAGCGGCGGTTCGAGCTTGCCGACTACGTGGTGGTGAAATCGGCCGAGTACCGCGATGGGGTCCTCTCCATCGAGCTCGCGCGCGAGGTGCCGGAGGCGCTGAAGCCCCGCCGAGTGGAGATCACAGCCGAGCCGTCGTCGAAACCGCGACGCATCGAAGAGCAGCGCAAAGCGGCCTGACACCTAGCCGCGCTATCCGGAAGTGCTCGCGCGCTTCCGGATAGGTTTGCCAAGCCAGACCGGAGCGAGACCGTAGGCTGGCCTCCTCGGAAACTGCGCAACCGTTCACCCGACTGAGCGATGCCTTGCAGCGGCTGCTGCGCCCCGCCATCGGATTCAATGATCCGGACGATGTCGTGAAAGATCCTCACCTTTCGGCACAAGAGAAGCGTTCAGTCCTCTCGTCCTGGGCTTCGGACGCCTGCGCCGTCGAGGGACACCCCGGACTGCGATGGAGGCTCGGCACGCCTGAGCCGATCCGCCTGGATTGCATTCGGGACGCCCTGGATCGGTTGGAAGCACGAGGCTCAGGCGCGGATGAGCCAGACCTTCATCGCCGCTGGCCCGGTAACCTCGGCCGAACTGAGGGCCCGAGGGCCGGATTCCGGTCAGGGCCTACGGTCTGAAGCGCGTTCGAAGGACGCTGAAGCCGGGCAGCCATTCGTCTCCGCCATCCTGGTTTCGAGGACCGTAACGCGGCCCAACCGGACACGGATGCCGGGCCAAGCACCCGACGTGTGTTGCGTATCGGTCAACTCCCGGCGAGCAGTCCGCGTGTCCAGCCTCGCCGATCTCACAAACCCTTGTCGTGCAAAACCGTCGTTGTAATTTGTGGCCGACCACGGGGGACAAAGATGCGCATCGGTTTACTGACAGCAGTCTGGATTGTAACGGCGACCGCCGCCTCGGCGCAGGACGCCAGACCCGTCATCGCCTCACGCGCCGATCTTCCCCCGACGCGTTTCGAGGTCGAACGTCCCCCGAGCGAAATCTATCTCTCGCCCGCGTTTCTGGACGCGATGCTGCCCCGCCTTCGCAGCGAAGGCGAACGGCTTTTGTCGGATTACAGGATCACGGACCCGGAGATCGAGGCCCGGTTGCGGATCGGCCTGGCGTCCGTCGCCCTCCTGCAAGGTCGCCCCGAGGAGTCCGTCGCCCTTATCAGGGAGCAGCGGACGCACGAAGCCAAGCCGCAGATGAAACAGGTGGGCTATCTGGTCAGGGAGGCCATGGCGACGGGCAGCGCGGCCCAGACTCCGGCCCAATGCGACGTTGCCGTCAGAACCTTGTCCGAAAGCCTCGAGCCCGCGGACCCGTCGGTCGTCCGCGATGAGGTTCTGGCCCGTTACGGCGTCGTCCAGACCGCAAGCCCGGCGTTCCACGCCGGAAGCGCCGCTCTGGTGGTCAATCCGGAAGCCAAGGCGCAAGGCTCGATCGACGTCATGGGCGGTCTCGCTTTGGCGAGCATGGCCGCCGAAGCCCTCTATGTGCCGCCTTGCCGCGAACCGATGGCCACCACCCTCAAGGCCTGGCTGGACGTTCCCTCTCACCGACCTGCGGACATCTGGCCCGCACGCGAGCCGACGGCCGCAGATCTCGAAGGAGTCCGGCCCGTCACGGTCGCCGTCCTAGAGAGCGGCTTTGACCGCACCCTGTTCGCAGGTCGAATGGCCCTTGACCCCGCCGAACCCCTTGATGGTGTCGACAACGACGGGAATGGCGTCATCGACGACGCCTTCGGGCCGACGTTTGACTACCACCTTCGCCCGACGTCCGAGGTTGTCACCCCGCCCTCGCCGGCACTGGCGGCCCGCCTCGGGCTTCAGACCGCCCTTGAGAAGGGCCTGCGCGATCTCGCCTATGGTGACGACACCGCGGAAGCCCGGTTTGTCGCTGAACGGGCCCGCAACGCCAGCGTCCAGGAACAGATCGACGACACGGTCGCCACCGAGGAATGGGGCGCCTGGTCGCACGGGACCTGGGTTGCGAGCCTCATCGCCGATCCGGCGCCCTTCGTGCGGCTCTACGGCGCAAACGCCATACCCTTCGGCAACAGTCCTCAGCGCGTCCCAGTGCTGGAGGACGACGCCGCGCGGTGGGCGGCGATCCTGCCCGGCGTGTGCCGCCGGATGCATGGCGCCGGGGTGCGGATCGTCAATATGAGCTGGGGTTTCGACAAGGAGGAAGCCGCGACAACGCTTCTGCAGACGGGCGCGGAGACGGACCCGGATCGCGCTGCGGTGAGGGGCGCGGCCATCTTCGCCACGGCGCGAGCCGGGATCGAGGCCCTGATGCGGGATTGCCCCGACATCCTCTTCATCGCCGGCGCGGGAAATACCGACCGTGCGGAGGTGGACGGCGGCAGCGCGCCCTCCTCGATCGACACGCCCAACCTGCTCGTCATCGGGGGAACCGGCGTGACGGGTCTGCCCACGACATTCACGACCTACGGTCCACAGGTGAAACTCTACGCCCTGGCGGAGGGAAATCTGGTTCGCGGTCCGGGCGGTCAGGTCATGCGGTCGTCGGGCACGTCGTTCGCCTCGCCCTTCGTCGCCCGCGTCGCCGCTTCAATGCTTGCGGTGAATTCGACCTTGTCGCCGCAAGACGTCATCCGCGGCCTCCTTCAGACCGCGACACCGATCAGTGCGGACGGCCTGCCTCTGGTGCACCCTCACAAGGCAGTCCTGTGGGCGCGCGCCGAAACGCGCCGCCCCACTTCAGCGCCCGTCAATCAACACTGACAGCGCGGCCGCCACGCGCCAAAAGCTGACGTTCGCACCCCTTCGGAAATCGGACCCTCCAGCGGAAAGTTGTCTCAGTAAAGGCGACAGGTCTGCGTGGAGTGAGGCCAACGGATTGGCAGGGTCACAAAACTCACATCGGCTGGAGAACCTGTCCAAGACAGGCGTCTTGGGACCTGTAGCTGGCCCCGGCAGACCGCACTGGCGTGAGCTGGCGGCCGAGTTTCTGAAGGCCCCGGCCATTCGAACAGCCAGCATGATCCGGGGTCACGAAATCTGAGCATCATTATCGACAGATACAGTTGCGGCTTGGCGCGCTGCGCCGGGCCGCTGATCTGCGAAGACCAAGCCGCCTCTGGCGAGGACAGCCTCCATTGGCGTGAACGCCTTTCCGGTTGACGGCGACGCTCCGGCAGCCCCTCATCTTCGCAATCTCCGATCAAGGAGCCCGCCCTGAGGCCGCGCGGGCGGGTCTCCTTCACCGGCATGGATCAGGCCGGCTCCGGCTCGCACTGCCGAACATCCGGGATGCTGACGAGGTGTGGCGGCGCTTCGGGGTCGAGCGGTGGCAGACAGATGATACGGGCCTCGGTCGAAGCGTTGCGCAGCTTCAGATGCAGCCGGACAGGTTCGCCAGCCTTTGCAAGTTTGAACGCGAGCGCACGAGCCGTGTCCTCAGCTGCGCTCCCGCTACTGAACACCATTGGATTGTCGCTGGCGTCGGTGCATACGGCCCAGCCGTTCATCAAAGGTTCGACGACAATCGTTTCCATCAAATCCTCCATTCCAAGGATGGCGCGAGGCCTCCAGGCTCGCTGTCGAGGACGATTTTGGATTGGGTGATGACGTCGTCAAGAGGTCGGCTGCAACCCGATCGAGGACTTCACGTTGTCCGGACTGGCGACCGAGGGGAGAGCTCCCGCGCCCTTCTGGTCGACGCGTCGAGCGACCCAACCGCTCCGCGTTCTCTGCCCGCCACCTCTTCCAGGGTGGCGGGCATTTTGTGTTAAGGCGCGCGTCCAAGCGTCGCAGTGTGCAACCGGGCGGACGTCAAATCGCTGCGTGAGGATGCGCGATAGCCTGCACCAGGTCATGACGTCGGCCGTCAATGCGCTTGGACATCCGGCAAGCCTGATCGTCGTCATAGTCGCCGCACTGATCTGGCGCGACATTGAACCCGAGAGTTTCGACCTGCACGCCGTCGCGACACTCGTGGCGATCGCCATGACCCTCATCATTCAGCGCGGGCAAAACCGCGATACTGCGGCGCTGCAGGCCAAGCTCGATGAGTTAATCCTCGCCACGGAAGGCGCCCGCGACGAACTGGCCGGACTGGACGAAGAAGCGACAGACGACATCGAAGAGATAAAACGGACGACCTGACGTCCGGCGTCGCCCTTCGAGGATCGGTCCCTTGGGCTGCCCCGGGCTTCCGGATGCCGGACTTCCGGATATTGTGCAAACACTAGTCCTGGCGCCGCAGCCAGAGCGTCCAAGGCGACCACTTTCGGCTGGGCGTAGGCCAGCCGGACAGTCTTTGCGCACAGACGTACGCCTCCTCCGGTCGGTGGCCGGACCAGCCAGTCTCTCTGGAGATGCAACATGATCCAGCTGGCGCGCCAACCGTCGTTCTGGGCGTTGTTATCTGTTGAGTAGCAGGAGAGGTTCTGCAAGTTACGGTGTGCCGAGAACCGAACGCCGCTCCTGGTGTTTAAAGTCAACATTTTCCAAGAGCCGCCGTTTGCGGCGTCGCGGGATCGCGGCGGTGAGGACGACAGTTTGACTCAGGACATCACCAGCAGCGCGGGCGAGGACCAGATCCGGGCGCTTGATTCCGAGCGGATCGCGGCGGAAGTCCTTGGCATGGATCGGGGCACCGATCCCTTTGTGGCCGCCGTGCGGGCGACCCGCATGCCGATGATCATCACCAATCCGCGACTCGACGACAATCCGGTCGTCTTCGCCAACGACTCCTTCTGCCGTCTGACAGGCTACGACCGATCCGAGATCCTGGGCCGCAACTGCCGCTTCCTTCAGGGCCCTGATAGCGATCCCGAGGCTGTCCGCCGTATCCATGACGCCGTCGCGCGCGCGGAGCCGATCGAAATCGACATCCGCAACCATCGCAAGGATGGGACAGCGTTCTGGAACCGGCTGCTGCTGGCTCCGGTCCGCGACGCCTATGGCGACCTCGCCTATTTCTTCGCCAGCCAAGTCGACGTCACGGTCGAACGGGAGCGGCTTGAAGGTCTTGAAACCGACAACGCCGCCCTGTCCGCCGAACTGGCGAACCGGCTGGTGATCGAGCGGGAGCGTGACCGCGAACTCGATCTCGCCATGGCCGCAGGCGGCTTTGGCGCCTGGAGCGTGGATGTGCGGACCCGGTCGCTGGTCGCCTCCGATGTTTACAAGTCTCTCATGGGCTGGCCTGTTGATCGGCCCTTTGGATATGAGGACCGGCAGTCCCTGATCCATCCCGAGGATCGCGACGCGGTGCGGGCGCAGTCTGACGCCACGATCCGCGACGGCGCGGACTACAATATCACCCACCGGATCGTTCGGCCGGATGGCGAGACGCGCTGGATGGCGGCGCGCGGCGTTCTGATCGCGGACGCCGAAGGCCAGTCGCTCCGCATCGCCGGGATTACGACCGACATCACCGCCCGGGTCCGGGCCGAGCGCATGCGCTCCGCGCTCGTGGAACTTTCGGACGTGGTTCGTGACCTTGAGGATCCGGCCGACATCTCCTTCGCCGCCGCCGAGATTCTGGGACGCACCCTGGAGGTCAGCCGCGCGGGCTACGGCCTGGTCGACCGCAAGGCAGAGACCATCACCATCGCCCGCGACTGGAATGCTCCGGGAATCTCGAGCCTGGCCGGCGTCCTGCACTTCCGCGACTACGGCTCCTATATCGATGAGCTCAAGCGCGGCGAGACGGTCGTCATCGCCGACGCGCGCCTCGAACCGCGGACGGTCGAAACCGCGGCCGCCCTGGAAGGCATCAGCGCCCGCTCGTTCATCAATATGCCCCTGACCGAACAGGGCGGGCTGGTGGCCCTGCTCTACCTCAACAACGCTCATGCGAGGCCATGGCCGGAGGATGAACTGGCCTTCGTCCGCGACGTGGCCGAGCGGACCCGCGCGGCCACCGAACGCCGGCGCGCCGAACGTCACCTGGCCCGGCTGGCCGAGTCTCTGGAGCGGCAGGTGCAGGACCGTACGGCGGCCCTGATGGCCAGCGAGGAAGCCCTGCGCCAGTCGCAGAAGATGGAGGCGGTCGGCCAGCTCACCGGCGGTATCGCCCACGACTTCAACAACCTGCTCACCGGCATCACCGGCAGCCTCGAGATGGTCGCCAAACGCCTCGCCCAGGGCCGCATCGATGACGCGGACCGTTTCATCACGGCCGCACAGGGCGCCGCCCGCCGGGCCGCGTCTCTCACCCACAGGCTTCTGGCCTTCTCCCGACGCCAGACCCTCGATCCCAAGGCGACCGATATTCGCCGACTGGCCCTCGGCATGGAAGACCTGATCCAGCGGACCGCGGGCCCGTCCATCACGGTCGAGTCGGTTCACGCGGGAGGCCTCTGGCCTGTGCTCGTCGATCCGGGTCAGCTCGAAAACGCGCTTCTCAATCTCTGCATCAACGCTCGCGACGCCATGCCCGACGGCGGCAAGCTGACGATCGAGAGCGGCAACCGCTGGCTGGATCACCGGGCGGCCGCAGAGCGCGAACTGCCGCCTGGGCAATATGTCTCCCTGTGCGTTTCGGACACCGGGGCCGGGATGCCACCCGAGGTCATCGACCGCGCCTTTGAACCTTTCTTCACGACCAAACCCCTCGGCCAGGGCACCGGTCTGGGCCTGTCGATGATCTACGGCTTCGTCAAACAGTCGGGTGGGCAGGTGCGCATCTACTCCGAGCCCGGTCAGGGGACCATGGTCTGTCTTTACCTGCCCCGCCACCTCGGCGATGCGGAGGCCGTCGAGGACATCACCGACAGCGGTCCAGCGCCTCGCGCCGAACAGGGCGAGACCGTACTGGTCATCGACGACGAACCGACGGTGCGGATGCTCGCCTCCGAAGTTCTGTCCGATCTGGGCTACACGCCCGTAGAGGCCGAGGACGGGCCGGAGGGCCTCAAGATCCTCAACAGCCGCAGGCGTGTTGACCTTCTGATCACTGACGTCGGTCTTCCGGGCGGTATGAACGGCCGTCAGGTGGCCGACGCTGCGCGCGTCGCCCGTCCTGGTCTGAAGGTGCTCTTCATCACCGGTTATGCGGAGAATGCGGTCCTGAGCCATGGCCATCTCGACCCCGGAATGCATGTCCTGACCAAGCCCTTCGCCATGGACGATCTGGCCCGACGGGTGAAGGCGATCCTCGAAGACACCTAGACCCCGGCGTCAGGCGACACGCTGTCGGGGTCCATTGCTCCCGGACTGGCGTCGCCCGCGGCCGGTCGATAGCTCGCCTTGCATCTGTCCCGCAGCGCCTTGGTCGTGCTCAGGCCGAACAGCTGGTCCTGAATGTTGGAGAAGCCCTCGATCTGGAGCTGGCGCTTCACGTCCCCGATGGTGCGGCAGGTCCCGCTCTCGGCGAGCTCATAGGCGCGTTCAATGGCCGTGGACCTGAAAGTCATTTGGGTCGTCTCGATCGTGTGGCTGGAAAGTCGCCCCTGCGCCAGGCCATCTCTCGGGCGCGCCTGCAGAGGACAAACAGGTTGATCTCAGTCTGAAGCGTCGCTGTTGTCGGAGTTCATCAGCGCCATGACCGCCGCGAGCACCTGGGCGCCGACGAAGGGCTTCTGGACGAGGACGCTTTTCGGCACGCCGAACGCGGTCCAGTCCGGGGCGCTGTCTCCGGTCATGTAAACGACCGGGAGGAGCGGAAGCTTCGTGCGCGCCTCGACCGCGACCGCCCATCCATTGGCGCCGGCGCCCAGCCGGATGTCCGTCACCAGCGCTGACAGGCGTTCACCGAGTTCGATCACTACGGACGCCGCCGCCTCGGCGTCCAGAGCCGAGCGGACCTCGAAGCCCGCGTCTTCGAAGGTGGCCTCCACCGTGGTCGCGATCAGGGGCTCATCGTCGACGAGGAGAACGATTGGCTTATCCATGTCGTGACGCTCCGCCGTGCGCCGTTAAGGCTTGCGGCGTCCGGCGGTTGCGTTCGGCGCCCAACATAGTGACAGAATGATGCGGGCCTGTTTCGTCGCCGACACAGTGACCCAGCGGTCGCCGAACACCACCGGCGAGCGGGTGGTCCGCACAGTTCGTCACCACGGGATTTCGCTTCCGTCCCAGGCGAAGAAGCCGCCGCTGTCGAGCGGACGAAAGCGATCCATCAGGGCGACGAGCGCCTGGGCGGACGCCCGGGGCGTCAGTCGCGCCGGTTTGCCCGCAGCGCCGTGCTGGAAGGGCGCGCTGAGCGGGGTGTCGACCGTGCCCGGATGCAGGGCCACGCAGACGCCGAGCGGACGGGTGCGGCGATGTTCGATCGCGATCGTCGCCAGCAACATGTTCAGGGCGGCCTTGGACGCCCGATAGGCGTGCCAGCCGCCCAGACGGTTGTCGGTGATGCTTCCGACCCGCGCCGACAGGACTGCGAACAGGCTCGGGGTGTCACGCGGCGTCAGGGGCAGGAAGTGTTTGGCGACGAGGGCAGGGCCGACCGCATTGACCGCGAAGAGCTCGAGCAGACTGCCGGCGTCCAGCGACCGCGTGGTCTTCTCCGGCGAGATTCGCGCACTGTGCAGCAGTCCGGTCGCAACGATGATCCGGTCGACTCTCCCCAGTTTCGCAACCTGTCTCGCCACCGCTTCGATCTGGCTTTCGTCCACGATGTCGGCCGCGATGAAGGTCCAGCTCGGGTCATCGGGCCAGTCCACGGGACGATGGCGCGCGATACCGACCAGACGCTCATAGCGTCTCTGATCGGCAAGAGTGCGCAGGAAGGCCGCGCCGAGCCCCCCGGAGGCGCCGACGACAACCGCGACAGGCGGGGCATTGGCCCGGTCCCAGAGCTCGCGCCCGCCGATGCGCCGGTTCGCCGGAACCGCCATCAGTCCTGACCCCGACGGACGGAAGCGAGAAACTCTTCCCGAGTCCTTGGATCATCGCGCATCCGCCCCAGCAGTCGGCTTGTCGTCAGCCTGGATCCGGCGGCGCCGACGCCCCGGAGGGTCATGCAGCTGTGTTCCGCCGCGATCACCACCCCCACGCCGCGCGGCTGCAGCACATCCTGGATCGCACCGGCGATCTGGGTCGTCAGGGTTTCCTGGATCTGGAGCCGGCGGGAGAAGCCGGCGACGACCCGCGCCAGTTTCGAAATCCCGACCACACGCTCCGACGGCAAATAACCGACATGGGCCTGGCCAACGACCGGCAACATGTGGTGCTCGCAACAGCTGACCACTCGGATGCCGGACAAGATGATCATCTCATCATAGCCGCCGGTCTCCTCGAAGGTGCGCGCAAGATGGGAACGGGGATCATCTCGGTATCCGGAGAACAGCTCGCGGTAGGAGCGGGCCACGCGCGCCGGCGTATCGACCAGCCCTTCGCGGTCCGGATCGTCGCCGGCCCAAGCGATGAGCAGGCGAACGGCGCCCTCCGCCTCAGCCTGGGTTGGCCTCAACGCTTCTGAGCCACCGGCCTCAGGCCGTAACGACAGCATCGACATCGACATCTCCGCGAACCGCCTTGGGGCGACGCGGACTTCTATATCTCAGTCGAGATATAGAAAAGCAGGATTATCGACTTGGCTCTACTTTTTCCGGGTTACGGTAAGCGCGCAGGAAGGCGCCGACCACATCCTCCACCAAGGCCTCCAGACCCAGCGGACTGGCGGTGTCTCCCCCGAGTTGATGCTGGTGCAGGCAGCCGAGCAGCAACGGAGAGATGAGGACCAGCGACGCCGCCCTCAGATCGGTCTCGATCATCTCTCCCCGCCCGACGTGGACAGCCAGTCGCGCCTCAAGGGCCGCGACCGTGGGATCGACGATATGGGTCAGGGCGGACGGACCCAGTTGCGGGTCGAGGAAACCCTCGGCCAGACTGACGGCGAAGAGGTCGCCCAGCCGGACCGTCTTCGGGGCCGTCAGGGCTGTCACCAGATCCTCGGCATAGTCGCGGACGGAGACGTCGAAAGGCCGGTCGCCGGTTCTCTGGGCGTCGAGGCCGGGACGCCCGCGGCGCAGCGCCTCCGCCAGGACGGCGTCGATGACCTGGCTGCGGTCCCCGAAATAGTGCCTCAGGGTCGGGACACTCACGTCAGCCGCGCTCGCGAGCTCGCGCAGGCTGGCGCGTCCGCCATCGCGCGAGACCATATGCAGTGTCATCCGGCTCAGGAGGTCCTGACGCTTCGCCTCGTGATCGCTGTCGCGGGATCCTCTGGGTCTCGACACCTTGCGTCCTCTGTTGACCGGACGACATAGCGGTTCATGCCATGAAGGGCCACTTCCGTCCTAGAGTGTTCGTCCCAGCGCCCTGCCCACGGTGAAGATGTCCTTGTCGCCGCGCCCGCAGAGATTCATCACCACGATCTTCCCCGGCCCGAGGTCGCGGGCGATCTCGCCGACGCGCGCCAGAGCGTGGGCCGGCTCTAGGGCGGGGATGATCCCCTCAAGCTTCGAGCACAGCTGGAAGGCATCCAGCGCCTCCTGATCGGTCGCCGAGCGGTATTCAGCGCGGCCGGTGTCATGCAGCCAGGCGTGCTCCGGCCCGATTCCCGGATAGTCGAGACCGGCCGAGATGGAGTGACCCTCGAGGATCTGACCGTCGTCGTCCTGGAGCAGATAGGTGCGGTTGCCATGCAGGACGCCCGGACGGCCGCCCTGCAGCGAGGCCGCGTGGTCGGGCGTATTCAGCCCATGGCCCGCCGCCTCGACCCCGATCAGCCGTACGCCCTCGTCGGCGAGGAAGGGATGGAACAGTCCGATGGCGTTCGACCCGCCGCCGATACAGGCGACCACCGCATCGGGAAGCCGCCCTTCCCGCTCCAGTATCTGGCGGCGGGTTTCCTGCCCGATGACCGACTGGAAGTCTCGCACCATCACGGGATAGGGGTGCATCCCCGCTGCGGTCCCGATCAGATAGTAGGTGTCGTCGACGTTAGTGACCCAGTCGCGCATCGCCTCGTTCATGGCGTCCTTGAGGGTCCCGGCCCCCGTCGTCACCGGACGGACCTCCGCCCCGAGCAGGTTCATGCGAAAGACGTTGGGCTCCTGCCGGGCCACGTCGGCGGCGCCCATATAGACGGTGCACGGCAGGTCGAACCGGGCGCAGACGGTCGCCGTCGCCACTCCGTGCTGTCCGGCGCCGGTCTCGGCGATGATCCGCATGCGACCCATACGCCGCGCCAGCAGGATCTGGCCCAGCGCATTGTTGATCTTGTGCGAGCCTGTGTGGTTGAGCTCGTCGCGCTTGAAATAGATCCTGGCGCCGCCGAAATGCGCCGTCAGCCGTTCGGCGAAATAAAGCGGACTGGGGCGCCCCGCATAATGGGCGTTGAGCCCGTCGAGCTCGGCCTGAAACGCCGGATCGGCCTTGGCTGCCGCATAGGCCTCGCCCAGTTCGAGCACCAGCGGCATGAGAGTTTCGGGCACATAACGCCCGCCGAACTCGCCGAACCGGCCCTCAGCATCCGGCCAGGCCGAATAGTCGTTGGATCTGGGTCGCATTGGAGCGTCCATACTCAAGCCGATGTCCGCCATGCGGGTTCTCCGTCGTAGGTCGACACTATCGACCCAGACAGCAGCGCCAGCAACTTTATTATACCGATTGAGATATAGAAACCGGCAGCCCTTCGCCGCGAAGCGCGACGCTGCGAGCGCAAAGATCGGCGAGGCCATCCGCCGTCGGCAGCCCGGAATTACCGATCCGCCCAGTTCGGATCGAGACTAGAGCCGGACGAAGGGCTGGAGCCATCGCCCCAGCCAGCCGTCCAGAACGATCTGGCCGTCCAGCGCGGCCACGCACAGGCAGGGCACATCGGACACCACGCGCGGCTCATGAAGGACATCGTGATCGGCTTCTTCCAAATCGCCGACCTCGAAGCGGTCGGTCTCAGTAGCGTAGGCGCCGGACAGCACGCAGGTCAGTTCCACGCCGCCATGCGTATGGCGCGGCGCCTGTCGCCCCTTGTCGATCTTGAGCAGGATAACCCGACAGTTTCCGTCACGCGGCGCGCCGACATCTCGAACCCTGACACCCGGCCCCGGCCAGCGCCACGGGCCGAGCGGATAGCTGCGGAGACAATCCGGGAGTTCGGCCATCTTGTTGAGCACGCGCGCAGGCTCCGGAAGAGGCCGTGTCTCGATCCGGGCCAGCGCCCGATCAAGAGCGTGCGGGTCCATTGTGGCAGGGCTTTCGCTTTCGAGCAGTTCGCCGCCAATGTCCTGCAGGTTGCGCACAAAGGCGGCTTCCTCCGGCCGGAAGGACAGCCAAGCGCCGATAACCACGGCTTCGGGCGGGCTCAGGGCGCCCGCCGCGAAGGCCAGCAACCGGTCCTGGGACGGGCCATGTTCGTTGCTCATGCCCGGCCTCCGGCGCGGGACTTCAACAATCGTCGCATGTGGATCATCCCCTTGCGAATACGCGATTTGACCGTTCCCAGCGGCAGGTTCAGCTGCCGCGCCACCTCGGCGTAGGGATGGTCGGAGAAAAGCGCCAGTTGAAGCCTGTTGCTGATCCAGCGGCAGGCGCGCGAGCGCCGTGCGGACACGATCGGCGTCCTGGGCGGCGTCCAGGCGCGCGTCCGGCAAGGGGGGCGCTTCGCCGCGAGTTCCAGCTCAGGATCGGGCATCGGAAGCTTCTCTCGTCGCAAGGCGTCGAGTATCCAGAACGACCAGCCGGTCGAGCCCCGGCGCGTTTTCCAGGGCCGTGGCCTGCAGGGCGTGTCGCCCCTGATAGTCCACCCGCGCCGTCTCAACGCCTGTGGTCCTGATCGAGGCGGCTTCCAATCCGGCCCCTTCAGGGTCGCGTCGCGAGGCGAATGCCGCGAAGGGGCTGGCCCACCCTATAGTGAGCGCAGCGCCGGTGAGTGCGGCGCGGCGGGTGTGTTTGTTGCCGAGCATGAGGGCCCTACGAATGGTGAAGCTGTAGTCTCGTTTCATCACGGCATGGCTGGATCAAGACTGCGCCTGGCGGCACGCCGAAGCCGCGACGTCTGGCCGCGCCGTTCCGCACGGTTCCCGGTCGGGACGACACCAGCGTCCCTCCCCTCACCGCCGGCCATCCGGCCGACGTTCCAGGGCGCGAGGTAACGGAAAGGATCTAGCCGGCCCCATGGCCATCCCCTGCAACCAGCGTCGCTTTTCTCGTTCCACGCCTTCGGCAGCCAGCGCGCGTCAGGAGCGGAGGTTTGTCGCGCCGCCGAGCCGGTCGATCCAGCGCCGCCTTCCACTTCAGGGCGGTGCAAGCGCCCGGACACGCTTCAGGCCGTCGATCGCATAGTCGTTCGCAGGATCGAGACGCAACGAGGCTTCGAACTCCGAGATGGCGGTCGCGTAGTCGCCCTCCGACGCCGCCACATCGGCCAAGCCGTCGTGACTGTACGCCGACTGCGGAAACTCCTTCAGGGCGAAAGCGAACACCGCACGCGCCTGGTCCATGGACGGCAGCTCATGCAGGGCATAACCCGCAGCGACCAGCAGCTCGTCCGTCGTAAACGCCTCGCTCGATGGCTGCGCGGCCTTCATCTCGCGGTAGCGCGCGATGCCGGCGTCCACGCCGCCTCCCATGATGGCGTCCAGGAAGAGGGTCCTTGGCTGAACCTCGGGCGCCGTCGCTTTCACCCCGAAATAGATGCCCGCCAGGGCGCGCGCCGTTCCCCCGCCGCTGGCCTCGTCGCTGTTGCTTAGAACGATCACGGTCAGGTCGTCGTCGACGAAGCGCGCCACCATATTGGAGAAGCCGGCGCCGCTGCCCGCATGGCCGATTTCCCGATGACCGAACCAGTTCCCCATTTCCCAGCCGTAGCCATAGTTGTTCCTCGTATGGGCGATCATCTGCTCCCATGACGCCGGAGAGATCAGTGTGTTGGCCCTGAGCGCCCTGTCCCAGATCAGCAGGTCGTCGACCGTGCTGGTCAAGCCCGCCTCTCCATAGGAGCCGCTACGGCTTTGCGGGGTGGACTCGATGAAGGTCGAGCCGATGGAATAGTAGCCTGTCGCCAGATTGGGCGTCACCCGACGCGAGGTGTCGAAATCCGTGTGGGTCATGCCCAGCGGCGTCAGGATCCGCTCGCGGTACAGGTCGGGAAGGCGTTTTCCGGAGACCCGTTCCAGGATCGCGCCCAGAAGGTTGTAGCCCGAGTTGCTATACCGGAAGCCCTCGCCCGGCGAGAAATCAAGCGGAAGGTCGCGTACGAGAGAGACGACCCCATTGCGCCAATAGGTCCGGCTGTCCAGGCTTTCATCCCAGTCGGGCAGCCGGGAATAGTTCGGGATCCCGGCGGTGTGGGTCAGAAGCTGTTCGATGGTGATCGTGCGCCACGCCACCGGACAGTCGTCCAGGTAGTCGCAGGCGAGATCACCCACCTTCAGACGCCCCTCCTCCTGCATCATCATGATCAGGATGGCGGTGAAAGGCTTTGTGACGGACTGGAGCTGATAGACCGTCTCGGCGGTGTTCGGCACGTTGAACGATCGGTTCGCCAGTCCGTAGCTCTTGCGGAAGATCGGAACCCCGCCCCGCGCAACGAGGACGTCGCCCGTGAAGGCGGCGTTGCGTACCGCGGCCTGCATATAGGCCTCGAAGGCGGCGTTCATGGCCTCGGCCTCCGACCGCACCTGTGTCTGATCCTGCCGAAGAGCCGAAGCGGCGACAGGGGACGCCGTCACAAGGCTTCCGAGGAGGATCGCCCCGGCCAGAGCCGTTGAGTTCCGAAGCCTATTCTGCACGACGTCCACCCTAACTAGAAACACGATATTTATCTTTTCATCAAAATATATGTCGTCAAGATACTTTTCCGTAAGATTTGTCGTCTCTCACGGAGTTGGCTAGTTTGGGGCGATGAAGAGCTCCGCCCCGCCTCACGACCTTGTCGACACTGTGCTCGCGGACTGGCGGCGCTCGCGGCCACAGACCAACGCCGGCGCCCTCAATATCGTCGGCCGCATCCTGTGGCTTGGGCGACAGTACGAGGACACCGTAACCCGCATGCTCGCGGAACATGGTCTGTCCTATTCGGACTATGATGTGATCGCGACCTTGCGCCGCGCCGGCGAGCCCTTTGAGCTGACCCCCACCGAACTCGGCAAGCGCGTGCTCCTGACCTCAGGCGGGCTCACCGCCTGTCTGCGGCGCCTCGAGGCCTCAGCCCTGGTCTCGCGCCACGGGGTGCCAGAGGATCGCCGGCGCCTGTTGGCCCGGTTGACGCCGAAGGGCTTCGATCTCGTCGAGTCGTTCATCGATCATCGGTTCGCTCTGGCGGATGAGGCGCTCGCCAATCTCGACGCCCGGCAGCGCCTGGAAGCGGAGATCCTCCTCCGCCGCCTGACGGCTCCGCTGGAGGGTCAAACCGGGGCGACGCCAGGCGCGGGCGCGGTCCGAGTAATGCGCGCAACAGGTGTAAGCGCACCGCGACGGTGGGCCGATCGCCTCACTTCGCCAGAGGGATAGCCTGTCGTGAGGCGCCCGTCACACGCGGCGGGCCCAAAGGACTTATCTCAATCGGCCCCCGCTGCTTTGCCGGGCGGCGGCCCGTCCCTGAGCCAGTGAAGGTTCGGGGCGGGCCGCCGGTCATCGGAGCTTGGCTTAACCGACGACCCCAACAGAATGCTGCGATGCGGCAAAAAGGGCTGCAACGGACGGACGCGGGCAGGGTCGGTTGCACGGGCGGAGAGAATCGTCAGGTCAGGGTTAGACGCCTGGGCGATCAACCCCCTACTGCGAGGTCCGCGCCGCCTCGACGGCCCCTCGAACGGTGTCGAGTTTCGCCTGCTGTTCGGCCAAGGTCGGAACCCCCATGGCCGTGCGCAGACTGTCGGGAACGAGGTCGCGATTGTAGGGATCGGCGGTCGGCGCCTCTCCAGACCGGGCGATGGTCTGAGTGCCGTAGATCTGGGGCTCGCCCTTCATCTGCAGGTATCGGTCCAGACTGGCGGCCGCAATCCAGGCGGCGCCGTCGGCTCCCCGGGAGGCCGCGACCACGGCCAGACTGTGCGCCAGCAGGTAGTCATCCGGCTGGACGCCGTGCTGGAAGATGAAGGCGGCCTTTCGGAAATCCTCGGCGCTCCGGATCTCACCCTGGTCAAGCAGCGTGCGGACCTCGGCGCGTCGCGCCGCATCCTCGGCATGCATGCGCTCGACAAAGGCGCGATCCGGCCGCCGGGCGGCCGAAATCCCCTCGCGGATCGCCTGGTCGTCCTGGAAAATCTGCGCCATGCGGGGGTTATCCGATAGCGCGACCGCTTCCTGCGCCACAGCCGAGGTGGATAGCGCCGCGGCGAAGATAAGGATCGCGGCAAGCGGCAGGCGGGTCATGCTGGTCTTCTCCGGGGACCGTCCCCATCTGCCGATCACGACCCGACGGCTCAAATGAATTCGGGGACATGTTCGCGGCCACAAGCGGCAATCAGGGTGGAGGCTCCCCCCTCCCCCGCGCACGCTGGCGACGGCGCCGCGGCAGTAACGCGTGGCCTGGTCTGTAATCCGGATTCCACATCCCCGGCCGAGCATCTCTCCAGAAGCGGCGGGCGGTCGTCCTAGTTCACCGCTTCGGTTGAAGCGGCGGTCGCCGCCATATCCATCCGGGCCTCGGCGAACATCTGGTCCAGCATGGCCTCAATCCGGTGCTGAGGGATCTGGGAGTAGATCGCCGGTGCGGCCTGGCGAACAGCGCTGTAGAACATGTCGAGCATCTCCTCATCCGACAGCGCGTCGAGCCCCTTGGCGTCCGCCTGGAGACGACTGGCCATAACCTCGCCCGCTGCGCGCATCAGCAGGCCGAGCGGCCCCTGAAACTCATCCGAATGCTCTCCGGGGTCCTCAGCGGGGGCGCAGGCTTCGACATCTCAATACGCTGACATGAAGAGCACTCCACGACCATGCAAAATCGGCGGGAACCTTTGTTCGCGCTCAGCTTTTCTGGACCGAAGCCGAACGCTTCGAGTTGCGTGCCCATCTGCGTAAGCCCGCCGCCTTTTCTGCCCCCCTGCTGGCGGCGGGCTTATCCTCAAATGGATTGTGTGCTTGAGACGACGCCTTGCCGGACTACTCTATCCATCTGCACGACCCGAACCGGGTCCCTCCAGATCTACGCACATCAGCGCGACAGATGACGAAGCCGCAAAGGCCTGGGCGTTCCAGTGGCTCAAGGTCGCCCCGGAGTATGGCGCCGTCACCGTGGTCGAAGGCCTCAGGCTGATCGGCAAATATCTTCGCTCCCCAATTCCCTGAACCCGGCCAGCGGCGCGTGCCGCTGATTGGCCAGGCGGCGGCCAGACCGGAGGCGGACGGCTGGAAATCCGGCTGTGCCCGCCATTGCGCCAATACTCGCGCCGAAGACTGTCGAAAGCGCCGCGATCGCGAACTTCACGCCTCGATTTGGGGAGCCGTCGAAGGGCGCGCACCCCGTCGGCCTGCCCCGCGCTGTTCCGACGCCACGGCCACTGCCCTGTTAAACCCACCTCACTGTGGCGCGCACCCAAAGGGCCCGCCGCAAGACGGCAGGCCCTCTCAAACACCGCCTCCAGGGCACAGCTGACGTCAGACGGCAGCCTCTCAGTGCGGGGCGTCGGCGTTCGCCTCGTCGAGTTCATCGACCATATGCTGGTGCATCTGGACCACCGGGAGAGTCTTGGCGGCCCATCCCTTCAGCTCGGCCTGGTCGCTGACCCGTCCGTAGTCGGTGAGCAGCATGGCCGTCTCGTTGTGGGCGGCCTCCTGCTGTTGCAGATAGACCCGGTCGAAATCTTGGTCCGTAGCGCCCCGAAGATTGTCGATGAGGCCCCGGTGCCGCTCGTCCAGCGTCGCCGGGACGGCGAGATTGAGACGACCTGCGATCGCCTTGAGCTCGTCGCCGGCCTTGCCGTGATCGGCGACCATCTTCGCCCCCAGCGCCTTGATCCGGGGGTTGGTTGAGCGGGCCGCCGCGATCTTGCCCGCCTCGACCTCGTACTGGCCGCCGATGGCAGCGTTCGAAACGAAGCTTTCGTTCGTGGCCGCCCCCGCCGGTGCGGCGACGGTTCCGACCACGCCCGCCGCATGGTCCTGAACCGCGTTCACGGCCTGGTTCTGTTGATCGGGCGCGCCCCCCGTCTCCTTCTGACAGGCCGACGCCGCCAGGGTCAGGGCGATCGCCGCCGTCGTCATCATCAAGGTTCTCATAGTCCGTTCCTCCAGCGCCCATTTTACCCGGAGAGAGCGGCGCGCCTTCCCTCCGAAACCCGTCAAAGTCGATCAACCCGGCGCGCGCGTCGCCACCGGCTTGCGGCGCGGCCGCGCCCGCCCGACAAGCGGCGCCGCGGTCTCAAACGCCGGGACGGCGGTCGGCTCGGTCAGGGCCACCGAAGCGGGGACGGCGGCCGCGTCAGCCGAGATCGGGTCGGTATTGTTGGTTCCGACAAAGCCGAAGGCCGGGGCCTCCGCCGTACCCAAGAACCTATCGCCGTCGAAGACGTGAGCCGCCCTTGCGCCGGGGTGCGACCGCAGGACATCCTGCGCTTCGGCGAGGCTCGCCTCCGGCGCGGTCGCCGAGAGCAGGCTCATACCGACGGCGGCGTCCGGTCCGTGATCGATGAAGCAGAAAAGGATCATGGTTCGCCGCTCAGGACCGACGGTCGAGAAGCGCATGCACCTGCGGATGCATGGACGCCGGAAACCGCTCGAGCGCCGCCGCGACCAGAGACTTCGCTTCGTCTTCGGTCATTTCCGCCTTGGCGACCCGCGCCTGGAGGTCCTCCAGAACGATGGCCAGGGCCAGTTCTCCATTGGCGTTATCCGGTGCAGTCGTTTCGGCGGTCATGTCGATCTCCCTTGTCGGACGGCTAATCCGTCCGGGCGGGATTGGTTTCTCCGTCCGAAATCGGACTCAGGGCTCACCCTCTGCAGCATGATGAGCCGGCAGACGGGTCAGGGCCCGCGGCAAGCCTTTCGGATAACCGATCAGACCGGACCCGGATCGGGCTTCGACCCTGGGCGGCGCATCACGCCGCCCGGTCGCGTTCGACGCCGGATAGGGTTCAGGTCGGATGCCAACGTCGCCCTACGCAGGAGGCGCCCGCCCCCTCTCAGGCTGCGGCCCAGTAGGCGCGGCTCGCCGAACTTATCGGAGCGCCCGTGGCTGCGACGCGGTCATGGATGGCCTTTGCGAAGGTGTCGGCCGCAGCGTCGTCCACCAGAACGCGCAGGCTCCGGACGATACGCGTGATGCGCAGGTGGTTGTGGTCGGTCTCGCGGAGCCAATGATCGGTCTCCGCGTAAAAGCCCGACATCAGCGCCGAGGCTTCGGCGAGGTTTCGCTGCGCGGGTTCCGACCGATGGATCAGGGCGATGTCATCGATCGAGAGGACGGGCGATCCGGGGACCGCCGCACTGGGTTCCGGCAAGGGGAAAAGCCACTGAATGAAGTCGTGGAAGCGCTCCAGATCGGCAGGCGGGAGCCGAAGCACCTCGTCGATCATTCGCCCCGCGGCGTCCGGTCCGACGCCTTGAAGGAAGTCCGTAAGCTTGCTCATGATCGCGACAACGCGCTGAAGGGACGGCGGCTCCGTCCCGGGCCGGAACCAGGCTCAAAGCCGCCGCAGGACCCTGAAGCGCGCCCGCGTGTGGGTGATGCGCTTCTCACGCTTGAGCCCGACCACGATACCGCAGACTGTCGTCCGCTGGATGCCCGTCAGTCGCGCCATCTCGGCCTGGCTCATGGGAAAGTCCAGGCCATGCCCATGCAGGCGATCGAGGGTCTCGATCAGGTTGGTGACCCGATCTCGAGCATTGCCGCAGGCATTGAAGGCCGCCGCCCGTCGGGCCTCGGCGAGACTTTTGGCCAGCCACCTCACGACCGCGTCGGTGAAAGACGACGACTGGGACATAAGCTGCGCCACAGAGGCGCGGGGCACGGCCCAGGCTTCGCCGCCGACCTCCACGAGGGCGCGACGGTTGGAGTGGTCGCCCTCCAGGCCCTCGGCCAATCCCACTGCGCCCTCGTCGCCGATCCACCCTCCAAGCACGAGAGGATCGCCGACCTCCATGCGAACCACTGCCGTCAGGGGAAACCAGATGACGTCGCCTGCGAGATCGAGACCCTGCCCGGCAGCGAGACGCACCCGTCTGCCCGGCGATGCCTCTGAATCCGCGGCCGACAGCAGGACATTCCTGCTCCGGAAAGCCACCCTTTGGCTCTCCGGGGTCATGCGGGATCCTCACGCCGCAGCATGTCCACCTCCGCGGCGTCGAGGAAAATGCGGGCGCGACAGGCGCTGGCGTGCTGCGTCATCAAACGGCGCGCCTCGATGCGGGCGTCGTCGAGAGCCGCCGCATCGAGCGGCTCCATATGCGGCGTCTCGCCGCGGTCGGTGTCCAGAAAGCAGAAGAAGGTCATGAGGCGCTCACGAGCCTGACAGGCGGGAGTGTGCGGCGGGCGATACCGATCTTTTCCAGCCGCGTGCGCGAGAAATCCGCAGCACGCGATGCCCTGTCATACGCGTGGCTCCGGCGCAGCGCCTTATCCTATGTTAAGACCTGCGTCGTTTTCCGACACAGCTTGGGCGGCGTCACGCAAGGACCACCCAGTCGGAATCACGCAGATACGTGTGCGACGGCAGATTGGCCATGGCACGGAGCCGGTCGATATCGCACAGCCGGATCATCCGGCCGGTCCGCTCGATGATCCCGGCATTGTCCATCTCGCGCAGCTTGCGATTCACATGAACCGGCGACAGCCCCACCAGGTCGCCGATCTGATCCTGGGTCAGCGGCAATTGGAACGCCCCATCCGTGACCAGACCCAGGGCCGCCAGCCGGTCGTGAAGATCGGTCAGCATACCCGCAATCCGGACGCCGCCCTCGCTCTGGCGAATGGCCAGGCTGTCCATCAGGGCGACCCGTTCCTTCTGGGCGCTCAGGAACAAGGAGCTCGCGATCCGGGGATAGCGGACGAACAGGGACATCAGATCGGCGCGCGAGATTTTCCGGACAGCGACAGGCGTCACCGCTGTCAGGCAATCGGCGGCGCGGATGACACAGAGACTGGCCGCGCCGACGAGATCGCGCGGCAGGTGGATCTTGACGATCTGCTGCTTGCCGGAGGTCAGGGGAATGGAGGCGGCGACCCAGCCTTCCACCAGAAGATAAAGATGGATCGGCTCGGCGCCGTCGCGCCGCAGCACATGATCGCGCGGGAACTGCTGAATGGGTCCCAAGGCGCCCGAGAGCGCCTCTTCCTCCTCGGCCGTCAGACGGAAAAACTCCCGGAATCGGTCCTCGAGAAGATCTCCCGGAGGGACGTCGTACGCTGGCGATTCACCCATGTCATCGGGTTCGCCAATAACGGCGGCGCTTGCATTATCGTATGTTAAGCCAAGCCGGATTAGTTGCGGGAAACGCTCTGGATCAGATGGCCTGCCCGGCTCGAGACGTCGCTGTCACGCTCGCTACGGATCAGATGCACATAATCGGCCTCGAAGCCGGCCGCCTGCCTGAGCCCCGGCGCATCCGGAACGGACACGACGCCGCGCTCGAAGGTGGCAAAGCCCTCGGCCCTCATCTGCTGAAGGGTGCGATTGGCGGGAACGGGGGACACGCCGGCCGCGTCCGCGAGACCTGCCTGCGTCAGCGGAAGCGGATAGACATTGTCGACGGCCATCCGATGACGCGGCGCCGGATCAGCAATTCGTAGAAGAGGTGCGCCAGTCGCTCAGGGCCTCGCGACGGCCCTGAGCGACGATCCGGCTGCGAAGCGCGGCGGGATCCGTCATGGTGCTCCACCACAGGGCCATGGTCAGGGTGGACATCTCCGACAGCAGTTCGACGATGTCCGGAACCGGGATGAGCACGCACGTCGTGTCGGTCATGGCGACGATGTCGTGTTCCATGCCCTCGAGGACGAAGACCTCCAGGTCGCAGAGATCCCCAGAGATCATGAAGGCGACGATCTGCCGCGTGCCGTCGCGCAGGGTCTTGGATCGCGTCCCAAACCACCTGGTGATGAGATGGATCTGGCCCGCCTTCTCGCCCTCTGAGAGGATCATCTGCCCCGCAGTGAAAACTTGAGACGGGTATCGCGACAGGGCGTCCACCCAAGGACATTCCGCGGCGCTGAACGCCATATACTGTTCCAGCTACATCCTGAGGGAAGTCATTATCCAGGAGGTCCTGACGGCGTCAGTCGCCGTGACGTCTGGCCGACGGCGAAGACCCTCAGCGGCGTCGACTTACCAGTCTTCGTCTGGGCGCAGAAAAATCTTCAGCGGCGCAGCCGCCTCAACCGCGCCCAGGTCTGTCTATTTTCCGACACTGGAACGCCCAAGACCGCCGCGCCTTAATCGGGCGGAAGCCTGTGCGACAGCAGGTCAGGATCTTCACGCCGTGAGCCGGAAACCCCATCACACTCTCATCCATGGCGCAGATAAAGATCGCCGCGTCCCCGGGCCGCGTCACGCGGCTCCCGCGACGCCATGCCGGACGGCTTCACGCGGCCCACTCGCCACAAAGAGGCTGCTTCGGTCGCATCTCGACGCGCCGCGCCGCAGAACCGTTCGGAAAGACCGGACAGTCTTGATCGCGCAGATCGACCTCACTTTCGAACACGGCGGCCGCCACGCCC
>FTCT01002504.1_pt1 | contig 40026 bp, 33 predicted proteins | sample 1658881 | NCBI WGS metagenome assembly FTCT01 (sample SAMEA3914864, study PRJEB12502) | metagenome | biome: forest; material: soil | place: USA | collected 2012-03-12 | depth 0.3 m | reverse complement strand
GGTCGTGAGCGCCGCGCCCTTGTTGCCGCGCTCTTCCTTGACAACTTGCACCAGCAGGATCTGGCGGCGCTTGATGACTTCCTGGATCTTGTAGCGGCGCATCATGCGCCGGCGCAGCTTGGCCTCTTCGAGCGAGACGCCTTCGTCGTCGTCGTGATCCTCGTCGTGGTCGAGATCGTCGTCGTCGTCCGCCTCGGCCATGATGGCCTGACGGTCGGCGACCGGGATCTGGTAGTAATCCGGGTGGATTTCATTGAAGGCGAGGAAACCGTGCCGGTTTCCGCCGTATTCGATGAAGGCGGCCTGCAGGCTGGGTTCGACCCGGGTCACCTTGGCGAGGTAGATATTCCCTCGCAATTGTTTCCGGCTTAGGCTCTCAAAATCGAATTCTTCAACACGGTTGCCGTTCAGAACGACGACACGGGTCTCTTCCGCGTGCGTCGCGTCGATCAACATATTCTTTGACATTAAAAGTCTCTCCGAAGCGCTCGGACGCGCGGCGGCGCAGATTGTCTCTGCTGCCGGAAAGGCGCGGGCGCTGATAGGGTGATTGCAGGCGTGCGCTCGGCGAACGAAGGGCGCTAACGCCCCTGGTCGCGAATGATCCGTTACGGATGATGGCTGCACAGCCCATGGATTGGTCCAACGCGGTTCGCGCCACAGGGCGCGAAGATAATAGTCGTAACCTGGGGCCGGTCTTCAAAAGCGCCTGGGCCGGAACGACCCTGGTGAAATAAGAGCGGCAAGCCCGGATCACAAGATGCCGTCCAAAACCGGTCGCCGCGGGACTACGCCTGTGCGGGGCCTGTAACATCTGGCTATCCACTGGGCACTTGTCGCCAAATCGGGGCGGGCGTCAATCGAATTTTTCGCTTAATCGTTTGATTACGATTATGTGTTCAAAGGACGGCTCGCCTTTTAACCTTTTGATAATCCAAAGGGTTAATCGCTAATTCACCACGCCGTTTAATCATAAATCCACCCTGATCATGCATACTGCACTTTACAAAGCGTCATTGGACTTCATAAGACGCGTGATGTGTGGAGCTGAGAATGACCCTGCGGGTTTCCGTTGTGGCCGGAGCGAGTAAGGTGTGGCGCGTAGGTTTTGCCGCGAGTGCAATCTGTCTGATGGCCATGGCCGGCCAGCCCGCGTTCGCCGCGGCGAAGAAGGCCTCTGCCGATGCCTCGGGTGATGTGACGCGCGTGCGCCTGGGTGGCGACACGTCCCAGACTCGCATCGTCATCGAGCTCGATAAGTCCACCGCCGGTCAGCTGACCACGGGCGACGACACCAAAAATGCCGTCATTTCGCTATCGGACGTGCAGCTCGACCGTAACCTGTCCGGTGGCGGGCAGGGGCTGGTCGCCGGCTGGCACCTGGAAAGCCTGGCGGGCAATGTTCGCCTGAAAATCGATTACAAGTCGGGCGCCAAGATCTATCGCCGCTTCCTGCTGCCGCCGGCGGATGGCGTGTCGGTCTATCGCTACGTCGTCGATATCGTCCCGGCCGCCGCGGCGCCGGAAGCGCCGGACGCCGCCTCGCAACTGCTGGCGCCGATCATGACGCAGACCTCGGATACCACCGACGCCTCGGTGGCCAAGGCGACCGATACGCCGATCAGCCTGCGTCAGCGCGCCAAGAAGATCATCATCGTCGACGCCGGTCACGGCGGCAAGGACCCCGGTGCCCACGGCGCCAATGCCCTGGAAAAAGACTGCAACCTGGCGGAAGCCAAGGCGCTGCGTGACGCGCTGGAAAAGACCGGCCGCTACAAGGTCATCATGACCCGCGATACCGACAGCTTCGTCGACCTGGCCGGCCGCGTGCGCATCGCCCGCACCGCCAATGCCGACCTGTTCATCTCGCTGCACTCGGATTCGGGCGGCGACGGCTCGACCTCGGGCGCCTCTATCTACACCCTGTCGGATTCGGGCACCGAACGCGCCGCCAAGAAGGCCATGGTCAAGGGCGACTGGTCGCTGGCCGACGTGTCGTCGCCGGATCAGACCGTTCAGCGCATCCTGGTCGATCTGACCCAGCGCGCCACCAAGAACCGCTCGGCGACCTTCGCCCAGCTGGTCATGGACCATATCGGCGACTCGACGCCGCTGCTGAAGGCCAATCTGCGCCAGGCCGGCTTCGTCGTCCTGCTGGCCCCGGACGTCCCGGCCGTGCTGCTGGAAATGGGCTATATCAACAATAACCACGACGAGCGCATGCTGACCGATCCGCATCACCGCGAAGTCATGGCGTCGCAGATCACCTCGGCGATCGACCAGTATTTCGACAATTCGACGCGCTACGCCTCGCTGGCCGGCCTGCCGTAGTCGATCCCAAATCCCACGCTATTGAACGCACGCACCGACCCCGGCGCGTGCGTTTTGCTTTTCGAGCCACGCCTTCCGCGCATTTAAGGCGAATTTTTGCGCGAGTGGCTTTGCCTGGTGCGCGAATTAAGCCACACTCGCCTGTCGCGTATGAAATTTCACCGAATGGCTTTGCCAAGGTCTGTGCCTTTGGTAAAGGGTGAAGCCTGAGGAACGAAGAGCGGGTTATGGTGAAATCGTCTGAGCGTTGGTTTGCCATGGCCGGCGTGGTCCTCATGACCGCCGTGGCGATCGCCGGATTCGCCGTGGCCCTTTATGCCGCGTGGCTGTTCCACGACATGCCGGACGGTTCCGAGCTGGCCGACTACCACCTGGCGACCTCGGCGCGGGTGTTCGCCTGGGACGGCACGCTGATCGGGCAGTACGGCCAGGAACGCCGCATCTACGTCCCCTATGACCGCATTCCGCCGCGCCTAGCCGAGGCCTTCCTCGCCGCCGAAGACCGCAGCTTCTTCCAGCATAACGGCGTCGACCTGTCGGGCATGAGCCGGGCGATGGGCAAGAACGCCATCAACTTCTTCATGGGCCGTCGCTTCGAAGGCGGTTCGACCATCACCCAGCAGGTCGCCAAGAACCTGCTGCTCAACAACGAACGCACCGTCGGCCGCAAGCTCAAGGAAGTCATCCTGGCGCGGCGGCTGGAAAATTCGCTGTCCAAGTCGCAGATCCTCGAGCTCTATCTCAACGACATCTATCTCGGCTATCGCTCCTATGGCGTGGGCGCCGCCGCCTACAACTATTTCGGCAAGTCGGTTGATGAGTTGAGCCTGGCGCAGATGGCCTATCTCGGCGCCCTGCCCAAGGGGCCGGAAAACTACCGTCCGTCGAACCACAAGGAACAGGCGATGACCCGGCGCAACTGGGTGCTCGGCGAAATGGCCAAGGACGGCTTCTGCACCCGCGCCGAGGCCGAAGCGGCGATGAAGGAAGACCTGGTCATCCAGTCGACGCCAGAACGCGCCAAGTACCGCGACGCCGACTTCTTCGTCTCCGAAGTCGAGCGCCGTGCCAAGAACCTGTTCACCGACCACGACGCCATCTACACCCAGGGCTACTATATCAAAACGACCCTGGACGCGCGCCTGCAGACCATCGGCCGCGAAGCGCTGATGGACGGACTCGAATCCTACGACCGCCGCCATGGCTGGCGCGGCGGCTTCGACCACGCCCCGGTCGACGGCGACTGGCAGACGGTCGCCCAGCAGCACGAAGCGCCGTCGGAGCGTCCCGACTGGATCCAGGCCATTGTCACCGACGGCGGCAAGGGCTCCGTCAGCGTCACCACGCTCAACGGTGACAAAGGCCATATCGACCCGGTCGATGTCGCCTGGGCCAATGCGGGCAAGGGGTTGAAGGAAGGCGACCTGGTCTTCGTCGCCCCCGATAGCGGCACCGGCGGCTTCAAGCTGAAGCAGATCCCGGCGGTCAACGGCGCCCTGGTGGCCATCGATCCCTATTCGGGCCGCATCGAGGCCATGGTCGGCGGCTATTCCTATTCTTTGTCTAAGTTCAATCGCGCGACGCAAGCCTATCGTCAGCCCGGCTCGTCGATCAAGCCGTTCGTCTATTCGGTGGCGCTGGAAGGCGACGTCACCCCGGCGACGATCGTCGATGACTCGCCCGTGTCGCTGGTCGGCGGCGACGGCAAGATGTGGAACCCGGAAAACTACGAGCACGACTATCTGGGCCCGCAGCCGATCCGCAAGGGTATCGAGCTGTCGCGCAACACCATGACCGTGCACCTGGCCGAAAAGGTCGGCATCAAGCCGATCGTGCAAAAGATCATGGACTGGGGCATTGCCGACAACCTGCCGCCGGAACTGTCGATGGTGCTGGGCGCCGGCGAAGTCGCGCCTTATCGCCTGGCGTCGGGCTATTCGATGTTTGTCAACGGCGGCCGCAAGATCAAGCCGCACCTGATCGAAGAGGTCCTCGATCGCAATGGCGACATCAAGTACAAGGCCGACGAGCGCAATTGCGGCTCGCAATGCACAGCGGCCTTCGACGGTCTGGAAAGCCCACGCTTGCAGCCCCAAGGCGATCAGGCGATGGATCCGATCACCGCCTATCAGATGAACACCTTCCTGCAGGGCGTGACCATCCGCGGCACCGCCGCCGCCGCCGGCCGCGTCATTCCGTTCCCCATCGGCGGCAAGACCGGCACGACCAACGAATTCCGCTCGGCCTGGTTCATGGGCTTCTCTTCGGAGCTGGTGGTCGGCGTCTTCGTCGGCTTCGACGACAACCGCTCGCTGGGCGACCACGAGACCGGCGCCGTCGCCGCCCTGCCGATCTGGATTCAGTTCATGCAGAAGGCCTACAAGGACCACACGCCGCGCGACTTCGTCAAACCCAACGGCATCGAATACGCATCGGTGCGTGGGGTGATGGAAGCCTTCAAGCCGGGCACCGTGCCGCAGGTCCAGGACAGCGGCCCGTCAGCCCCGGCCGATACCGCCAAGCCGTATCTTTCGACCTGGAAGGATAACGGCGAGGAGGAGGAGGGCCAGATGCCGAACGGCCAGCCGGCGCCGCAACCCAAGCCCGACGACGGCCAATAGCCGCTTGCTTTCTTGTGCGAGCCCGACTAAATCGCTGCTCCCCATTTAGGAACCTACCCCATGCGTTTGGATATCGAGAGCAGTGCCTCCGAGATCGAGCAGTCCATCGGTCTGCTCAGGAGGCGTCTTTGACTGGGATGTCGCTCTAAGACGTCTCGATGAACTCAATGCCCGCGTCGAAGACCCGACGCTGTGGGACAATCCCGAAAAGGCCCAGGCGATCAACCGCGAGCGCTCGAAACTCGGCGGCAGCATCGACGCCGTCAAGGCGCTGGAGAAAGACCTCAAGGACGCCATCGAATTCGCCGAACTCGGCGACATGGAAGGCGACGAAAGCCTGATCGAGGAAGCCCGCGCCATGCTCAAGGGCTTAAAGGCTCGCGCCGATCGCGCCGAGCTCGAAGCGCTGCTGTCGGGGGAAGCCGACGGCAATGACGCCTACATGGAAATCAATTCCGGCGCCGGCGGCACCGAGTCCAACGACTGGGCGGGCATCCTGCTGCGCATGTATACGCGCTGGGCCACCGCCCACGGCATGACGGTCGATGTCGAAGAAGAAACCGGCGGCGAACAGGCCGGTATCAAGTCGGTGACGCTGAAGATTTCGGGCGAAAACGCCTATGGCTGGCTGAAGACCGAAGCCGGTGTGCACCGTCTGGTGCGCATCTCGCCGTTTGATTCCAATGCCCGCCGCCACACTTCATTTGCCTCGGTCTGGGTCTATCCGGTCGTTGACGACACCATCGTCATCGACATCAATCCGGCCGATGTACGCACCGACACCTACCGCGCCTCGGGCGCCGGCGGCCAGCACATCAACAAGACCGACTCGGCGGTGCGCCTGACCCACCTTCCGACCGGCATCGCGGTCGCCTGTCAGGCCGGCCGCTCGCAGCACGCCAACCGCGACGAAGCGTGGAAGATGCTGCGCGCGCGCCTCTATGAGATGGAATTGCAGAGGCGCGAGGAAGCCAAGGCGGCACTTGAGGACAGCAAGACCGACATCGGCTGGGGCCACCAGATCCGGTCCTACGTTCTGCAGCCCTATCAGATGGTCAAGGACCTGCGTACCGAGGTCGAAACCTCTGATACCCAGGGCGTGCTCGACGGCGATCTCGATCCGTTCATGGCGGCGTCGCTGGCCCAGCGCGTCGGCGCCACGCGGGATGCGGTCGAAGGCTAAAGATTAGCCACGAAAAACGCGAAAAGCACGAACGCAGTCGTTTGCCACGTTCGTGCTTTTCGTGTTTTTCGTGGTAAAAAATCCTACCCCTCACTGACCTGCTTGGCGACCTCGATCGGTTTGCGCCGGCCCTTTTTCAGCGTCACCACGGAGCCCATATAGCGGGCATAGACCTGGGTGAATTCGGCGCCGAGATAGAAGATCTGCGTCGAATAGTAGAGCCAGACCATGCTGACGATGACCGAGCCGGCCACCCCATAGGTCGTGCCGAGCGAGCTGTGGCGCAGATATTCGCCGATCAGCACCTTGCCGAGCGTGAACAGCAGCGCCGTCATGCCGGCGCCGATCCACACATCGCGCCAGCGAATGTGCACGTCGGGCAGGATGTTGAAGATCATGGCGAACAAAGCGGTTATAACGACAAACGACACCACGAAATTGGCCGTATGCAGCGCCACATAGGGTGCCACGCCGGAAAAGCGCGCGGCGATCAGGCTGAGCACGGCCGAGACGACCATGGCGGCGATCAGCAGCACGCCGACCGCCAGGATCAGGCCGAACGACATCAGGCGCTTGCGGATAAAGCCGTGCGGCTTGCCCTGGACGTCCCAGATGGTGTTGAGCGCGTCCTGAAGCTGGGCGAAAAAGCCGGTCGAGGACACCAGAAGGATCAGTATACCGGCGACTGTCGCCGTGACGCTGCCGCGGAGCGAATGCGAGCTGGTGACGACGTCCTGGATGGCTTCGGCGGCGGCGGGGCCTACGAGGCGGCGGATTTCGGCGAAGACGTAGTGGCCGACAATATCCTGACCGAAAACAATGGCCGCGACCGCTAGGCCGATCAGCACCAGAGGCCCGATCGACAGCATCGAATAGAAGGCCAGCGCCGCGCCCAAAGCCGGCACCTTGTCCGTATTGGCCTCGCGCAGGGTCTCTACGAAGATTGCGCGTAGCGCAGTCCAGGTCAGGGGCGGACGGGGGTGGGCGGCGGTCTGGATCATGGTTGGATGAAGTGAAATTATCGTCACAACTCGCGCCCGTTCGGCTCAATAAGCAATGGGGAAGGCATGAGCGTTCTACGTGAGCCTACGAAAAAGCCGACGGTTTGACCCGCCGGCTTTCGTGGAGACTGGTTCGGAACTCGGGCTTAGACCGACTTGAGGTCGGACAAGGCGCTCATGTCGTAGGTGCCAAGCGCGGGCGAGCCGGCATTGACCGGCGCGGCGGGCGCCGAGGGCGACGGCGACACGGCCGGCTGAGCCGGGCGGGTCTGCAGGCAGCGGCCCTGGAAGTAGGCGCCGACGTCGATCGAAATCTGTTCGTGGGTGATGTCGCCTTCGACATAGGCCGTGGCGTTGAGCTTGATCTGCGAGCCCTTGATCGAGCCGACGACGCGGCCGCGGATCTCGATGGTTTCGGCCTCGACCTTGCCTTCGATATTGCCGGCTTCACCGACCGTCAGGTGGGTGACCTTGACGTCGCCATGGACGGTGCCTTCCAGCACCAGGTCGCCCTGGCCGGAGACATTGCCTTCGACGACGATGCCGGCGCCGAGCGACGACATGCCGCGCGTGCTGGTGGCACGGGCCGAGGCCTGCGGTGTCTTGCTGAGGTTGACCGAAGGGGCGTCGACGTCCAGCGGGGGCGGGGCGGCGGGGGCTTCGGAACGCGAAGTCGATTTGCTAGTTTTGTTGAACATAGTCTCCTGCCTTCAAAAAGCGTGCGGGGTTTTGCGGGCGGCCGTTGATCCACACTTCGTAGTGAAGGTGGGTCCCGGTCGAACGTCCGGTGTTGCCCATCGAGGCGATGCGCTGGTCGACAGCGACACGCTGGCCAGGATGGACGATGTAGGAAGCGAGGTGGGCATAGCGCGTCTTGAAGCCGTTGCCGTGGTCGATTTCAACGACGTTGCCGTAGCCGGTACGGATACCGACATAGGACACGATGCCCGGGGCGGTGGCGTAGATCGGCGTCAGATAGGCGCCGGCGAAGTCCTGACCTTCGTGGAAGCGCGGGGCGTGGTTGAATGGGTCGAAGCGGACGCCGAAGCCCGAGGTTTCACGCGTGCCGTTGGTCGGGCGGCCGAACGGGATGCGTTCGACGTTGGTTTGCAGGCCGCGCATGTCAGACAGATCGGTGGCGGCATTGTGGACGCGTTCGGCGAAGTCTTCGTCGACGCCCAGCATGTCGGCCAGTTGCTTGGTGTCCTTGGCCTGGGTCAGCGGCGAACCGTCGCCATTGCCCGAGAAGGCTTCCGGATTGAGGCCGGCCATGCGGAAGGCCAGGCGCAGCCGTTCGGCGCGTGACTTGGCCAGCACTTCGGCTTCGGAGACCATGCGCTCCTGTTCGGCGCGGACCGAGAAGATGCGGTCCATCGGTGGCAGGGTGTCGTCGATCGGCTGCGGCGCCAGTGCCGCGGCGGCGCCCGGGACGCCCTTGAAATCCTTGAGGATGCTGATCAGCGCATTGTGGCGCTTTTCAACCGTGTCGGCCAGCTGGTCGAGCGAGCCCGAAGTCTCGGTGATGTGTTGCGTGGCGATGTCGAGGCGGGCTTGACGATCCGCGACCCAGCGTTCGGACTGCGCCTTCATCATGCGCACTTCGCTTTCGGCGGCGGTGCCTTGCGAGGCGGCAAAGAACAGGGTGAAACCGGTCGATACGGCCAGCCAGAAGAAGCCGGCGCAGACGAGCAGCGCGATAACGAACTGTTTTCCCGGGCTTAAAATGAAGCCGCGCGTCTCGCCATGGGTACGGATATACAGGTGCCGCTCTGGAAAGAGCTGCTCCATCCAGTTGCCCATGTGATCAGACGTTGTTTTACGCATCACCGCCAACACCGTAACCTTCTATTAACACTATGCCGTTGAGACGAAATCTGTGCAAGTTCATTATCGCGCGCTTACAAAACCGTGCGATTCGCGTGATGCAAAGCGTTGCAAAAACACGGACTTACGGCCTCCCAAGCTGATTCGGTCATCCCCGGCTGTCCCATTTTGACGGTACCGGATCACGCCAATTCAAGATTGGTGCCGCTGCCGCGTGTGCGCCACGGGGCGGCTTTCACCCTTTACGGGAAATTCCCATTACGGGAACATGTTGACGCTTTTGTCTCAGCGGGGTCAGGTTTTTACCCAACCAGCGCCCTCAATGTGGTGAGGACGTCACTGACATGACCTTTTGTGCGGACCTTGCGCCACTCCGCCCGAACCTTGCCATCGGGGTCGATGAGGAAGGTAGAGCGGTCGGTACCGAGGTAGGTGCGGCCGTAGAGGCTTTTCTCGCCCCACGACCCGAAAGCATCGATCGTAGAGGTCGTTTCATCAGATAATAACGGCATTTTCAGGCCGTATTTGTGGATAAATTTGGCGTGGTCCTTCAGGCTGTCCTTCGACAGGCCGAAAAGCTTCGCGCCCAACGCGGTAAAATCGGGCAGGGCGGCCGAGAAATCCTGGTTTTCCTGGGTGCAGGTCGGGGTGTCGTCGGTCGGATAGAGGAATAGCACGGTCCAGTGCCCATTCAGGTCCCGCAATGACACAGTGCCGCCGTCCGACGACGGCAGATCAAAGTCCGGCGCGGCATAGGGCGCGAATTCGGGCTTTGCGGCCACTTTTTTCGGGGTCGTCTTTTTGGGTTCGGCAGCCGGTTTGGCCATGACATCGCCTTGCTTGCGTGGTTTGGTGAGAAAAATGTCTGATATGTGCGTTTTTTAACGCCGTTTTGTCAGCCAGCCTTTATAAACACCGTCGCTGCACGGGCGCGCAAGGGCTGCGCTGCCCGCCGTGGCGTTTTTGCCGTAATCCGAACCCGCTCTTGAAACCCATTTTCGACACGATCCGTAAGCGCATTCGACTGTTCCTTGCCGGCTGGATCGTGGTCATGGTCCTGGCGGTGGGTATCCGGGTGCACGATGCGCCCATTCGCATGGACGGCATGCGCACCATCCTGGCGTCGCGGATCCAGAGCGCCCTGCCGCATACCCATGCCACGATCGGTCATGTCGACTTCATGTGGTTCTCGGCCTCGAAGGCGCTGGGCTTTCGCTTGAGCGACGTGCGCATCGTCGACGCCCGCGGCCGTGACATCGCCCACGCTGGCCGCGTCGAAATCGCCTTGGCCGCCGACAGCCTGCTCTTGCTGCATTTCTCGCCGGCGCGTGTAACCGCCCAGGACTTCTTCGTTGCCGCCTCGGTGTCCAAGGAAGGCCGTTACGACCTGGGCTACGACGCCCACGGTGCGCCAGGGACGACCGACCTGTCGCTCGAAGCCTTTTTCGACGACCTGACGGGACGCGAGCGGCTGAACCGGCCGCTCAGCTTCACGCGTCAGGTCCGCCTGGTCAATGGCGACCTGCGCCTGGTTGAGGAGGGCGGCGGGCTCGACTGGACGGCGCACGCCGCGATCATCGATTTTCAGAAGCTGCACAATCGCCTCAAGGCCCGCATCGATCTGGCCGTCGACAGCGGCGGCACGCGCGCGGCACTGAAGGCCTCGGCCGATGCCGATGTTGGCCTGAAATCAGCGGCGATCATGGCCGATATCGACCATCTGGTGCCGGCGCGCCTGTTCCCGGCCATGGGCGTGACCCGCGTCCTGTCCACCATTGACGCGCCCGTCGGCGGCCTGGCCCGCGTCGACTATAGCTCAGGTGTCGGCTTCACCGGCGGCTCGATCGACCTGACCATGGGGGCTGGCCATGCCGATTTCGGCCATATCCGCCAGGATTTCCAGGGCGCCAATGTCACGGCCAGCTATGACGCCCGTTCGCGCACCATCGTCTTCCAGAAGCTGCTGCTGAAGGCGCACCTGGTCGATGCCGATCTGCGCGGCGCCATGCATATCACCCCGGAGGACGGCAAGCGCGGCCAGCCGTTGCAGCTTGACTTCGACGTTGCCGGGCCCCGCGTCACCGGCATGCTGGCCGACGACTTCGCGCCCCAGACCCTGACCGACGTTCACTACCGCGGCTCCTACGTGCCGGCCGAGCGCGCCCTGCGCTTTGCCTCGGCGACCAGCAAGCTCAATGGCGCCCCGCTGGAGGCCGCGGGCCTGTTGTATACCGACGACAAGGGCCAACTGGGCGCCGACCTGACCGCAAAGATCAAGGGCCGCTTCACCAAGGACGAGGTCTTCGCCTTTTGGCCGCAGGACCTGGCCCACCCGCTGCGCGACGACCTGATCAAGCGCATCGACGGCGGCGATTTCGCCAATGCCGACTACAAGATGAAGGTCAAGCCGGGTGATTTCGGTCATTTGACCAACGACAATCTGCGCCTCGACTTCGACTTCAAGAACGCCACCGTCGAGATCGAAAAGCGCCTGCAGAATATTACCCAGTTGGCCGGCCACGGCACGCTGGAAGGCGACAGCTTCAATATGAGCTTCAACACCGGCCGTCTGGTCAATGTTGACCTGATCAAGGGCTCGCTGTCGGTGCCGGACTTCCACAATCATCAGCAGAAGGTCCACATCACCGCCGACGCGCGCTCCGACGTGCCGTCGGTCATCGAGGCCATCGATCCGCTGACCTTGGGCGAACTGGCGAAGCACGGTCTCAATCGCGACCGTTTGTCCGGCAATGCCACGGGTCATGTCGAGATCACCTTCCCGACCTACCAGAAGATCGACGAGCATTCGATCGGCGTCGTCTTTACCGGCCACGTCGACGACGGCGCCTTCAAGCAGGCGGCGCTCGGCTGGGACCTCAGCCAGGGTGATGTCGTCGTCACCGGCGATCTGCAGGCCAACAAGCTCGATATCCGCGGCCCCGGCAAGCTTGGCCCCTATACCGGCGACATCGACTACGCCACCCAGATGAACCCAAAGACGCAGCTGATCACCTTCGGTGGCAGCTTCAACGCGGCGCAGTTCGGTGGCAGCCCGCGCGTGCCGGTGCCGATCAAGGGCCAGTTCACCGTCGTCGGCACGCACGGCTCAGGCAATATTGACGCCGCCATCTTCAAGGGCACGGTCGACTGGTCCGGCGCCGAGACACGGCCGACCCAGGTCAATATCAACGGCTTCACGCTCAGCGACGGCATGGAAGACCAGGGCCTGCCTATCTTCGACCATCTGAAACGCGAGCTGCCGACCAAGATCACCCTGCTGCGCTCCGGAGAAATCTGGGCCGGCGAAGTCGAGGCTGAAGCTCTGTCGGGTGACGTCGCCTATATCGAGGGCGAACGCCCGCGCATGGTCTATAAGGCGATCATCACGCCGGACGAGGCGCGCGAACTTGGCTATGGCGGCCTGCCGATGTTCAGCGTGCCGCGCCACCTGACCGTCAATATCGCGCTCGACAGCCAGTCACGCGAAGCCGAAATCAAGCTTGATCAGATCAATGCCACGCTCGGCTGGTCGCCCATCCCCGGCAGCGACGAACTCGAACGCCGTCTGCGCAGCGAGCTCCTGCCCGACGATTGGGCGACGCTGGGCCTGCCCAAGGCGTTCTTCCGCCCCAAGGCGCCGCTCGAGGTCACCGCTCTGTGGTCGCAGAACGACGAGAAACTCAGCGGTCACGCCGAGGTCGCCGGCCAAACCGTGACGTTCGAGATGCCGATCCAGCGCAAGAACGCAGTCCCCGTTCAGGGCGAGAACGGCTATTACCTCCAGGTCAAGGGCACGGTCGACGACGGCGTGTTAAGCCAGTTGGGCTATACCCAGACCCCGGTGCGCGTTTCCGGTCCGACCGACGTCGTGCTGCGGCTTTACAATGTGCCGGGTCAGCCGGCCGGCGTGGTCAATATTGACGCCACCCGAACGCAACTCGGCGTCGTCGCCACCGACTGGAAGAAGCCCGCGGGTGAGGCGGCCTCATTCGCCGTCTCCTTCGACGATCAGGGCGCGGCGCATGGTTTGAACCTGTCGCGCATCTACGGCACGGGTGATCACGTTCAGATCGACGGCCGCGCCTCGTTCTCGGAAAAGGGCGACCTGCAGTTCGCCGATTTCGACAAGATTTACCTGAAGGATTTCATCGACGTATCCTTCAAATATTACGACCTGCCCGATCAGGCGCGCCGCGTCGTAGCGCTGAGTGGCCAGCAGCTCGACCTGCGCCCATGGCTGCAGGCCAAGCCGTCGGACGCCGCCGATACCGGCAATGCCGCGCCGGCGCAGGTGGCTCAGGCGGAAGCGCCGCGGTCAACCCACGTCGTCGTCGATCTCGGCCGGTTGCAGACCTCGGCCGAGGGCGCCTTTACCGACCTGAAGCTCGACGTCAACTGGGACGGCAAGAACGGCTTCGACGGCCAGGGAACAGGGCATACGCTGTCGGGCGCGCCGATGTCGCTGCTGGTGCGCGGCGAGGGCGGCTATAGCGTCTTTCGTATGAAGACCAACGACCTCGGCGACGTCGTGCGCACGGCGACCGGCGTCGCCAATTTAAGTGGCGGCCACGCCGAGCTGGCCGGCGTTTTCATGGACGGCCAGGTCGATGCCACGCTGTCGGGGAAGGCCATTCGCGTCAAGCAGGTGCCGGCCATGGCGCAACTGTTGACTGTGGCGACGCTGACCGGCCTGTCGGATACGCTGAACGGCGACGGTATCGGCTTTACCGACTTCAACGTGCCGGTGCGTTATCGCGACAAGGTGCTGTTCATCCGCGACGGCTACGTCAAGGGCAAGGGCCTGGGCATGGACGTGTGGGGCACGACCAATCTCGACAGCAAGGTCTTGGATTTCAGCGGCACGCTGATCCCGGCCTACAGCGTCAACTCGATCTTCGGTGACCTGCCTTCGAATGGTCTCGGCCTCGTCGGCATCAAGTACCAGCTGGCCGGGACCTATGCGGCGCCGCGCGCCCTGGTCAATCCGTTGTCGATCATGATGCCGGGCTTCATGAAGGTGTGGGAAAACCAGGAAACGCACCGTGATGCCATCGCCGCGCTCAACCTGCCCAAGGCCAAGGAACAGCTGGCGCAACTTCACGCCGACCCGGCCGACCACGGCCAGAACTAGTTCGCCGACGAATGGCGATGCCGCCGATTTGTTGCGCGGATAGCGATCATCCTGTGCTATTGGATAGCTGACGGGCGCCTAGCGCCGTTCGTCCGGTATGGGCGCGGTCCTGCCTTGCAGGCGCGACACACCCTATCCCCGGGAAAGGGGCTCTACGACAATCGACCCATCCTATTTCGGCCTCGCGGTTCGCGAGCGCCGTCGGCTGAACCTTCACCCCTGGGGGTGTCGGTATTTTTTATGGAAAACAGACCATGGCCGTCATCACATCCATTGCTGAAACCGCACGCGTCGTACCCGTCGTCGCCTTATCGCCCACCGTGGAATTCGAGATCAAACGCCGGTTGAAGCTCTGGGTCGTTTTGCGGGACAACGTCTATAGCGGCAGCTTTCCGGAGCAGGAGGGGGCCGTGCAGGCCGCCGACAGGGAAATCAAAGCCATCATAAGAGCCGGTGGCAAGGCGCAAATGCGCCCCGACGACGCGATCTAGCGGCGCATTCCCGAACACCCTGACTTGGAGAAGATGAATGGCTGAAGTCGATAATAACTGGTCGGCGGAATATACCGCCTACAGGCTCACCGTCGAGGTGATGAAAAATGAAACGGATATCATCAAAGACGCCAAGACCGACCAATCCGAACGGCAATACCTGCTCGACACCTATGCCGAGTGCCTCGCCGCGGTGCAGGGCAAGCGCCAGATCGCGAAGACCTTTGTGCGGGCCGGTTAGACCGGCCTCACCAGCAGGATTTTCTTCTTGCCCTGAGATACCTTGATGACGCCGTCGGCCGTGACGTCCTGCGGACCGACCAACTGATTGCCGTCATTGATCTGGACGTCATTGACGCGCAGGCCGCCGCCCTGGGCTAGGCGCCGGGCCTCGCCGTTGGACGCTGTAAGCCCGATACGCGTCGCCAAAGCCGCCAGCATAATGCCGTCCGCCAGCTCCGCCGCGGGGATTTCGACCGTCGGCAGATCGGCCGAGACCACGCCCTGCTCGAAGGCCTTCTGCGCCGTGTCGCGCGCCGTCTGGGCAGCATCTGCGCCGTGCAGCATGCGCGTCGCCTCGTCGGCCAGGACCTTCTTGGCGTCATTGATTTCCGAGCCTTGCAGGGCTTCCAGGCGCGCGATCTCGTCGAGCGGCAGCTCGGTGAACAGGCGCAGGAAGCGGCCGACGTCGCGGTCCTCGGCATTGCGCCAGTACTGCCAGTAGTCGTAAGGGCTGAGCATATCGGCATTGAGCCACACCGCGCCCGAGGCCGTCTTGCCCATCTTGGCGCCAGACGCCGTCGTCAGCAGCGGCGTCGTCAGGCCGAAGGCGGCCGAATTGCACATCCGCCGCGTCAACTCGACGCCGTTGACGATATTGCCCCACTGGTCCGAGCCGCCCATCTGCAGCACGCAGTTCTGGCGCAGGTTGAGCTCACGGAAATCGACCGCCTGCATCAGCATGTAGTTGAATTCGAGGAAGGTCAGGGGCTGTTCGCGCTCCAGCCGCAGCTTGACCGAATCGAAGGTCATCATGCGGTTGATGGTGAAGTGCGTACCAAAGGTGCGCAGGAATTCGATATAGCCGTAACCCGACAGCCAGTCGTCATTATTGACCATGATGGCGGCATTGGCGCCTTCATCGAAATTGACAAATTTCGTGAAGACCTGACGGATACTGTTGAGGTTTTCGTCGATCTTGGCGTCGTCGAGCAGCTGCCGCGACTGGTCCTTGCCCGACGGATCGCCGACCTTGGTGGTGCCGCCGCCCATCAGGACGATCGGCTTGTGCCCGGTCTTCTGCAGCCAGCGCAGCATCATGATCTGGACGAGCGACCCGGCGTGCAGCGAGGGGGCCGTGGCATCGAAGCCGATATAGGCGGTGATCATGCCGGCCTTGGCCAAGGCATCGAGCGCCTCGCCGTCGGTGCATTGGTGGATGAAGCCGCGCGCTTGCAGGGTGCGCAGGAAATCGGATTGGAAGCTGGGCTCGGTCATGATCGGTCGAATGTCTGGAGAAAAGGCGCGTTTCCTGTGACCCGAACACGGGGCCGGCGTCAAGCAAAACCGGCCAGAAGGACCCGCGAGGCTATAGCGCGGGCGGTGCAATCTGCTATCGTCCAGCCTGTTATCGTCGCCGTCAACGGAGGATGCCATGAAGGTTTTGGGCTTTATGACCGGCACGTCGCTCGACGGCGTCGACATGGCGGTGCTCGACAGCGACGGCGAGGCGCAACTGAGTTTCGGACCCTGGGCCGAAAAGCCGATGCCGAAAGCGGCGCGCAGTGTGCTGGAAGACACTATCAAGGCGGCGCTGGCGTGGCCGCGCGGTGCAGAGGAGCCGGCGATCTTCGCCGAGGCGCGGCGGGTCATCGTCGACACCCATCTTGAAGCAATGGATCTGTTCCTGCGTGATAATGGTTTGAAATTGGCCGATTTCGACGCACTCGGTGCTCACGGCCAGACCGTGCTGCATGAGCGCCCGAAGGCCGGCGTGCCCGGCCGCACCGTGCAACTGTTCGACGGCCAGCGTTTCGCCGACGAGACCGGCGTCACCGTCGTTTGCGACTTCCGCCAGGCCGACATTGCTGCGGGCGGCGAGGCAGCACCTTTGGCCCCGGTGTACCATCGCGCCCTGGTACAATCGGCGGGATTGGCGCTGCCGGTCGTCGTCGTCAATCTGGGCGGCGTCGCCAATATCACCGTGATCGAAGCCGACGGCGGCCTGACCGCGCTCGATACCGGTCCGGCCAACGGACTGATGGACCAATGGATGCGTCAGCACGGCCACGGCGATTTCGACCACGAAGGCCGCATTGCCGCCTCAGGCCAGGCCGATGCGGGGATTGTCACCGCCTATATGGGCCATCCCTATTTCTCAGCGTCGGCGCCGAAGTCTTTGGATCGCTATGATTTTACGCTGTCGCCGGTGCAGGAGCTGGCGTTCAATGATGGCATGGCGACCCTGTCGGCCTTCACCCTGCAAAGCTTGCTGGCTGGGGTTCGTTTGACCGGCGCGCGGCCGAAGACCGTGGTGCTGGCCGGTGGCGGGCGGCACAATGCCCATCTGGTCAACCAGATCAAGGCGGCCCTGGCGCCGACACGCGTCGTGCTGGCCGAGGATCTGGGCTGGCGCGGCGGCGCGGTCGAGGCCGAGGCTTTCGCCTATATGGCCATTCGGGCGCTGCGTGGCCTGCCGATTTCCTTCCCGGGCACGACGGGGGTCAAGGCGCCGCTGACCGGTGGACAGGTCTATACGGCGGGTGGGAGGCGCGAGACGGCTTAAGGCAGCCAATTCTGCCAGGCAGGCCAGGCTTCAACCAGCGCTGCCAGCGCCTCATAGCCGGCGGCATTGGGGTGAGCGCCATCGCCGGCGGCGACTTCGTGCATCCAGGCGGCGTTGGCTGCCAGGGTGTCGAAGACCGGCAGGTACGGCACGTCAATATCCCGGCACAAGCTATTCAATTGCTTGCACAAAGGACCGATGCGGTCGTTCAGCTCCGGCTCTGAGGTCGGTGGCGGACCGACCATCAGCGTCGGCAGCCATTCCTTGGCTTCCGACAAGATGGTGCGAGCATTGACCAAGGTCTCTGTCTCTGCGATGCGCCGCGTGCCCGGTGTTTCACAAACGCAGTCATTGACGCCGAAGGAAAACACCAGACCGCAAGCCATATCGGCCGGCAGCCGTTCACGCGCCTCCCGCTGCCAGCGCGCGGCGATATCGGCGCTGGTATTGCGGCGAACGCCCAGATTGTAAAGTGTGACCTCATGCCCGCGCCGGCGCGCGCTGGAGCAGACGCGCCCGACCCAGCCGAGGCAGGCATCGTCGCCCGTGCCGTTGACAAAGCTGTCGCCGATAAAACCGATGCGCATGGGCTAAATGACGTCCGGGTCTTAAAACGGGCAAAACGGCCCGTTGGACCGTTTTGCTTACACTTACAAAAGCTTGGTCGAAAGACCTGATCTAAAACGCGACGTCGATCGTGGCGCGGCGGTTGGCGGGCTCGCGCACGCCGTCCTTGGTCGGCACGGCGAGGTCGTTTTCGCCCTTCCAGTCCAGAGTCACGATCTTCTTGTCGACGCCGTCGGCGACCAGGGCCTTGGCAGTCGACCGGGCGCGGCGGGCCGACAGCTTCAGGTTATAGGCCTTCGAGCCCGAGGTGTCGGTGTAACCCGTGACGGCGACCTTGCCGGCCTTGTTGCCGGTGGCGTAGTCAGCGGCAGCCTGAACCACGGCCTTGGCGTCGGCCGTCAGGCTCGAATGGTTGAAGCGGAAATAGACGACAAAGGTCTTGGCGGCCGGAGCCTGTGGCGTCGCGGCGGCACTATTGTCGACCGCTGCCGGCGGAACCGGAGGTACGGGCGGCGGCGGGGGCGGCGGTGCCGGAAGGATCGGCGGCGGGGCCGGGGGTGCCGGAGGCGGCGGTGGCGGCGCGGCATGGCCGAAGGTGTAACGCAGGCCGATGGTCAGCGACTGGTTGGTGAAGTCGCCCGAGAAGCCGCCCGGCGCATTGATCGTTGAGGCGTTCGGGCCGGCCGGCAGGGCGCTGACCGACGAATTGTACTTCATCTTGCCGACGAACATCAGGCGATAGCCGATTTCCATGCTGAGGCGATCTGACATGGCATAGGCGACGCCCAGCATACCCTGGATGGCCGGCTCGACCTTGTTGCCCTTGATGGTGATGGTCTGGCCGGTGCGCGAGATGATGCCGTTCGCCGAGGTCGAGACCGAGTCGAGGCCGATGCCGGCGCCGATAAACGGATGGAAGCGGTAGTCGGCCATCAGATCGCGGACGGCGTTGACCATCAGCGAGGTTTGGTTGAGGTGGCCATGCGGATCGGAGCAGGCAGCCGCCGTCACGGCGCCGCAGATGGCGCTGTCAGGCGCCTTGACGTCCGTGTGGTCCCCCGGAAAATAAGTGCGCGGGCCGACAGCCTTGTCGATCGTACCCGGGCGATAACCGCCTTCGAGCTCGATGCGCCACTTGTCGTTGAAACGATAGCCGAGGCGGGCGAAGCCGACCCCGTTCACATCCTTGGTCGACAGGTTATAGCGGTAATAGTTGTTGCTGACACCCGTGGTGTTATCGGACTTCAGCTTCTGGTCGGATTTCCAGTTGGCGCCGAGGTCGCCGGCCGCATACCAGCCGCTGGGCTGTTCGGCGGTGGCGGCGGTCGCCATGGCCATCGCGGCGAAGGCGGCACTTGCCGTCAGGACAAGCTTCATAATAACACCCCTCAAAATACCCGGCCCCTAAAGTATTGGGCGCCTAAACGGCTGAATGGCCAAAAACGGCAAAAACACGTTTCGGTTATAGTCCGACCATGGTGCGGCGCATATAGCCGGTTGGCCACAGTTTTGTCAAAGTTGTGGAACGATCAGGCTGCGCCACAAGGGCATGAAAGTCACGGCCTTTCACGCCCCGCGGGAAATTTAACCAAGCGCTTCAAAAGCTTGTTTAGGCTTTTTCGCCCATGCGGCGGTCGATATAGGCACCGACGCGACGTTCGACCTCGGGCAGTTGGTCGGTCCAGAAGTGGTTGGCGTCATTGACCACCTCATGGTCGATGATGATGCCCTTTTGGGTGCGCAGCTTGGCGACGACGCGGTCAACCTCGGTCGTCGGCACGATCGAGTCAGCGCCGCCGTGCAGGAACATGCCCGACGCCGGGCAGGGCGCCAGGAAGCTGAAGTCATAGGCATTGGTCGGCGGCGACACCGAGATGAAGCCGTCGGTTTCCGGCCGGCGCATCAGCAACTGCATGCCGATATAGGCGCCGAAGTCGTAGCCGGCGACCCAGAACTGCGCCGCCGTCGGGTTTTTGGCCTGCAACCAGTCGAGCGCGGTCGCCGCATCGGCCAGTTCGCCGACGCCCGAATCGAATTCGCCCTGGCTCTTGCCGACACCGCGGAAATTGAAGCGCAGCACCGAAAAGCCGCGCGTCATGAACAGGTGGAACAACTGCACCGTCACCGGGTTGTTCATGTGGCCGCCAGCCTTGGGGTGCGGGTGCAGGATAAGCGCGATCGGCGCGTTTTCCGTTTTCCCGGCGCTGTAACGGGCTTCGATGCGCCCCGCGGCTCCGGCCAGAATGACTTCGGGCATCCATTCACCTTATGCAATCATATTTTGTTGCGCTGCGTCCAGAATACTTGACTGTTTTAGTCGGAATCCATAAGTTCCGGCCGAACCGTCAGGGGGCGTCAGCAAGCTGCGCCTATTAGCACAAAGATTTGGCTTTGCGCAGGTTTTTGCAATCCCGATGGAAATACCGTGTCCCCGCCCCGAGGCACGCGTAGAAAAGTAAGGATTATCATGCGTTTATCGACCAAGGGTCGCTACGCGGTCATGGCCATGGCCGACCTGGCGCTCAATGCCGAACAAGGCAAGCCCATCTCGCTCTCCGAAATTTCCGAGCGCCAGCAGATTTCGCTGTCCTATCTCGAGCAGCTGTTTGCCCGTTTGCGCAAGGCCGGGCTGGTCAAAAGCGCCCGCGGTCCGGGGGGCGGCTACGTCCTGGCGCGGCCGGCTCAGGCGATGTTCGTTTCGGATATCGTGCTGGCGGTCGATGAGCCGATCAAGGCAACGCGCTGCGAGCTGACCTCGCACAAGCTCGGCGCCAATCGCCGCCAGAGTGAAGGCGAGGCGGATGCTGAGGTCGGCTGCATGCCGGGCGGCCAGCGTTGCCTGACGCATGATCTGTGGGAAGATCTCGGCCAGGCAATCCATGATTATCTGGCGCGCGTCTCGCTCGACGACGTCATTCACCGCCGCACGCGCAAATCGGTGTCGATCGGCGACGCCGTGCAAGAGCCGTCGCTGACGGACGCCTGAGACCATGGTCCTCTATCTCGATCACGCGGCGACATCGCCCCTGCGCCCCGAGGCGCGGGAGGCGTTTTTGCGCGCCTGTGAGATCGGGGCCAATGCCTCGTCCGTCCATGCCTTGGGGCGCAAGGCCAAGGTGCTGGTTGAAGACGCCCGCGCGACGCTGTTGGACGCCGTCAACGGCACCGGCGCGGCCGGGCTGGTCTTCACCGCCGGCGGCACCGAGGCCAATGCGCTGGCGTTGAAGCAGGCGGAGGCGTTTGACTACGTCGTCATCTCCGAAGGCGAGCACGACAGCGTCTTCAACGGCGCTCAGGCCATCGATAGGCCGGTTGTGGTTCTGCCTTTGACGCAGGACGGGCAGGCGGATGTCGTAGCGCTTGAAGCCATCCTCGACCGGCCGGGCAAGCCGTTCGTCGCCGTCATGCTGGTCAACAATGAGACCGGCGTCATTTCCGACGTCGCCCGCGCGGCCGAGATCGTGCAGGCGCACGAAGGCTGGCTGCACGTCGACGCGGTTCAGGCGCTGGGCAAGATCGCTATTGATTTTCAAACGCTTGGCGCCGATTCTTTAAGTCTGTCGGCGCATAAGATTGGCGGGCCACAGGGCGTCGGCGCCCTGATCCACGATCGCGACCGGGTGTTGCGGCCGCTGCTGGTCGGTGGCGGTCAGGAACTGGGCCTGCGCGCCGGCACCGAGAATGTCCCAGGCATCGCGGCCTTTGCCGCGGCACTGGCGGCTTGCCACATTGAAGCCAAGCCGCTACAGGCGCAGGCCGGAATCGAATCCGCGCTCAGGGCGCTGGGGGTTGAGATCGTGGGCGAGGGCGTGCCGCGCGCGCCGGGCATCCTCTACCTGGCGCAATCGGCGTGGACGTCGCAACTCCAGCTCATCCACATGGACATGGCCGGGATCTGCGTCTCCTCAGGCTCGGCCTGTTCGTCAGGCAAGGTCAAGGCATCGCGCGTCGTCACTGCCATGGGCCGGCCGGACCTGGCTGACAAGGGCTTGCGCGTCTCGGCCGGCTGGACGACGACGCAAGACGATTGGAATACATTTTTGGCCGTATGGTCAAAGGGATATGAGGCGTTTTTGAAGCGCCAGGTAAAGGAATTGGCGTAATGGCGGCCGTGAAGGAAACCATCGATACGGTGGCTAAGCTCGAAACCTACGAGCACGGCTTCGTCACCGATATCGACATGGAGTTCGCCCCAAAGGGGTTGAACGCCGACATCGTGCGTTTCATTTCGGCCAAGAAGAACGAGCCCGAATGGATGCTTGAGATGCGTCTGAAGGCGTTCGAGCGCTGGCTGACCATGGACGAGCCCGACTGGGCCAAGGTGCACTATCAAAAGGTCGATTATCAGAGCCTCTACTACTACGCCGCGCCGAAGAAGAAGGCCGGGCCGAAGTCTCTCGATGAGATCGATCCCGAAATCCTCAAGACCTACGAAAAGCTCGGCATCCCACTGAAGGAACAGATGGTCCTGGCCGGCGTCGAAGGCGCGCCGAAATACGCCATCGATGCCGTTTTCGACAGCGTCTCGGTGATCACCACCTTCAAGGACGAGCTGAAAAAGTCGGGCGTAATTTTCTGTTCGATTTCCGAAGCCTTGCGCGAATATCCTGACCTGGTGCGCGAATATCTCGGCTCCGTCGTGCCGGTTTCCGACAACTATTTCGCGGCGCTGAACGCGGCGGTGTTTTCCGACGGCTCGTTTGTCTATGTGCCGCCGGGCGTGCGCTGTCCGATGGAGCTGTCGACCTATTTCCGCATCAATGCCGAAAACACCGGCCAGTTCGAACGCACCCTGATCATCGCCGACAAGGGCGCCTATGTGTCCTACCTCGAAGGCTGCACGGCGCCGCAACGCGACGAAAACCAGTTGCACGCTGCCGTGGTCGAACTGGTGGCGCTGGAAGACGCCTCGATCAAATACTCGACGGTGCAGAACTGGTACCCGGGCGACGCCGAGGGTAAGGGCGGCATCTATAACTTCGTCACCAAGCGCGCCGATTGCCGCGGGGCGCGCTCGAAAGTGTCGTGGACCCAGGTCGAGACCGGCTCGGCCGTCACCTGGAAATACCCGTCGTGCATCCTGCGCGGCGACGACAGTGTCGGCGAATTCTACTCGATCGCCGTCACCAATGGCGCTCAGCAGGCCGATACCGGCACCAAGATGATCCATCTGGGCAAGAATACACGCTCGCGCATCATCTCCAAGGGCGTGTCGGCGGGACGTTCGTCCAACACCTATCGCGGCCTGGTCACGGCCCACGCCAAGGCGAGCGGCGCGCGTAACTTTACCCAGTGCGACAGTTTGCTGATCGGCAAAACCTGCGCCGCCCACACCGTGCCCTATGTCGAATCGGACACGGCCCGGGCGCAGTTCGAGCACGAGGCGACGACGACGCGTCTCAGCGAGGATCAACTGTTCTACGCCATGCAGCGCGGCCTGTCGCAAGAAGAGGCGGTGGCCCTGCTGGTCAACGGCTTCGTCCGCGACGTGTTGCAGGAACTGCCGATGGAGTTCGCCGTCGAAGCCCAGAAGCTGGTCGCCATCTCCCTCGAAGGGAGCGTGGGATGACGCAGTCTCTTGAAATGCAAATGGCGCTTGAGACGTGGACGCAGGCCAACGCATTCCTAGGCAGCGACGGCCGATCAATTCGTTGCTACGACGACGTTGTTCTGTCGCGATCCATTCCGGTTTCCGGCGGCGTCCGCACGGACGTTGACAGTGTCTCCAGGGGCTGTTGCAACAGTCCTATTCTATTCCACCGGCCCAGTCGGGATCGCTCAGCTTGAGTGTTATGTCGGCGAAGATGCTTTCGCTTTTGGCTACGAAGAACTCTCTCGACTGACACTGCATAAAACGAACGAAGAAAAAAATGCTCTCCATTCATAACCTTACCGTCGCTGTCGACACCAAGACGATCCTCAAGGGGTTGACCCTCGACGTGCCGGCAGGCGAAGTCCACGCCATCATGGGGCCGAACGGCGCCGGCAAGTCGACGCTGGGCTACGCCCTGGCGGGGCGGCCGAACTATGCCATCACCGGTGGCGAGGTCAGTTTCAACGGCGAAGACCTGCTCGACAAGGATGTGCATGAACGCGCAGCGGCCGGGCTTTACCTGTCGTTTCAGTATCCGCTGGAAATTCCGGGCGTACCCGCCCTGACCTTCCTGCGCACGGCGTTGAACGCGCAAAAGAAGCTGCGCGGCGAGGCGGAAGTCGCGGCACCGGAGTTTCTCAAGCGCACGCGCGACGTCGCCAAGACGCTGAAGATCGACATGGATATGCTGAAGCGTCCGCTCAATGTCGGCTTTTCCGGCGGTGAGAAGAAGCGCATGGAAGTGCTGCAGATGGCGCTGCTGCAGCCGAAGTTCCTGATCCTCGACGAGACCGATTCCGGCCTCGATATCGACGCGCTGAAAGTTGTGTCGGACGGCGTCAATGCGTTGCGCGCCCCCGATCGTGGCATGCTGGTCATCACCCACTATCAACGCCTGCTCGATCACATCAAGCCGGATCGCGTCCACGTCCTGGTCGCCGGCAAGATCGTGCGCTCGGGCGGCCCGGAACTGGCGCTGGAACTCGAAGCGCGCGGCTACGACGAATATCTGGAGCCCGCCGCCTGATGCTGGCTCCCTTGGACATATTCGATCCGTCATCCTATCCGACGCGCCGCGACGAAGAGTGGAAATACAGCGACTTGTCGCGCGTTCTTCGCGCTGCGCCTTCGCGCCCTAAACGCTATTTCGGCGCTTATGATGGCGACACAGGCCCTGCAGGTTTTCGCGTATTTATCAGTGGCGGCGATGATTACTCTCAACTGCCGATCGAACAAAAGCTGGCCAACGGCAAGCTGACGATTATTCACGTCCCGAACGGTGACGGCGATTTTTCCGGCTATCAGGGTGGCGGGCATATCGCTCTAAAAGATGGCGAAAGCCTGATTCTGTTCGAACGATATATGGGCGCAGATGCCTACGTTCAAAATACCGCGTTGGACATCAGCCTGGGCGAGGGCGCGTCGCTGGCCCGCATCGTCATTCTCGATGAACCGGCCGATGCCGTCTCGATTCGCCGCTCGACCGTCAAGACCGCGCCGGGTAGCCGCTTCAGGCAATACGTCTTTTCGACCGGCGCCCAATTTCAGCGCTTCGAGACCCACGTCGATCACGCCGGTCATGGCGCCGAAGTCGAGCTGCACGGCGCCTATCTGCTGAAAGACAAGCGCCATTTCGACCTGACGACGCGCGTCACTCATGGCCAGATCGACGGCGTGACCAACCAACTGATCAAGGGCCTGGTCCAGGATAGCGCCACCGGCGTCTTCCAGGGCCGTATCCTGGTCGAGCGCGGCGCCGACGGCACCGATGCGCGCATGCGCCATCAGGCGCTGATCCTCAATGACGGCGCCCATATCCGCGCCAAGCCGGAGCTGGAAATCTACGCCGACGACGTCCAGTGCGCCCACGGCAATACCATCGGCGCGCTCGACCAAGAGGCTTTGTTCTTTGCCATGAGCCGCGGCATCCCCGAGGATGCGGCGCGCGCCATGCTGACCCAGGCCTTCGTTCTACCGGTCGCCGACCTCATCGAGGATGAACAAATCCGCGACACGGTCATCGAATTCCTCAATCGCCACACGGAGGCGCTCCATGGCCTTTGACGTCGCCCGCGCCCGTGCCGATTTCCCGATCCTCAGTCGAGAAATCAACGGCAAGCCCTTAATCTATCTCGATTCCGGCGCCTCGGCACAAAAGCCGGAAGCGGTGATCGAGGCGATGTCGCACGCCATGCGCCATTCCTATGCTAATGTGCATCGCGGCCTGCATCGCCTGGCCAATGAGACGACCGACGCCTATGAGGCCGGACGCGAGACCGTGGCCAAGTTCATCGGCGCCGATATCAACGAGATCGTCTTCACCAAGTCGGCGACCGAGGCCGTCAACCTGGTGGCCGCATCGTACGGTGAGCGTTTGCAGGCCGGTGACGAAATCCTGACGACCGAGATGGAGCACCACGCCAATATCGTGCCGTGGTACATGTTGGCGCAGCGCAAGGGCTGCGTCCTGCGCTATATCCCCATCCTCGATGACGGCGCGCTCGACATGGCCGCGTTCGACGCCATGCTGTCGCCCAAGGTCAAGGTCGTGGCCGTCACCCAGATGTCGAACGTGCTGGGCACGATCAACGATATCAAGGCCATAGCCGCGAAAGTTCATGCGATCGATGCCAAACTGGTGGTCGATGGCGCCCAGGGCGTCGTCCACCTGCCGGTCGACGTCAAGGCGCTGGATGCCGACTTTTACGTCTTTTCGTCGCACAAGCTTTACGGCCCAACCGGGCTCGGCGTACTCTATGCCAAGGGCGATTTGCTCGCCGACATGCCGCCGTACCAAGGCGGCGGCGAGATGATCACCCACGTGACGAAGGACAAGATCACCTGGAACGAGCCGCCGCATCGCTTCGAGGCCGGCACACCGGCGATCCTTGAGGTCATCGGGTTGAAGGCAGCCATCGACTGGCTGTCGCAATTCGACCGCGACGAGGTCTTGGCGCACGAACACGCGCTCTATCAGCGCGCCTATGATCAGCTGACGCGCATCAATTCGCTGCGCGTCCACGGGACCGCGCCCGGCAAGGGCTCGATCCTGACCTTCAGTCTGGGACAGGCGCACGCCCACGACGTCGCCCAGATCCTCGACCGCTACAATATCGCCGTCCGCGCCGGCACCCACTGCGCGGAACCTTTGATGACCCGTCTGGGCGTCACCTCTACCGTGCGCGCCTCCATCGCCCTATATAATACGCAGGACGAGATCGACGTGCTGGCCGAGGCGGTGGCCAAAGCGCAGTCCTTTTTCGAGTAATTTGGCTTTCTTCGAGCGAAACATGAGTGAATCGGCGGACATTTCAGAAAACACGCAGCATTCGCTGTTCAGCCTCGACGATATGGGGGCGCAGCAGCCGCAGGCGTTGGAGCAGGCGGAGCTTGACCGGCTGACGGACGAGCTGATCACGGCGTTCAAGACGGTGTTCGACCCGGAAATCCCGGTCGATATCTATGAACTGGGCCTGATCTACCGCGTCGACGTGTCGGACGACCGCGACGTCGTCGTCGACATGACCCTGACGGCGCCGGGCTGCCCGGTGGCCGGCGAAATGCCGGGCTGGGTCCACGACGCGGTGATGAAGGTCGAGGGCGTCAAGTCGTGCGACGTCAATCTGGTCTTCGATCCGGCCTGGGAGTCGTCGCGCATGAGCGACGAGGCCAAGCTGCAACTGAACATGTTCTGAGCCATGGATATTCAGCCCAACATCACACCGCGCACCCGCCGTCCGCGTCCGGCCGTCGTCTCGCTGACCGAGGCCGCCGCCGAACAGGTCAAGGCGATCATGGCCAAGGCCGACAAGCCCTATGCAGGCCTGCGCGTCGGCGTCAAACAAGGCGGCTGCGCCGGTCAGGAATACGTGCTGAGCTACGCCGAGGAAGCTGGTCCGATCGACGAGGTCGTCACCGACAAGGGCGTGACCATCCTGATCGAGCCCAAGGCGGTGCTCTATCTGGTCGGTACGGTGATCGATTACGAAAAGACGGCCCTGGCCGCCAAGTTCGTGTTCAATAATCCGAATGAAACGGACGCCTGCGGTTGCGGCGAGAGCGTGACCATCACGCCGGCCAGCGAAGCCTGATCGCCGCAACCGCAAATCTTAAGTAAAATGGGGGCTGTGGAGAGAGCGTGACGATCACACCAGCAACCGAGGCCTAACAAAGACTGTGGTCAAGCCACGGTTTCATCTTCAACGACCCAGTCCAGCGCCTCAGCGAGGTTGGTGAAGGCCCGGCGGTGCTGTTGGGCAAACACCTCGTTGTGCGCGACGATGCGTGACTGGGTGAGAGCGCTGCGCGTCAGGAAGGCGACCTTGGGCACGCGGCCGTGGCCTGCGGTGACATCGGCCCACACCTCCGACATGCGGCGCAAATCGTCGAAGGTGATCATGCCGCGGAAACGGCGATGATCGACCAGCCGGTTGTAGCGCCAAACCTCAGGCACCTCGCGATATACCGCGATGATCTGATCGGCATAGTGGGCGCTGTCCTCGCGGCCTGTCAGGGACATCGAGATCAGGTGGCGTTCGTCGTCTACCGCGTAGCTGAAGGTGGGCGTTGCCATCAGTCTCCCCGTTTTGTCGATGATTGGTCTGACAATCCTTATTTTTCGGTTAGGGTGGCGGTGGAACGGCGCAGAGGTCAAGACACCGCAGGTTGACCCAACGACAACTTGGCGCCGTGCCGAAGCGCAGGCTCCGCCCTTCCATTGACCGGAACACCAAAAACCGTTAACCATTGTGGCGAAATCAGGGAGGGGTGCATGGTAGGTTCGGCGCGTCGATTACCCATCGTCTCCTATTCGCTGTCGGGCTTTGCCGCCTTGCGCGATTCGTGGCTCTATATCCCGGTGTGGGTTGTTGTTTTCATATTGATTTCCGTGGTTTACACGGTCTTCTTTAACCTTGTTTACAACTACCATGCCCACCAGATTTTCATCAATATCGGCCACTATCTGAAGTTCGACTTCGCCAATTTCCAGGATACCAACAGCCTCGACTATATCCTGCAGTTGAAGGACGTGTTCGAGCTGGCCCTGCCGATCGCGCTGGCCTATTTCACCGTCATTCCGATCGCTATCGTGCGGTCGCGTCTGTCGAAAAGCGGCGACGTCACCGCCCATATCGGTTTCGGCCAGTCGGAACTGATCGTCGCGCTCAACACGTTGATTGCCTACGTGCCGGTCTTCCTGTTCCTGGTGTTCCTCAGCGTCATGGTTCATGAGCTGACGAAATTTATGGCGCCGTCACCGCTTTCGGCCGATTCCGGCGTCGCCACCGCGGCCGCCGATTCCGATAACCCGATCCGCATCGCCTTCCGTTGGATCAGCGGTATCATCGCCCTACCGCTGCTGGGCTTCACCTATATCCGGACCTCGTTGTCTTTGCCCTACAGCGTCGAGGAAAACCGCTTGGGCGTGCTGTTCTCGTGGCGCACGACGCGGCCGTTTTTCTGGTCGATCGCCAAGATTCAAGGCCTTGCGGTCGTATGGGCGCTGCTGACCTGCGCCATGGTCTATGGCGCCTTCGTCGTCGCCTACGAATTCCTGTTCGAGAAGGTCTATTACATCCAGTATTCGATGACCTTCGACGGCAATATGAATGCGCAGTGGTTCTTCAACCTGCTGGCCCTTTCGGTCATCTTCATCCTGTTCCTCATCCTCACCTTCGGTCCGATCGTCACCCTGTATCGCACCCTGCGTCCGCTGGGTCAGGCCGACGTCGAAGACTACGACTATGTCGACGACAGCTATGACGAGGACGATGACGACGGCGATGAGTACGACGATGACGACGATGATGACGGCAGCGACGACGACGAATAGGGGCTAGTCGACCAGCACGCTAGGCACCACGGGGCCGCCGGTGGCTTCGGCGATCAGTTCCTGCGATTTGCGCTCGATGCGATCGCACAGCAGGGCCAGAAAGGCGTCCTTTTCCATCCCGGGCTGGATCGCCGGCAGGAACTCGATGACCGCCGTGCCGGGCTTCTTCTCATACAGTTCTTCCTGCCAGAAGCAGCCGAGATTGGTCGCCACCGGCACCACGGGCATGTTGAAATTGGTCATCATGTGCCACACGCCCGAGCGATAGCGGCGATAGGTGCCGGGCGCGTTGAGGTGGCCTTCGGGATAGATCAGGATCGAACGCCCGTCCTTGGCCGCTTCGGCCGAACGGTTGGCCAGGTTGCGCCGGGCTTCGACGCCGCCGCAGTTGTTGACGACAATGGCGCCCAGCTTGCGCAGCAGCGTGCTCATCAGCGGGTACTTTTCGAGATGGTCGCCGGTGACGAAGGCGAGGTCGGGGATCTGCGAATAGATGCAGAAGCCGTCACCCCACGAATGGTGCTTGCAGGCATAGATCACCGGCACGTCGAGGCGGTTTTCCTGGCCGCGGACCTCGAGCTTGATGCCGGCGAAAACGTCCATGGCCTGGACCATGCGACGGGTATAACGTTTGATGATCCACGCCACCGGCCGCCGTCCTGGCAACAGCGAGGCGATAATAGCCATCAGGCTGTAAACGACCGACAAAATCCAGTAGGCGATATTGAAAAGAAAGCTGCGCATCGAAAGCCCCCGTTGCTAATGTGATTTGAACATTGTTCAAATCATTTGGCAAGTCTTTTGTTCTGCGGAATACCGGGCAACAAAAAAGGCGGTGAAATCACCGCCTTCTTGGAAGACTCTAAAATCTTGTCTTAAGCCGCCGAGGTGGTGCGGATGATGCTTTCGGCAACCGTGACCTTGTTACGGCCATTGTTCTTCGACTGGTAGAGCGCCTTGTCGGCGCGATCGACGAGATCGAAAGCGTCCTCGTTGAATTCGCGCTGGGCAATGCCGGCTGAAATGGTGACGGCGCCGAGGTCTTCGTTGGTCGAGCGGCGCTTCAGGACGCGCGAGGCGATTTCCTGGCGGGCTTCGTTGAGGATGCGCTCGACCGCCGACGCGGTTTCACCCGGGAACAGCAGGCCGAATTCCTCGCCGCCGTAACGCGCGGCCAGGCGCGGCGGACGGCCGATACGGGCCAGGACCGAGGCGACGTAACGCAGGACCTGGTCACCGGTCTGGTGACCCCAGGTATCGTTGAAGCGCTTGAAGTGGTCGATGTCGATCACGGCCAGCGTCAGCGCCTTGTCGGGCTCGTTGTCGCAGTGATTGTCGAGGGTTTCGTCGAACGACTTGCGGTTGGCCAGGTTGGTCAGCGCGTCGGTCATCGCTTCCATGCGCACCTGATCGAGGTGCTTGCGCAGGCGATTAACCTCGCGCGACGAGTCCGACAGACGGCGCTCGAGCATGGTGTGGTGGTTGAGCACCATATTGGTGGCTTCGGTCAGGCTGAAGACCAGATCGTGCAACGCGCCGGCTTCGACCTCGGACATGCTGTCGCGAGCGCCTTCCAGCGTTTCGGAATAGGTCTTTTGCGTCTTTTGGGCGTCGGCGATGATCTCGGTGATCGACGCCAGTTCGCGCGTCAGCTTCAGGCCGGCGTCGCGGACTTCGTCGTTCAGCTTGAGGCGGGCAATGAACTTGCACGCCAGGCTTTCGGAGATGTCTTCGGTAATCTTTTCGCCGGCGGCGATAAGACGGGAAATTTCCTGGGCCAGGGCGCCTTCGGGATCACCGGCAACGTAGAGCCAAAGCTCGTAATTCACCGGTGTCGGCCAGACCCCATGTTCCTGCATCAGCCGCAGAGCTTCGCCAGCAAGCGCATAGGCGTTGGGGCTTCTGATGCTGACTTCGATATCGCTGCTCATATGGTCTCTTGCCCGTCCCTGATTCCCCAGTGGCCTTGGCACCGTACTGCAACTTCTCTGACAGGCGGTTAACAGACCTTCAGAATCGACAAGATTCACAAATTTCTTATTTTACCGCTGGACCGCGCTGCATGAAGGCCGGCATGTGGTCACCGAAAGCGCCGTCCGGCTCGCGCGGAGACCGTTGTTTTTCCTCGGCTTTGGCCGGTTTGCGATCATTGCGCGACGGCCGGGCTTCAGGCTCGGGGCGGCGCGGCCGGGAAGGGGGGGCTGTGGCTTCAATCGGCGCGGGGGCCGATTCGACGGCGGGTGATTCGGAAATCGTCTCAGGGTTGTCTTTTACCGGCCGGCCGCTGCTGCGGCTGCGGGGCGACCGCTCACGGCTACGGCTTTCGTCGCCGCGGCCGCCTTCACGACGGCCCTCATCGCGACGTCCACCGCGGCGGCTGTCACGGTCACGGCCGCCCGACGGCGTGTCGGACAGATCGCTGTAATCCACTGCCAGATCGAGCACTGCCGGTTCTTTCTTGATCAGCTTGACGACCTTGTCGTAGTTCTTTTCATCGGCCGGCGACAGCAAGAGATAGGCTTCGCCGCTGCGCCCTGCGCGGCCGGTACGGCCGATGCGGTGGACGTAGTCGTCGGCGTGATGCGGCACGTCGAAGTTGAAGACGTGGCCGACATCGGGAATATCGAGGCCGCGTGCCGCAACGTCGGAGGCAACGAGGAGTGTTAACTCGCCTTTGCGGAAGGAATCGAGGGTCTTCATGCGCAGACCCTGGTCGAGATCGCCATGGATCGGCGCGGCGTTGAAGCCGTATTTGGCCAGCGACTTGGCGACAATATCGACCTCGGCCTTGCGGTTACAGAAGACGATGCCGTTCTTGACCTCAAGCGTCTTCAGCAGGGCGCGCAGGGCGATGCGCTTGGCGCGCGGATCCTTGTGCGGCACGCGGATGACGTACTGGGTGATGTTTTCGTTGGTCGAGGCCGGGCGCGACACTTCGATGCGCACGGGATTGCGCAGGAACTGCTCGGTCAGCCGCGTGATTTCCGGCGGCATGGTCGCCGAGAAGAACAGGGTCTGACGCGACGGCGGCGTCATCTTGAAGATGCGCTCGATGTCGGGGATGAAGCCCATGTCGAGCATGCGGTCGGCTTCGTCGACGACCATCATCTGCACACCGTTGAGCATGACCTTGGAGCGTTCGAACAGGTCGATCAGGCGACCTGGTGTCGCGATCAGCACGTCGACGCCCTTGTCGAGCTTGGCGACCTGGTCGGCCATCGACACGCCGCCGATCAGCAGGGCCCAGTTCAGCTTGTGATACTTGGCGTATTTTTCGAACGCTTCGGAGACCTGGTCGGCCAGTTCGCGCGTCGGTTCCAGCACGATGGCGCGCGGCATGCGGGCGCGCGAGCGGCCGGCGGCCAGCTTTTCGATCATCGGCAGGGTGAAGGCGGCCGTCTTGCCGGTGCCGGTCTGGGCAATGCCCAGCACGTCAAGGCCGGTAAGCGCCACAGGGATGGCCTGTTCCTGGATGGCGGTCGGGGTGTCGTAGCCGGATTCGGTGACGGCTTGCAGGACACCGGGGCTCAGGCCCAAATCGGTAAACTTCGTCATGGCGGACATGTGCAGCGTGAGAGGCAACAAGTAAAGCAAAAGCTTTGATTCGCCGCGAGTCCCGGCTGGTTCTGTGGCTTTTCGGGCGGTTTTTGACGTTTCGAGGCTAAGTTTTCGATGTGAACTTTGCCGGCAGCTCCCCTCGACGGTCAATTGACTGCGCAATACGGCAGTTGACCTGCAATCGATCGACTATGCCGCTTTGGTCGGTTCGCATTGAAAAACAACGGCGGCAGGCGGCACGGTGACGGCTCCGGGGCCTTATCGGAGGCCGACCATGATCGCCTTTGCTCCTTTTGTCCTCGCCGGCGCCTTGCAGACCGTTGCCATTCCGATGGCACCGTCCGCCGCGCCTCAGGCGGCTGCGCCAACAATCGCCACGCCAGCAATCCCGGTGCCGGATACCAGCCAGGTCAATGCGCCACCGGCCTATGGCGGCCCCTATGTCACCGTGCCGGGGAAACGGCCGGTCCCCCAGGTGACCCCGCAGATCGTGCCGCAGGCGTCCGCGGCCAGTGCTTCGGCCATAGGTGTGTCGTCGTCGCCCTCAGCCTCGCCGCTGCATACGCGCGACCGCACGGCCTTTGCCGTGCCGCAGCCGCCGACCAATGGCTTGCCGCAAGGCGTCACAGGTGGGCCGGTTTTCGGCGGTCAGGCGCAGATTCAGACCGGCATGACGACGGCGGGAACGGCGGCGCCGAAATAATTACTGCGGCGTCTGGATCGACCCGTCAGGCGCCGGCGTACCGTACATGATCTTCCAGTCGGACTTGTAGCGCTGATCATGGATCGTATTGACGTGGTAGGGATTGTCCGTCGTGCCGTGGAAGTCCGATGGAATATCGTGGGTGAACACCCGAATATGATCGGCCGGGATTTGCAGGGCGGCATAGGCGTTCTGGATCAGCTTCGCCGTCGCTTCCTTCTCGTGATATTCGGCATACCAGCGGTCCATCGGCGTCGCCGACGGCTGCGATAGCCACGGCGCCGGATGGTGATCGCGCCCGGTGACGTCCCACGGGCTGGAGAACAAGACGACGCGCGCCACCTCATGATGCTTGGCGATGTAGGCCGCCATGCCGGCGCCCTGCGACAGGCCGGAGACGACGATACGGTCCCAGCGCGGCTGATTGCCGTAGAGATATTTATCCCAGCCCGCATTGGGCTGTTTTTGGGCCATGACCGCCAGCAGCAGGGTCAGGCGGACGGTGATCGACTCGGCGGCGGGATTGCTGACCACGGCCTGGCCTTCGCCGTCGACGCGCATGCGGCGGAAAGCTTCGGAGCAGTCGGGATCGGGGTTTTGCGGGCAGACCTGTGACACCGCCGGTTCGTCGTCATATTCCAGGCTGACGACGCGATAGCCGAGATCGGCGATAGTGCCGAGGAAAAGCATGGGACCCGCGGCCTTGCCGCTGGTGCCGGTCAGGAAGATGACCAGTGGCGCGGCCTTTGGAGCATTGCTGTTGTCGATGATGACGCTCGGATCATCGAACGCCTTGACCCCCGGATCGAGCTTGGAAGGCTGAACCTGATAGGTCGTGGTGGCCGCCAGTGCCGGCGAGGCCATGAAGGCTGCCGCCATGACGGCAAGGATCAACGCGCGCTTCATCTGCCCCTCCAAACCTGTGCCGGCGGACGCTAACACAGGTCGCAGACGCTCGCCACTAGACGTCGAGATCGTCGGCAGCGAATTCGGCGTGATCCTGGATGAAGCGGAAGCGCAGTTCAGGCTTGCGGCCCATCAGGGTCTCGACCAGGTTTTCGATGTCTTCCTCGTCGTGCGGCAGGGTCACCCGCGCCAGGGTCCGGGTCTTCGGATCCATGGTGGTTTCCTTGAGCTGTGCGGGCATCATTTCGCCCAGCCCCTTGAAGCGGCCGATTTCCGGGCGCTTGCCCTTGAACTCCTTGGCGATCAGCTGGTCGCGGTGGGCGTCGTCGCGGGCGTAGAAGGTCTTGCCGCCGCCGCTCAAGCGATACAGGGGCGGCATGGCCAGGAACAGGTTGCCGTTGCGCACCATGCCCGGCATCTGACGATAGAAGAAGGTGATCAGCAGCGAGGCGATGTGGGCGCCGTCGACGTCGGCGTCGGTCATGATGATGATGCGCTCGTAGCGCAAATCTTCTTCCTTGAACCGGGCGCCGGGTTGCACGCCGAGCGCCAGGCCGAGGTCTGACAGTTCGGCATTGGCGCGCAGCTTGTCGCCCGTGGCCGAGGCGACGTTGAGGATCTTGCCGCGCAGGGGCAGGATCGCCTGGGTCTGGCGGTTGCGGCCCTGCTTGGCGGAGCCGCCGGCCGAGTCGCCTTCGACGATGAACAGTTCGGTGCCGAGACCGTCCTGCTTGGAACAGTCGGCCAGCTTGCCCGGCAGGCGCAGCTTGCGCGTCGCCGAGGCGCGCTGGACTTCCTTGTCCTTGCGGCGCTTCAGGCGCTCCTCGGCGCGTTCAATGATGAAGGTGAGCAGGGCGGCCGCTTGTTTGGGCGAGCCGGTCAGCCAGTGGTCGAACGGGTCGGCCAGCGCCTTTTCGACCAGCTTTTGCGCGTCGGACGACGACAGGCGGTCCTTGGTCTGACCCTGGAATTCCGGATTGCGGATGAATACCGAAATGACGATGCCGGCATAGGCGGCGACGTCCTCGGCGGTGATCATGCCACCCCGCTTGTCACCAGTCATTTCGGCATAGGTCTTCAGCGACCGCGTCAACGCCGCGCGCAGGCCGGCTTCGTGGGTGCCGCCGTCGGGCGTCGGGATGGTGTTGCAGTAGGATTGCACAAAGCCGTCGTTCTCGCCGAAGCCCGTGCCCGACCACACGACCGCCCATTCGACGGCGCCGCCATCGCCTTTCCGGTCAACACGGCCGGAGAAGATTTCGGTCAGGGTTTCGCTATCCTTGACGCGCTCGGCCAGGTAGTCGGCCAGGCCGTTGGGGAAGTAGAACTTGTCCTCGGCCGGCGTTGAATCGTGGATCAGCGACGGGGCGCATTTCCAGAAGATCTGCACGCCGCGGAACAGATAGGCCTTGGCCTTGGCCATGCGGTAGAGGCGGGCGGGCTTGAAATGGGCGCCGGCACCGAAGATTTCCGGGTCGGGCAGGAAGCGTTCGCGCGTGCCGCGCTTCTTCGACGGGCCGATCTGCTCGACCGGACCCAGGGCAAGTCCGCGCGAGAAGGTCTGCTGCCATTCGAAGCCGTCGCGCCACACCGTGACTTCCAGCCGCTCCGACAGGGCGTTGACGACCGAAACGCCGACGCCGTGCAGGCCGCCCGAGGTTTCGTAGGCACCCGTGGTGAACTTGCCGCCGGAGTGCAGCACGGTCATGACGACTTCCAGCGCCGACTTGCCGGGGTATTTGGGGTGCGGATCGACCGGGATGCCGCGGCCGTCGTCGCGCACCGAGACATAGCCGTCAGCGTCGACCTCAACCCAGATCGCCTTGGCGTGGCCGGCGACGGCCTCGTCCATGGAATTGTCGATGACTTCGGCGAACAGGTGGTGCAGCGCCTTTTCGTCGGTGCCGCCGATATACATGCCGGGACGCTTGCGCACCGGTTCCAGGCCCTCGAGCACCTCGATGGAGCTGGCGCTGTACGAGTCGCTTTTGGGCGGCTCCGGGTTGGACACGACGGCCACGGGACGCGGCTTTTCTGGCGCCTTACCAGGCGTCGCTTCGGGCTTTTTCGGCTCTTCGCCGTCACCGAACAGGGAGACTTGGGGGGTATTCGAACTCATGTAGGCAATGTCAGGTGATTCGCGATTTGTTCCTAAGCAGTCAATGCGTCAAACACGCAAAATTGCAAGGGCCAAGCCCAGAAAAAACCATGCAAAAAGCCGCAAACCTGTGAAGGTTTGCGGCTTCATGTGGGTAAGCCCTGGAGGGCTCGCTTTTCAGATTAGAAAGCGGCCTTCAGCGTGGCGTATACCTTCGGGTGAGCGATCGAGCCTTCGGCCGTCGTCGCGTTCTTGCTGGTTTGCGAGTAACGCACGTCCAGCGACAGGACGCTGGTCAGGTTGTAGGTCGCGCCGGCATTCCAGGTGGCGTAGCCCTTGGTCACGCCGTTGCAGTGCGAAACCTTCTGGTTCGAAGCGTCGCCTTCGCAGATGCCCATGGCGCCCGAAACGGCCAGCTTGTCGGTGACCGGGTACGACATGTTGATTTCGTAGTACGGACGCTCAAGCGAATCGATCGGGGTGAAGGTGTTGATACCGATCGTGCCCTTGCCGATCGGATGGCTGACGTCGGCTTGCAGTTCGCCGAAGGTCACGCCCTTGGCGCTCGGGTAGGTGTAGTAGTAGGCGCCGAAGTTGAAGCTCCAGTTGCCGACTTGCGGGGTGACGCCGCCGTACAGATCGACTTCGGTGTCAGCGTGCGTGTTGCCGGTGCCGGCGAAGTCGACGTTCGACAGCCAGGTGCCGGCGTAGAAGGTGCCCTTCTTGTAGTCGATGCCGCCTTGCAGAGCCGACTGATCGTTGTCTTGCGAAACGCCGCGCCAGATGTAGTCGTTGGTGACGCCGAGGTTGAAGGCGAACGGGCCGTCGCCAGCCATCGCCGCCGAACCGGCGAACAGGGCACTCAGGGCGACAGCAGCGACGAGGATCGTCTTTTTCATGTTACTTATCCCAGTTTTTTAAAGGTGGAGGGCCAAAAGCCAAGACTTCCCGGCGAAGGCGAATTGTATTTGGTTCGGTATGTGACCATCGACAATTTAGCAAGTTTTCGCGCGGTGCGAAGCCCTGGAATGTCATGGGAATGTCATTTAGCCACGGTTTGATGCATATTTATCACGACATATTAAGGGTTTACATCGTGAACGTCCCACATATCGAACCGCGTGCAGGTGCGAAGTAAACCCTTATGTCACCGGTGTCCGAATCGCCTCTAACGCGTTTTCGGACACGAAAAACGGGGCGCTCCCGCAAGAACGCCCCGCGTACTATTTACGCCTCACAGGTTAGCTGGGACTGCCGAACAGGTGACAGTCCCGGCTGGAACAAGAGGTTTAGTGGTCCATGACTTCGTCGTGTTGCGACGAGTCGAGACCGGCCAGTTCATCCGCTTCCGACACACGCAGGCCGGTCGTGAACTTGCAGATCGTGAGGATGACGAGCGTACCGATGGCGGACCAAAGGATGACGACAACCAGACCCATGAGCTGGATCCCCACTTGCTTGATCGAGCCGTGGCCCAGCGGATTGATGCTCGGATCGGCGAAGTAGCCGGTCAGCAGCGCACCGATGAAACCACCGGCACCGTGAACACCGAAGGCGTCGAGCGAGTCGTCGTAGCCCAGCAGCTTCTTGACCCAGGTGGCCGAGAAGTAGCAGAAGGCGCCGCCGATCAGGCCGATGATGATCGCGCCCATCGGAGTGACGAAGCCGCAGGCCGGGGTGATAACGACGAGGCCGGCAACCCAACCCGACAGGATACCGATCAGCGACGGCTTGCCGCGGAACACCCATTCAACGACCTTCCACGACAGACCTGCGGCGCAGGTAGCGATCATGGTGTTGAGCAGGGCCGCCGAAGCGATCGAGTCCGCTGCCCATTCCGAACCGGCGTTGAAGCCGATCCAGCCGACGAACAGCAGCGAGGCGCCGATCATGACGAAGATCGGGTTGTTGGCCGGCATCGATTCGGTGCCATAGCCCTTACGACGGCCGAGGAAGAGAGCCGAGACCAGGCCCGCGACACCCGAGTTGCAGTGAACGACCGAGCCGCCGGCGAAGTCGATGACGCCCCACTTGCCACCCAGCAGACCGCCGCCCCAAACCATGTGGCAGATCGGGCCATAGACGAAGACCGACCACAGGATCATGAACAGGATCAGACCCGAAAACTTCACACGTTCGGCGAAGGCGCCGGTGATCAGGGCCGGGGTGATGATGGCGAAGGTCGCTTGATAGGCGATCCAGCACATTTCCGGAATACCCGGCGTTGCCGTGTAGGCGGTCGTGTTGGTCACGTGGTTCAGGAAGGCCAGGTCGAAGCCGCCAATGAAGTCATTGACGGTATAGGCCCCAAAAACAGCATTGCTGCTGCCGACGCCGAACGAGATCGAATATTCGATCAGGTACCACACGACCATGACGATTGACGTCACGGCGACCGACTGGGTCACCGTGGCAATCAGGTTCTTGCGGCGAACCATGCCGCCGTAGAACAGGGCGAGGCCCGGGACGGTCATCATCAGCACCAGGGCGGTGGCGACGATGAGCCAGGCCGTGCCGGAGCCGTCGAGCTTGAGCGGCACCTGCGACTTGAGCAGGGCCGGCGCAGCCGCCGACGATGCGGTTGCCGAAGCGGAGTCGGACGCCGAAGCAGACGCGACGGCCGAATCGGAGGCAGTGGCGGAGGCCGAGACAGCCGCCGGAGCGGCGGCCGACTGGGCCAGGGCCACGCTGGCGGCCGGGGCCGTCAGCAAGAGGGCGGCAGCCGCGGCCGCTACCCTCGTCAGTTTGATCCACGTTTTCAAATTATCCCCCTTAGGATAAGCGGATATTGCACCTGCTCACAGTGCCGTGACTTCCCGTGATCGCAAAGAGCTTAATCATTTCTGACGGTAAACGGCGGGGGGATCGGGGCCGTTTGCGTCATTTATGTGTCATAAAATCGCTGAAAGCCCGCAAAATCAAGGCTTTTTCGTTGGTTTAGAATGAAACCAATTTTGTTGCAAATGGAACTTTAACGCCCGTTTTGCGGTAATATTTGATGGGCTATTTGAGCCGATTTTCAGGCTGAAATTTGTGCGCCGCACGCATCTGAAGGCGGATATCCGGCGCGCCGCGGCCTATAGCAACCGGGCCCGCAAAAAGCAATAGGGCGGCCCGCGAGGACCGCCCTAAAGCACGTTTGGATGCGCTAATTTAGATTAGCACTTGTAGTACATGTCGAACTCGACCGGGTGCGGACGCAGTTCGAGGTTCATGACTTCTTCCATCTTCAGTTCGATGTAGCTGTCGATGAAGTCGTCATCCATGACGCCGCCCTTCTTGAGGAAGGCGCGGTCCTTGTCGAGGTTGTCGAGGGCTTCACGCAGCGAACCGCAGACTTCCGGGATGTTCTTTTGTTCCTGGGGCGGCAGGTCGTACAGGTTCTTGTCCGCCGGTTGACC